>Ga0307982_1000242_pt1 | contig 41855 bp, 40 predicted proteins | sample OrgLakmetagen989_FD_201847 | JGI IMG/M metagenome (GOLD analysis project Ga0307982, IMG submission 201847) | Saline water microbial communities from Organic Lake, Antarctica - #989 | ecosystem: Environmental > Aquatic > Non-marine Saline and Alkaline > Saline | place: Antarctica: Organic Lake... | reverse complement strand
AAGGCGCTGAATGAGTTCCAGCTTCCTCTGAATCAAGCGGTGGAATGGGCTCATTGTTAGCCGCCATTGCCGTAACACTCACGAAGATCTACTGACGCGATCTTGCATCGTTGCGGCTTTCGCAACCACTATTTTTGGTCTGCGGCTTTCTCGTAATTTTACGTGCATTCTTGCGGCTTTCGCAACCACTCTATTGGGCACTATATTTCGCATATTTCCTAAAACATTTTTTTCCTCGAAATACTTGGAAATACCCCCCAAATTTCGAACGCGAAATACAGGCCAAGGCCAACTCGAGATGTGAGATATATATTGTGAGATCCTGATTGATGAGACAACACAGCCAGCGCTGCATGCTGCATGCATGAAAAGTAGCAAGGAGTGAGAAGCGCTTGGGCGAATAGTAGGCGCAGGATTTTCATCACCTACCACGACCTTCCTTGCTTCATGGGTGGATCCTTTTCACACGGGAAATGGGATCTTTGCTCCGACGATGAACTCAGGCGGCGTTTCGTGAGCTCGGTGCGGAATCTCTTTCCTGGTCAGTGCTCGTTTCATTTACTCGACGACGAGCTTTCTTTTAGCTTGCTCGACCGCGAGGGCGCTGGGCTCGTATCTGAGCATGCCCTTCATGACCTCGTCCATAAATGCGGCTTCAAGATGGAGCACTGGCAATTGTTGTACTTACTCGCTCGACTCGACAGTGACGGTACCCATTGAGTCAACATAGCCCATACTGTTTGCAATCCTATCCTCGCTATTTTTGTACTCTTCTTGGGTTGATGATTTGTCTAATAGACCTACTCTTGTTGATAATCTTGGTATTTTTTTCTTCATCTTGCCATTTATACCTATCTTTTGACCTGACGCGCCATGGTGTGTTTTGAACGACCTGTCCACAGGTGACGGCTACGTAGGCTTTGCCGATTTCGTCTTGTTCATGCACGGCCAAGACCCCAAAGTCGCCGAAAAGCGGGGCATTTGCGGGCCTGCTGCCATCAATGTGGCCCTCGCAAATCAGCATCTTCATGGCCCAAACGCAAAAGGCTTCCCTAGTGCTGGCAGCATCAATCTAGCGAGTCCGTCATTTAGCCCTAGCAATGCTACTAGGAGAGGCCAATTCACGCTGCTGGAAAACAACACATTGCAGTTTGATCAACAGGCGCCAGTTCCAAGCTCTATGACTCCTGCGCAACCTTCTTCACCAGACCAATCAAGAGGCTTTAGTTTCAACCACGACAATGGCTTAGGGTTCGGTGGGAGCGTGTCCCCCTCTTCTGCTGCAAGCCTCGCAGCCAAGCTGCCGCTTCAGCAAAAGCGGTACATGCGCGTGAAGCGCGGGGAGTTTGCAGGCTTTGACCGGTACCGAAGCCCGCGTTTAGCTGCCAAGAGCAGCACAGGAAGGGCAACGACTCCGTTGTCAGATCGGTCTCGGCCGGGGACCCCGGGATTTGCGACTGTTAACGTTGCGAGAAGCAGTTTCGCTGGAGCAACGACGACTACGGGAGGGTTTGGCAACAAGACTATTAACGGCGTGCGAGTGCCAAGTGCGCGCTACCCGTACCGAGGAGACACGATCAAGAGCCTTTCTGAGGAGTCTCAAGCGAAGAGTTCGATCACAGATCGCGAGCGGTTGTTGACTTACGTTGCGGACGTGTACCAGGAGCAAGATGCGCATCGCGCGGAACGCGTGGCTCTAGAACAGCAGAACCGCCGCCAGCGCGACGCACGCGGCCACGCGATCAGCGGGTGCGCTGTGCTGTGGCGCACCGACGCAGGAGAGCCTCTCGAGACCTCGCATGAAGTGTTGGTGCCTGCGGGGCCGGTGTACTGGGACTCGAGCCGAGCGCACTTGCACGAACTCGCTTTCGCGGATGAGCCACCTGCGCTCGGCCGCCCGCGACCGACTTCCTCGTCGTCGTCGCCATCTTCTTTGCAAAGGTCTTCCATGGAAGCACGTAAGCAGCTTGGAAGAGGAGCCTCCTTTACCAGCGGTAGCGGCCCTCATTTCGGCCAATCAGGGCGCGAGGAAAGCTCGCGGCCATTCACTACCACTGGTGCCTTCGCGCGAAGTTCAACTGAACTGCCATTGTCATCGTCGTCGTCGTTGTCACCATCTTCGCGCTTTGGATTCACACTAGGCCCACCTGTAGGCGGCCCACAAGAATTACCAGCAACAGCAAGTAGGCCTTCTGGCGCTTCGACTGCCGCCGAAGGAGAGCGGTGGCTTGAAGACGAGGTGGAATTGTCGCCGGCGTCAGCTGCTGTGATGTCTTCCAGTGACGCAGCAGTCGCGCGCCGGCGGATGCGGCACCAAATCGCGAAAAGTTCAGCGCCGCGAAGTCCAGTCTTTACAGACCACGCAGGGCCCGCGCACATGTATACTCATTCGAAGCCAGTGTCCGAAGAGCGCCGAGGCGCGAGCCGCCCGCTGATGACGCACCACAATTAGTTGCCGAACTGATTGGCAGCCTCTGCGCTAACTCTTTGTCTCTTGGTGGGGTTTGGATGGCTGACGAGGAGGACAGACGCTACTGGCACTTGCTTTGATATATTCATCTTCCCTTGCCTATTTCCATTTCCCAGGACATCTATTAACACTAACTATTAAGGCATAAAAAACAAAAAAGATCCTTATCCGCGAACTGCAAAACACAAGTACTTATAACAAGAAGTCAATTTCATAAGCAAGCTCCCAGTTCCAACCTACTTTTTCTCCTGGTTATGGCGCATATGCAGTAGCATTTAAATATATTTATATTTTATGTGTTGTATGGCTGTACGTTATACCGTTTTCCTCTTACGTCTTACGTTTAACGTATATCGTATATTCACTGCTGTTCTTGTGTAAGTCATGGCAACTGGCAATGGAATATATAGTTCGATATATAGCTCGTAATTATATTATTCAGTTGACATAATAGGATAACTTTGTGTTGACTTGCCGGACAGACAAGAGCGAACTCCCAGCTGTGCCCCTTTCTCTGGACTCTCAGGCTCTTGTGTTTTGTACTCCCATGCCCCGTTCTCAGACAGGGCATTCTGTTCCCAATTATTCTCGTCTCTCTGACTTATATCTTCTTGCCGCTGGCTTTTGGCGACGATGACGAGGATTTCGACTTCGGGGATATTTTGGTTTTGTCGCCGTCTGGCGAAGGATCTCTTTTGTGCAGCTGCAACTTGTGCTCGAGGTCGTTGCTGCTGCGGGAAATTCGGCTCACTTCTCGCTTCAGCGACGACCTCCTCTCTTTGGGCGTGTATTCCGCGGGCACGGCGCGCATGCGAATTTGCACCGACCCCCAACCATTGGACGATTCCCCGGCCTCGAGCGCCAACGCCGAGTTGTTTCCTCCTTCGTCTCCTACAGCGGATGCTCCAGCACCTTTCCCAGCGTCGGACCCACTCGTTGCTTTTTCTTCCGAAGGCATCCGCGCGGCCATTTCAATGGACGACGAGCGCGCCGTTTTCACGGCGTGTTGGCTCGCTGCTGCGTCGTCGGGGGACAGCGCGGAAGTGGTGGTGCTGAGAGTGCCCGCTTCGGGGGACCGCAGCTTGTACCACGCCTCGACTTCGCCGGCTTGCAGCGGCAACAGCGACGAGGACCGGGGCCCACCACCGCTCGGCTCGTGGCTCAGAGCCGTGCCCTCTTCCAGGATCGCCAGTTTGCGGTCCCGCCCGGCCCCACTCAGCATGGTACTCGACCCATGGCGGCTGGGCTGTTTCTGGCTCAGCTCGTGCGCCGCGTCCAGCGGAATCAAAACTTTCCCCAGGAGGCGCTCCGAGGCATTGTCAGTGAAGTACAGCCGCACCCGAAGGGCCACCTTGTCGAACGGCTGGTTCAGATCCCCCCACAGGACGGTTTCCCCCCAGTACGGCTCGTCCGCCATGTCCACCCCCCCATGCGCGGCATCCGGCGCACCCGCGGCAGGTTTCAAAGGCGCGCGCGCAGTTTGGTGGCGCCACATCGTGCCGTTTTGGAAAGGCTTCCCACTGACTTTGTCAACCAAATCTGCCACCAGCCAGCTGGCCCCCTCGGTCTCGCTGGTTCCCTTGGAGCGCTGCCGGGCTTTCGCCAGCCTGTCCACGTTCAGCAAACCCTTGGCTTGTACCAGGGTGAACTCCAGCGTGGCAAAGCAAATGTAGTACTGAGGCTGGCCGTAAGGGGCGTCGAGGCAAGAGGTGTCCATTTTGAAGTTGCGGCACTCGTAGCGCTGCATTTTTTCGAACTCAAGCACGTCATTTTCCGCAGTAAACAGGGCCCGAAAGTCAGAGCACACTACGGCGTACGCTTCCACTTCTGTGTCGCACACTGCGGTTTCCACGCATTTCGTCCAGCACCCGAGCGCGGCTAACACGTTGATGGAGTTGCCTGCGGTGATTCGCCGCACCCGCGGCATGAACTCGCCGGTGACCACGATCTCACCGGTGACTTGGCCCGACAGTACCACGTAAAGCTCGGAGCATTCTTCGCCTTGCATCGCCACCAATTCCGTCTGTTCGAAGCGCGTGGGGCGCAGCAGCGGCAAAATCCGAGGCCACAGGTTCGGGGGCATGGTGGAGAAAAACGACTCTTCGCCCATGAGTTCCGACACAAGGTACGCCGACACTTCGCGTCGTAACGTGGTCGAAAGCTCGCTGAAAATTTTCGCTTCGTCGATGGCCGATTTGAGGCTGTAAAAATGCCGAAAATGCCGACGGATCCGACGGCCCAGCGCTTCGGGGAATTGCCGCATCTCCACGAAGGACGTCACTGCGTCGAGTTGTTCGGCGGTCTTGCGCGCGTTGGTGTCCATGGTGCTGACCACGGCAGTGATTTGCGCAATTACCATGGCGAAAATGATGGCGCCGATGAACTGCAAGCATACCGTGAAAATCCGCTCCGCGTTGTTGTGGGTAATGATGTCGCCGTAGCCCACCGAGGTCATGGTGGTTAAGGAAAAGTAAAACGCCGCAATGTAAATGGTCATCACCAACTTGCCGCCGTCGATCCCGCTGGTGTCCCGAGCCTTGAATGGGCCTAAATTGTCCGCGTCCAGCCACGTTTCCCCGCAGCACCCGTAAGTGGTGTACCCGTAGCGCCCTACCAGGACAAACCCGCACGCCAGCAGGTGGCACGCGTAGGCTAAGCCAATCAGCAGCTTCGACATCACAATGGCGGAACGGGTACCGCCCGCCTGCATGAAATCTTCAAGTTTGTCCAGAGTGTCTCGGTCCAGGTTGCTGAGAATCTTCTCGAGCTTGAACAAACGGCCCAGCTTCAAGAACCGCAACAATTTAAGGGACTTCATCGCTTTCAAGGCTCCACCGCTGCCGCCGCTGCCCATGATCCGGTCAATCAGCGCAAACGGAATCCCGCTCACGATGTCGAGCAAGAACCATGAGAAGAGGTAGGCCTTGGCCACTTCCCAACGGTCATATTCCACGAGTTCTCCGCCGCCGCCGCCTTCATCGTTGGAGTCCGCACCCCCACGCCCCACGAAAATACCGGTTCGGAAATTGAAAACGATATCGGCAATGAATAACTGTACATAAGTCCAATTGGTCAAGGAATGAGAAAACGCACAAAAGCAAGCGATGAGAGGGATTTAAGGGCGACCAAGGAGAATTCGCAGTGCTCATGAAGGAGAAAACGATCACAACACTGCCATGTTTGAGATGAGGAAAATTGCAGGAAGCACCGCCTTACCAGATCGATGATGAACTCGAACCAGTAAATTCCCGAGTCTACCACCGCTTCATTTGCGAAACAGAGCCGGAACGGCATCACGACCGCCAAGTAAATTAAAAACGGCATGATCAGCGCCAAGTCCCAGGTCATGCGAAACCTGTAGGAGACAACAATGGCAAGGGTACGCAATGAAAAAATAAAAACGAGAAACAAACTCTTACGCAAGGCCAGGTATAAACTTGCTACCAAAGAAAGAAAGGAGCGCATTCGATTTGAGGTTGGGTGAGAAGGAAGGGAAGTGGCATATTCGTTGGCACAGAGATGCAGAAAAGTGTAATGTTGAGTACGGCATGTCAAGGGCGTCGTACTTTTTCGTTGGGTTGATCATCCATTCGTCGGATTCCACTTTCACCAGGGCTCTAATATCTTCTTCTACATTTTCGGACGCTGACTCCTCCTCCCCGTTGCCGTCGAAGCCATCGAAGTCGTCTCCGCCGCCGCCCGCGTCCGTCCCGCCGTCACTGGCGTGGCTCTTGCGCGCGGTGCGGGTGGCCGTGTCCCCTGCGGCAGGCGGAGCAGGGGGTGCCAGGGGTTTCGGCATGTGCACGCCCGTCTGGCTGACTGCGCCCCCGGAGAAAGGGCGAGAACTCGGGTTCCCGTTCTCGTCCACATTGCTGGAAGCTTGTGTTGCAGCGTCCAGACGTTCGATGCGGTGCAAGACCTGCTCCAGCTTCTCCATGGCTACCGCCATAGTTTTTTCTACGCCTTGTATGCGCTCCGCTTCCATAGGCACGTTCCGCCGCGCGCTCGCGGTGCGTGGCTTTGGGGAATGGGCTGAGTTGTCGTGCTCAAAGGGCCAGTCGTCTTCGGTGTTTCTCAGATCTCGTTTTTTGGGTGCACTCTTTCCCGGATTCGATGGAGGCATCTATGGAGGTATATACACCTTATATACACATATGCGTGCAACTAAGCACGCACTCTGACAGCTTGGCGACTTTCACAGCCACCGTATGCAGCGACTGAAAGGCCAAATTGAGCAACACTAAAATGTTTCGCACGGCAGAGAAAGCTGTTATTTTGTTTTGTTATTTTGGGGGGATGGAAAATACCGAGATCGTAAATTCACGATCAATTCATGTAACGTCGTTAGTGATTTTTGTTTTCTGGTTGGTGAGAGATGAATCATCATCATCTCATCAAAGCGCTGCATTTGTGCGTTCATTCGTTCCAGTGCACGGTAGAATTCATCTGTCGCGGCGGCACGAAGAGATTGACTTAAATAATTTCAGGGTGGCATATTCGAGGCGCTAGTGGGGCACGATCATAAGGGGGAATACTCCTCGTCTGGCCTTCGCTAGCTTTCGTTGAGGTTTGAATTATCAAGTCAAAGAGAACTTCGTGAGGCCACATGTATGCACAAATGTTCAGGATTGGGAACCGGTCAACGGTATCTCCTAACGAACTGGTGTTTTGACTTTGCTCCCAGGCTCCTGTGAGGCTAGGGTGCACGTCTAATTGCAGCCCTCTCTATATATGTCGGCTCGAGCGCACGGGAATGCGCAGGCCTCCGCTCTTGGAGCGCGACCAGTTCAGCCCCCGGGAAGCCCGGAGAAGGCCAAGAAAAGTACCGAATCTCATTCGAAGGCACCGAATTCAGTAGTGGAGTATTTGCGTAGCCCGAGTAGTCTTAGCTCAATGGATCGACCTTCGAAGAGTCGAGGACGGCAGAGCTCCTTCAAACCACTCGCGCAGTTGCGCTTTAAAACCTTGAACGAGCTTTTTCCTTCTCGAATGCACCGCAAGGACCCCGAAGACGAACCTATCGTTGTTGAGGATGATGCCGGGGTAGAACGGGTCATACGGTACGAATCCATTCAACCGAGATGTTCATGCTCTGATATACTCCCTGACTCATCTCTATTTCCTCTCGCTATCCCTCAAAAGCCACCATTCACCCCCTCGAAATTTGACATATTTTGTTTCGTCCATGTTGTAGCAACCTTAGCAGTGGTAATCGTACCCGCAGCGAAAGCGACCTCGCACTGCGACGCAATACTTTAACCTCATTCGACGGCGCAAATTTAGTGCCAGCTAACTCCAACGCGCGGCGCCACAGCAAACTTTTAGATCGCAACGTAAAGGACAACGTTTGTGTTTTACACCCGCACAGCAGAATTCGATACAACTGGGACATGACCACGCTAGTGATGATGGCATGGGTGGTGATGGATGTGCCTTTTTCGGTGGCCTTCAATGTGGAAAACCCTCCGAACAATGGCTGGAATTGGCACCGCGCGTGCGGCACTGCGGTGGATGCCTTTTTCATGTGCGACGTGATCTTGAACTTCAACACGGGCATTGAACGTGCCAACGGAAGCGTGAGCACGCGCCGATGGGACATCGCAAAAGCGTACTTGAAGTCGTGGTTTTGGGTCGACATTATATCGGCTTTTCCACTTGACCTCGTGATGAGTGGAGACGCTGCACAGCACAGCGAAGTGCTCAAGCTTTCCAAAGCCTCCCGAGTGGTGAGACATCAGAGGGTTTGATATTTGTTTTCTAACATCAGCTATAGCATACCTTCCTGAAAGTTGTATGCACTACATTACGGTATACAGTGAACCAAAGCTCTCTTTCGGCTGACCGTTGACACAATTACATCTTTATCCTCAGGTTCGCATGTTCAAACTGATTCGTCTGCTACGAATTGCTCGCATCATGCGCGTAGTGTCGCGACTAGAATACACCATGTCAACGCAAGAAGCGATGCGAACACTCTGGAAGTTTTTTGCCGTAGTTGTAGTGACTTGCCATCTCTTCACGTGTATCTTTTACATGATTGGTATTGAGACGAATGGTCCAGATGCTTGGGCGAACGGCGTCAGTGGTGAACAGTCGAATTTCGACAACTACATTGCAGGTTTTTACTGGGCCGTGATGACCACGACCACCATCGGTAGAAGAAAAATAAATTGCGATACAAAATTTGTTCCGTACCGGTCTTTGTAAGGATTCTTCTTCGAACCCGATGCCGTTCTATGCTTGGTTGAGTAAATATATCCTACTCGTGTGTTTTGCCCAGGTTATGGCGACGTGAGCAGCTCAGGCACTCCACAGCGGATCTTTGGCGTGTTTGCAATGGTGGTTGGCGCACTCTTGTTTGGTTACGGTGTTTCCAACGTTGTAAATATAGTTGAAGAACTTCGTGCCTCAGAACGGGTGTTTCGGGAGAAAATGGACACTTTCAATCAGTACATGCGGACTCAGGACATTCCGCCTTCTTTACAAGACGCCATTCGAGAGTATCTCAAGAACGTGAAGCGCTGCCAGAATGATCGCATATCGGTGGAAGAAGAAATTTCACTTTTGTCGCAGCTGAGCTTAGGGCTGCGCGAAGAGATTGCCGGGGTCACCTACGAGCGTTACTTGAAGGACATGCCATTCTTTGAAGGTGAAGATCCAATGGTGGTGATGGAGATTGCGTTCAGCATGGAGCGTCGCTACTTAGGACCTGGCGAAAACGTCATTACTGCTGGCCAGGTACAAAAAAGATTCGTTCAATACTTTTCAATTGTTGTAATTATGACTTGCGCCTTGCTTCATGTATTGCGTGATCTTCCGTAGAGGTAGCAATGAGAATTTCTTTTTTCACGCGTCCTTTTGTTGTCCCTGAAATTATCTGGGGCAACCTGTCTTGCAGATGGGAAACGAGATGTTCTTCGTGCTCGAGGGTCGCGTCGAAGTGCTTGTGCCGCTAGCACAGCCTGGGCCGAAGATGCTCAAGCGCGTAGCATTTATGGACAAGGTAGAAGCGTTTTTGTCTCAATCACAAGGTCTCGTTTTTATTGGGTGTAGGTTTATTAGCCACCACTAACTTCTTTGGTTGTTACCATCCATCAATTTCAATCACAGGGCCAATACTTCGGAGAAATTGCACTGCTGGAACCGGAGCACATGCGAAGTGCAACCATTCGCACCGTGTCATTTTGCGAGTTCCGGTGCCTCTCTTCGACGTCGTTCGACGTCATCACCAATCGGTATGTGAGGCTCAATTGGTGTGAACACCAGGCGTACAACGAAGTGTTGTGATTTTTCTTTTTTTAATAATTTCGATTGCGCTCAACATCTGCCGTTTATCTTTCTTTTCAGATACCCTCACTTCCGAGAGAGCATGGTGGAGACTATTGAAAGTCGCAAGCGCGAACATATGTCATCCGGCGGCAGTGGCCTCGGTACCACGTTGAAGGAGGGAAGTGAAGGCAGAGAGTTCAACGCACTACTCCAAAGTGCCACTGCTGGGGATGAAGAGTTAGGCAAAGAAAAAGCCTTCACTGACGGCCGTGAAGACGAGAAGAGCGATACGAATAGTATTGATGGTTCACATCGGCCATCTTCGAGTCCAATATTGGTTGGAGGTAAATGACTCTGTGCTGAGTATTCAATTGATTCTCGACTGCGGATCACTCGAGTTATCTAAAAACTAAATTTTCATCAATTCAGTCATCATGCCATTCTCGGCGCTCAAGAAGTGCCTACTTCAATGCTCTCAAGTGTTTTCTTATGTGGATACCTAGGTTCCCTCCGTTCGCAGCCGCCCGACTTGCCCATTATCCACGAAGGCCCAACTCTTGCGACATCTGCGCCTTCGCCTTCGGTTTCATACAAAGCCTCTAAAGTCTCTTCAAAGGTATCAACACGGGCTCAAGAATTGTGTTTCTTTGAATCTTTCGCTTCGCTTGCTAACTTTCCTTGCATACTTTTTTTTTGCATTTCACGAAAGGTGGATCCATGGATGCACAACAACAACAACTCAGGAGATTCGGCAAATTCAACTAGTGATAACCCTCAAGGACTGTTTACCGAAAGCAGCACTCTTGAGACAATGCTCGCCACAATGAGTGCACTCGTCGAAGAGAATCGATTGTTGCGAGGGCAGGTAACAAACCTCTCGAGTGAAATACGCCGCTTGACCTCAGCTCAGGAAGACCAGCAGGCCGCAGTTGCCAAGCTCACTGCTGCTGTAGTGCCTCACTCTAAATTCAGCGGTCACAACCGCAGCAGCAGCAGTGGAAGTAAACCAGGGCAGCTGTCGCCGAAAGCAGCCCTGACCAACAAGCCAAAGGCTTCTCCTCCAATGGTGCGCCGTGCGGCCTCGATGGACCGATCAACACACAACACACCAATACCAAAGCTTCAGCGTTCACCGGCCACGTCGCCAAAATCAGTGCTCTGAGGCATATTACATATTATGCACTTTTAAGAACTCCTGGCCCCTTTCCAATTGCGTTCGTATACTCCTGGATGTACAGCGGATTCTGAACTCAAATGCGAAGGCCAACGCATTAACCGCTTTGAAATAAGGGGATTATAACTTCCTTGATCCTTAAATTGCGTTTGCTTCTTTCCGAGGATTGATCCTATAGGGTTCATGAGAGTAAAGATGAACATTCCATTACGCAAAGGACACGGCTGGCGCCCGACGCCTGAGAAAAACATTGAGACGATGCCCTGCTGGGGCAAAAAAAATAGCCCAGAGAATTGCCTCGTGGACCTGGGACATGACACACGAACGAGCACTCAGTCCCGCCGACTTGTTCGGAGGAAAGGCGCCAGTTGGAGCCTTAATTGGCCTTCTGGAGCGAATTCGCTAGCGCATTTGCAGCTCAAGTGCATTCTTTATGTGCCTCTGTGACTGCTGTGTACTTGTCTTTCTTTGTATTTGGGAGAGTATTAACTAGACTAGACTAGACAAAGGACATTCAGCCCCAGCCCAGTAAGCAGCCAGGATTCAACAAAAGACAAAACGCAGCTTCATGCTTTTTGAGTTGATGTTGCTTTGCAATTGGGGAGTATAGTCGAATCTAATCGAATGACTTATTCCATCTCTATACAGACCAACTGGCAGCTTCAGGGGGGTCACTTCTGAAATATCGCCCTTTTTGGCTAGGATTCCTCCTACTGGCTACTGTAACCTAACTGAGCTCATAGGGCCAGGGCCCCGGGCCCCGAAATTTTGGCCGCATCGAGGGGGGGTCCCACTACGCTACGAGGATCCGCGATATTCTATTGGATTTAGGGTGTAGAATTGGCCAAAAGCGCTTGAAATTTCTAGTGCATCAGAGCTGAAAATGCTATATGAAAAGGATTCCGAAATTCAAATGTTCATATATAACGGATAAAATTTAGTGGATTTACGGCACAGACCACTCAGAGTGTTTGATGAACCCTCTAGAACATTTGGCATGTACCAACTAGGCCAAGTGCTTCCACGACCCACCACATGAATTAAAGTTGGCAGTGGCATCCATGAATGAAGTGGAGCAGAATGCTCATAACAGCGAGAATCCGTAATTTCCTGTCGACGTAGCTACAATCGCAGCTACCTTACCGTTCGACCATTTTAAGTAGCCCAGGTCTACCCAGCAAAATTTCGCCCTCTCTGGGCCTGTCTCAAAACCAGCGCTCTTCCTCTGGAACGTTTTAGGTTTTTTTTAGCTTGCAGCAGCAGAGCAGCAGCCCCCTCCTCTGCAGATGGGACCTCATCTCTTGAGCAACACGAGTAATTTTGGACCACGAGTAGCGACTGTGGCGCTTGGTGGAAAACTTATGGCTTAACTCAATGATAGGGAGGGACCCGCTTGCATGTGGTTGTTTGTATTTCTAGGGGGGGGCTTTTCTATTCACTGCCACTCCGCGGACAAGGAAGATGTTCCTGCCCCGTCAAAGCCTCCTATGGCTCAGGAGCAGAACAATAGGCGCTTTGCGCGCTGAAAGGAACCCTATGTTCCGCATGTCACGTGCTTCGTTGCTCGCGCGCCTTCCTCTATTGCTTTGCGGAGTGCGCAACACCCACAAATTCCTCGCTTTTTGCAAAATTTACGAGGACTTTGGCCGGTGCCCCTCCCCCACCTGAATCATTCCGCACTTGCTTTGGTTGCGTAACGCACGCGCATTCCCACTTCTTTCCGCAGCATGGGCTTCTCTGTGTCATTTGGGTTTGTATTACCTCGAGTTCGGACCGCTTTCATCACTTCCATGGCCACACACGGGCATGATTGCTGGATTCAAGCCCATTGTGGTCTTGTTGGCTCCTCTCCTTGTATAAGATGCTCTGCTTTGTGTTTCTACCTGCTAGCCTTCTTTTTGGCCATTCGGGGCTGCGGGCTGCGGAAAACCAAGCGCCGTGCAGTAACCGTAAAAGTGAGGTGCGCCATACTTATCCAGAGTACAGGGGCCGGTTTAATGTAACCATTTTTATCAATTTTTACTAGAAATAGTTACCGACTGTCCCCAGGAGGAACATGTAGATCGCTTTTCATGCGCCTTTCCTGGCAGGTGTTAGTTATTTCTCATGAAAAATTTCAGGCTGCGCTGCCTCGATTCTGATATAAAAAATTTGGCATCATTTCAACAGGCTAAATCGGTGTGTCCCTTTTGTAATATGGGCATATGAACGTATAGATTTGGATACCAAGCCCTTGAATGCACGCCCAGATTCTTAGCGGGCTGACAAATTCTTCTGATTTGCCAAATAAGGTGACCTTTTGGGCCTCAAAAGATTCAAATTAGCCCTCATGGTGGTCATTTTAGAGATGACAACAAAAATGCGCGTGGTGTCAAAATGTGCGCCTGATTAGCTTCTTAGGTTTAGTTTGCGCTGCTTTGCTTTTCTTCTCTACCTGTTAGTCTTCTAATTCCGGCCCTTCGGGGCCTGTCTCAAAATGCCATTCGGGAGGGCACTTTTTTTCACTTGGGGTAAACAATGAAGATAAAGGCCGTTTTTGATGCGCCTTTCGTGGTAGGACAAGGGAGTTCAAGTGTAATTTAAGAAGCATGCGAAGTTTGAGGTCACTTCACTCGAATCCTCGAGAGTTACAGCTCATTCCTCCACCCAGTGGTTACTTTAAACTGGCCCCTGTAGCCCTGTAGTATACTGTACACGATGATTGGTCGAAACGCAAAAAAGATGGCGTGGAATTTCGACACAAACCATCACACGATACACGACGCAGTAGACCAAGCACGAGGGCAGCGCCTTTTGAATCGTCGTGGTGGTTCTCGGGCTAGCCTAGAAAGAGTAGAGACTTCTTATTTCTAACCTGGTGAGAGCGCATGAACTGTCGAGGAAATCTGAAGGCTGTCCTTTAACATGATCCGAGCTGAGCATACTTGAAATTCTTATGAAGTAATTGCCACTAGTCACCTTGCTGACATGTGTACAACTCGAAAAAAATGTGACCACCTTCAGGCGCAACAATAACCCAAACTGATTGATTGTTATTCGCAGGATTGGTGCGGACTTGAGTGGAAGTATTCTTATCGGCAGCTTCACTAGTTAAAGGTGTCAGAATAGTCCAAATGCAAGGAATTCAAATGCAAGGAATTGCGAATCCCTCCGCTCGCAGTGCGCCACCTATGCTGCCAAAGAGAACCCCAGACAAGCGAAAGAAAAAAAGCGAGTCTCCAGCTAGGTCTCCGGCCTCAATCGAAGAATCCACGGCCGGCTTTGAGAGGCAATCGAGCTCAAGTCGCTCCTCTGTCCGCGGCTTGGGGCGAGGCATGTCTTTCAGGCCGCTAGCGCAAATGCGCTTCAAGACCTTGAACGACCTTTTTCCGTCGCGAATGCGCCCGCATGACGGAGAAGAAGAAGAAGACGCTCCAGTCGTTATTGAAGACGAAGTTGAGGCAAAACCTTACACGCGGTATGTTTTGGCAAGATTATACTTTACTTTCCTCTCTCGCTCTCTTTCACAAGCACACTGAACCTGCCTCTTGAAATGCCCACTGTAATGCCAAAAGGGGTGGCCACACTCATGATAGCAGCAACGGCAACATACTTGAGCGGCGGAATACGCTGTCTTCATTTGACGCGGATTTGATGCCAGCAGGCTTCAAGTCTAGGCGTAAGAGCCAGCTTATGGCACGCAAAGCAAAGCAAAACGTTTGCGTTTTACACCCTCACAGTAAGACTCGGTACAACTGGGACATGACCACGCTAGTGATGATGGCGTGGGTGGTGATGGATGTGCCTTTTTCGGTGGCTTTCAATGTGGAAAACCCTCCGAACAATGGCTGGAATTGGCACCGCGTGTGCGGCACTGCGGTGGATGCCTTTTTCATGTGCGACGTAGTCCTGAACTTCAACACGGGCATTGAACTTGCCAATGGAAGTGTTAGCATGCGACGTGTGGACATCGCAAAAGCATATTTGAAGTCGTGGTTTTGGGTTGATATCATGTCGGGCTTTCCGCTTGACCTTGTTGTCAATGGAGGACAAGCCAACCACAACAATGTGCTTAAGCTGGCCAAAGCCTCGCGTGTGGTGAGCTTTAAAGAGAGCATGGGAGAACCTTGTTATCGCCTCAGAGTCGTATCGAAGCTGTTACTTGTTCAGCGATAAGTTAGTGCTCAATTTGATTTCCCAATCTATCCATGGATTACATTAACTACAAGTTTATCTTCAGGTTCGCATGTTCAAGCTGATTCGTCTGCTGCGAATGGCGCGTGTCATGCGCGTAGTGTCGCGACTAGAATACACCATGTCAACGCAAGAAGCGATGCGAACACTCTGGAAGTTTTTTGCCGTAGTTGTGGTGACGTGCCACCTTTTCACGTGTATCTTTTACATGATTGGGATTGAGACGAATGGTCCAGATGCTTGGGCGAATGGTGTCAGTGGTGGTGAATCCAATTTTGACAATTACGTCGCGGGTTTTTACTGGGCTGTTATGACTACGACTACTATTGGTAAACGATTGGGGAATGTGCTGGGTACCATACTTATTCTACTTCACTGAAGATTTGCAATGCATCGCCTCACGTGGACGTTTGAATCTGTTTTTTCTTCATGTTATCAGGTTATGGGGATGTGAGCAGCGCAGGCACCCCACAGCGAATCTTTGGAGTGTTCGCGATGGTGGTTGGCGCACTCTTATTTGGTTATGGTGTTTCAAATGTTGTCAACATTGTCGAAGAGCTGCGGGCTTCGGAACGGGTATTTCGGGAGAAAATGGACACTTTCAATCAGTATATGCGATCTCAGAATATGCCTATCGAGCTCCAAGACGCTATTCGAGAGTACCTCAAGAATGTGAAGCGCTGCCAGGACGACCGAGTTTCAGTGGAAGAAGAGGTTTCGCTTCTGTCACAACTGAGCTTGGGACTCCGTGAAGAGATTGCTGAGGCCACTAACGAGCGTTACTTGAAGGACATGCCGTTCTTTGAAGGTGAAGATCCTATGGTGGTGATGGAGATTGCGTTCAGCATGGAGCGTCGTTATTTAGGGCCTGGCGAAGATGTGGTTTCCGCCGGCGAGGTCAGAAAAAGTCCCTGAACCATGATATGAAGAAGATTTAGGCACTTTACGATTTCATGTATGAGAATTGTTTGCATGTCTACTATTCCTGTAAGGTTGCACTTGAACTATTCACATCTGTGAGCATCTTGTGATGCATTCTTTTTCGTCTATTACAGAGAGGAAATGAGATGTTCTTCGTGCTGGAGGGTCGTGTTGAAGTGCTCGTGCCGCTGGCTCGGGCCGGGCCGAGGATGATGAAGCGAGTGGCATACATGGACAAGGTACAGTTGGACCCTATTTTTACCTCATCTCATATTTCGCGTTGATCCAATTCTTCGCCGAGAAAGCGTCAAAAATTGATTGAATTATCACTCACTTTGCATCGTAATGCGCATATATCTTAATATCAGGGCCAATACTTCGGAGAAATTGCGTTGTTGGAACCAGGGCACTTGCGGAGTGCGACCATCCGTACTGTGACTTTCTGTGAGCTGCGCTGTCTTTCCTCTACAGCGTTTAACGTCATCACCACTCGGTAAATAGTATACCCAGACAACAGATGTATTCACGAAGTCTGTAGTACCTACGCAATGAATAATAAATAATATTCTATTGTAATAGGTACCCTCACTTCCGCGAGAGCATGGTGGAGACTCTCAAAAGTCGCAAGCGTGAGCACAAGTCATCGGGCGGCAGTGGCCTCGGTACCACGAGCGAAGCGGCGGATGAAGTGCAGAAGTTCGACTCACTTGCCCGAAGTGACTCTGCTGCTAGCAATGGTGATGAACGCGAAAGCAGTAGCTTCGGCAGCGGCCCAGAAGACGGTAAAAGCGACGATGGCAGTTTTGACGGCCGTCTCGATCGGTCAGGCTCGTTCTCGACGCTTCTTGGGGGTGCGTTACCTTGCCGTCCTTTCAGTAGCAATAAGACGCAGAACATCACAGTTTTATGACGTATCTCTTTTTGAAAATTTGTTATCGTGTGCGCTGATTGCTTTGTTGAGAGATTGTGCATTGGTCACGTCAGCCCCTATGGTATAATTGATGAATTATGTCCTGGCAGATGCACTCAAAGCACAGCCGCGTGATTTGCCTGTTATTCACGAGACCACTGCGCCCAATAAATCGACGCCTTCCAGTATGGCTAACATCTTCACGAGGTCTTCGTCAAAGGTAATAGCAAATCTTTCAGCAAATTTTGGCTTTTTCTATTCTTTTCTTTTTTCACTGATGTTTTCTCTTGATTTGCCGCGCGCGCCGTTGCTAATCGTTTGTATGAAGGTGGATCCGTGGATGAATGCCAACACTGACGGTTCAGTGGGACCAGGAGCGAAGCCCCGCGAACTTTCCAGTGAAAACAATAATCTTGAAACCATACTCGCGACAATGACTGCGCTTGTTGAAGAGAACCGATTGATGCGCGGGCAAATGTCGGAGCTTTCAAGCGAAGTACGGCGCTTGACCACTGCACAGGAAGAACAACAGGCTTCCGCTGTCAAGCTCACTGACACAGTCCTTGCTCAAGCAAAAGTCAGCGACTTCAGCGACGGTGGCAGCAAGAAAACTAAAACAGGGCCACCTTCACCCGCAGTGCGTGTAAACAACGGCAACGGTAGTGGCAGCAGCAATGATAGTGATTATGCTTCGACGATGCGAACTTTGAAGCCCATGGGACCACCAACGGTGCGCCGCGTTGCTTCCATTGACCGACCCGCAACTGTCACCCGATCGTCCACGCCCGTGCGTCGACCTCCGCCGTCGCCGAGGGCAGTGCTTCGAGAGCCAGTTGCCGAGTTTGAATTGTAACGCCCCACCCCGCTTAGTCAAGACTATGGAATTGTTTTCTGCCAAGTACGATGATGGAGCTATGGCGGAATGGACCACACCAAAGTACCTCGAACTTGATACATTTCGCATAAAAGTCTCCGCAGTCTAAACTTCATACCTGAAACCAGTTCCTGAATTAGAGAGCCTGCTTAAGTCCAATACATATAGCGCCGGATTGCTGTATTAATACGCATACCCATACGGCCCAATTTTAGAAGTTTAAACTATCGGCTGTATCGGCACCTAATATGATACTTTACGAAGCAGCATTCCACACTATACACCATCACATACCATCCCAGGTGGCTTACTTTGACGCAGTGCATATGCAGTGGAGAATATTTTCCGTTTTGTCTACGGGCCATGTAGAACATTACACCACTTATCAACGAGATTTTCGGTATTTTCCACATGTCAAATGGCTTTATTCTACTCTTCGAGGGCTGAGACCTCAGTGACGATGGTACCTGTGGCGCTTGCGGGGTCCCACAGGCAACGCCCGAGTGCAGGGCGCAAATCCAGGAATGCGCACACTAAAAATTGGGCGAGCTGCTTGCGCGCATGTGTTGCTGCTGCCGTCTCTGCACGTGTTGCCGTTGTTGTGGCTTCGGAATGGTTGCCTGCCAAAAGACCATCCAGCACGGGCGACGGCCCGTCTGTCGTCATCCACTTCACTGTGGACTCCACGAACGCTTTGCGTTTAGCATGCCAAGCACCGTTGTTGGGCTGGCCTTGATGCTCTGCGCTGTATTTAGCCCTGCCATGGTAACCATTCCTGCAGGTGGTAGTGTTTCCAGAGGACTCGTTTCTTGCATCAATTTTGGCACTACTTTCCATGCTATCTTTGTCGGGCAGCGATTGTGCTGAAGTTTTCTTTTGAGATGCTACCCCCTCCGCAGCCCTTGAAGCTTCGACATGTAGAAGTGTGCTCCCACTGGTGCCGGACGACGCGCTTGCCACGGCAGGTTCTATTGACTTTGCTGCTCCCGTAAGGAGAAGTTGAGAAAATGCAGTTGCAGTGGTTGTTTTAGCCGGTTGTCCAGGAGGAGGCGGCGGCGGCTGTAGCGGTGTTGACACTGCAAGATTGGCCATTGATGCTCGGAGGCTGCGGCGAAGGGCAGCTACCTCATCTGTTGCCTCAGCCTGTGTTCGTGACCCTAGAGGTGCATTCAACATCGCTACCTGCGCTGCAAAGTAATGCTCAAAGTCAAATGATTGACTTTCGCTGCTAGGAATACTGCTGTCGCCATCCTCATCACTTGAAGAGTCGCCTGAGCTATCAAGCGCTTCCTGTTTTAACATGGCACCAATATCTGGCTTCGACGCAGAGTCTGGCGGGGGAGCGATGGGGATTGAAGATGTCACCGTTTTTGCTGTTGCTGCTACTACTATCGATGGCGCCGCTGCAGGAGCACTAGCAGCAGTTATGGTGTTTTTACTTTCGATAATAGATTGTTGTGGCACTGGAACTGCTCTAGGAGACATTGCGATTGGACTCAGTTGCGCCACTGAGGCATTCAGAGTTCCCGAGTCAAGCGGATTTCTTCTAGACGACGCAATCGCACCCTCGTGACGAAGCGATCTGTGCAAACCATGCAGGTTTTGGCGGCGGCGACAGTCGAGTTCGCGCACCAGATTTAGAAATGGCAGCCTCGGTTGGCGCATACGAGGCAAGCTCTGACCTTGAGATAAGTCAGGGCTCCAGCCAAAAGCATTCATCAGAAAATCAACATCGTCGCTTGAATATCGTTGAGTGTCAGTTTCGGAATAGTGTTGCCACATCGACACGAGAAGAGTGCGATAAGGCCGATATATTGTGCTCGAAATAGCATCCGATGATGTCCTCGAGGTAGACTCCTCATTTATATTTTGCTGGGCATGGGTTTCTGTAACAGAACCTTGCAATTTCGCTTCTCCTTCTCGTTCTTCGGAGTCGGCGCGACGCAAGAGCCAGCCTACAGCTGCTGACAACATGAAGCGCGCAAGCCAGCGCACTTCTCGTTCTGCCCCGCCACTGCTATTATTGGCTTGTGAAAGCTCAATTGAAGATATAGGAAGAGGTGAATGCATTGCATGTTGTCTGGTGCTTGCCGCGATTGTGTTGGTGTCAAAATCGGAGCTTGCAACATTACAGCGATGGTGATGGTGGTGGTTATGCACGCTGCTGCTCTGACTGTGGCCAGGTCTTTGCATAGACTTCACTGCTTTTGAGACTTCATGACTTTGTGGGCCGTGTACTATGAGTGCTGCAACCAACGAAAGCGCTCGAATTGTTTGACCGTTTTCATTGAGTTCTACACTGACGCCATGCTTATTCATATGGCTACTGCTACTGCTACTGCTACTGCTACTGCTACTGCTGCTGACGGCTCCTTGACTAACTAAACGATGTCGCCGTTGAGCGTGCTGCCAGGCAGGAGTGAAGCGCGAAACGAGAGCAACAACCGAGCCCGGCGGGGGAAGCGACCCTTTGACTCGTGGGGCAGCCAAGAACTTGAGAGGTTGAGATGGAGAAGGTTTCTGAGGCTTGGCAGCGGCTAACAAGTCCTTCAACACATGCAAAGCATCCTGGTTCCATTCCTCTTCACCTGCGAATCTATTCGTGCTGCCACTGCGACTTCGGGTCTTTCTTGGTTGAACAAAGTAAGGGCGCAAAAGCAATGCAGTAGTGACTGGTGAAGAATCTCCCTTGGTTTTGCTTCTATGAGTCGCTGGCTCATATGATGGCGGTGGTGGCGGCGGCGAAGAGGGGTCGTTCCAAAAAAGTACACCGCTGGGCCATTTCTTCTCCAACAAATTATTGGGGGAAGTGGCTGCTGGTACTGAGCCCGCAAGAAGCACAGTAGCCGCTTCAAGCACCAACGCAGAAAGAGCTCCTTGCAGGACTGGTGTCAGGCTTGGATCATACTTGCGATGCCAGCAAAGATAGCGCAAAGCTTCAAGGTCTACTTCATTGGGATTTGGCCCATCACTACTGCTGCTGCTGCTGCTCCTGAAGTTGGGAGATGTGTTGCCATCATAAGCTTGCCCAGGACTATCAGCAAATCGTATTGATGAACATGGCGGAATGGCAGTGGGCCGTTCGCTTGGGTCCCAACACATGAGCTGAAAGTGTAATTGTACGACCTGTGGATCAGAAATCAGGACTCCTGTTGAGGATTCTTTACACGCCGAATTGTCCGTTAAACGTCTCGCAGTAGATTGTGCGAGAGTGCTCCCACTAGTAGAACGTTTCTTTTGAGTGCACGCCCACCAGAGTGCGCTGTCTCTTCCCCATTGCAACTGCTCTTGCTTACGAAGCACCGCAAAGAATTTCTTCGCAGAAGATTCGGCAACAGTACTTGAGGCGGCTTTCGGGGCCGGCGGTCCACTTCCTTTCGCTTGCGCCTTCGCATATGCCTCGAGAGTCCAAACACCACCGACTTTACGTGGAGCTCTTAAGGGCGGGGCCTCGGCCTTTTGTTGCAAGGATCTTGCTGCTTGAAGGCGATCTCTTGCGCGATCTAAGTCCGACGAATGGAAAGCCCGATATCTGTCCTCAACATACAGTGCAAAGCGAATAGCAAAATCAAACGAAAAAGCAAGAGCAGAGAACATGAAGGCACTAACCGGTTGACCCGGTGTTCGCCAGCGTTTGTAAGCGATTGACGCAGAGCAGCAGCTGTTTGGAATACTGCCGCTGAATTTGTCTTTCCAGAGAGTGCCCTCGTTCCTTTTGTGGCATCTGATTCAGTACTAGCTTTTGATACCCGAGTATTTGAAGGCATATCGCTGTTTACCGTCACATCGCTCTCGCCATTGCTGCTGCTGTTTTCGTGACCATCATCATCGTAATCACCTTTATCGTCACCTGCATCACGAGGCAGCCACAAGCCTCTAGCCCAGCAACGAGATTCACGGATCACATTGCGCAATTCTGCACGCACTGCTGGTGCCAGCACGCAGCATGGATATTCATTACCGCCATCACTCTCATTGGCACTGTCTGCATCATCATCCTCATTGGGCGTGGCCGCTAATTCCAGCTCCACTTTAATCGCGCCTCCTACAGTTCTACTGACATCCTCGCATGATCGCGCATTAGTAGCATTAGCTGCTGCAGCAGTGTCGCCTGCTGCAGGTGTAGCCTCTGCCCAGATCACAAGAGGCGTGCGACGAATTCTAGCACTGAGAGAACTACTGTGGTTGCTATCAGTGGATTTTAAAAGTACCGACAAAGGAACAAGTCCCTCAGCTATTACTTTATTGGCGCGGGGATTGGACGGTGCACTCCGTTGATGGGCGTCAACTGATGCCCCTGTACCTGCGGACGAATTTATAGCTCCTGGTGGTGCAAGGCGCTGAAAGATTGTTACCACAAGGCTGCCCGGTTGTTGGGGCTCATTGACAGCGGCATTGATGGCATGCTCAGCCAGTGGCAAACGGGCTGTGAAAGCACCAGCCAATGAAAACGATGAGTGGTCATCAACGTCCCGAGAATCTAAGCGCACGGGTGGTGACTCAAACAGTACCGCTTTACTACGCGTTCCGCTGCTTGACACTGTTGCAGTAGTACCACCAGCTGAGGATGCTCCTGGTGTGCTGGCTGTGGGTCGAGCATAAGAGACGCGCACGACCAGGTCGACAACACAATCATACTGGTCAAGATGAGATACGCTACTTATAGCATCAATGCCTTCGCCCGCTCTGCTGCCGCTCTCAGTAGGAATCAACATCGTCGACATTTTTGTTGATTTTGAAGGTGTTGCTGCTGGTGTTGGCACTTGAAAAAGACGAAAGTCCCGTGAAGCCAGCAGGCGCATTGGTTTGCAGTGCACGAGCCAATACTGAGGTGGTGGTCGTAAACTCGGTGAATCGGTACTGTTTGCATTGCCTGCAACACCAGCAACATTTTCGGCAGCCGATTTCCTTGTATCAAGTACAGAAGCAGTAAAAGCAGCATTCGTAGCAACCGGCGCAGCTGTGGTAGCAGCACGAGCGCGGCGTCGAGCAAGTGCCGATTCGGTCGCTGCTAACTCAGCAGCAGTGCGCGCGAGAACAGTAGCTTCTAGGCTACCTTCTGTATTGGTACCGGCAACGGTAGCATTCATGTGAGACTTTGCCACTGGTGGCGTAATCTGCACACCACAATAAATCCATATTAGCATAAACTTGCAAGGGGGGGGGCGAATATGTATATCTCATTATAACACGCGGGAATCCTATGAGTAAATCGTACAAAACTAGCTTAGTAGCGTAGATACGTCTTTGATTTCTTCATTCCTCTTCTTCTTACCCAGTCCTCGGCTTTGCCTCGAGTGGCCACTAGATGCGGTGGCGGCGGCAGTGGCGGCACTTTTCGGTCGGCCTCAGGCGCGACTCCGTGAGCTTGCCATGCTTCCATGTACGCTTTCTGTGCTTCATACAAGCTTCTATCACTGCCATCGCCACCGCCACTACCATTCAGGGTAGAGGTATTGGCGGTGGCAGCAGTTCTACTTGTGTGAGATGGAACACCACCGCCGACACTCTGACCTGCGCTCCTGTTGAGTTTTTGGCCTCTTGCTCGTGCCACGAGAAGACGAGCGTTGTCACGCGCTGCTTTTGCATCTTCTGCTCGCGTCACAAGTCGAGCAGCTGCTGCTTCTGCTTCCTTCAATTCCGCTTCAGCGCGTGCGAGGGCAAGGTGAGCCTTCTGTCGGTCCTTGGGAAACGCGGCGTCCGCAGCTTCACGCGCCCACCGCCTTTCAGCCACCACCTCAGCCAGCTCACGCGCGCGCTCAAGTCGCCGGTTCAATGCGGCTTTCAACTTCCGTGCCTCGTGGTCAAGCGCGGCCATCGATTGTTCTTGCTTGGCGACATTGGCCTCTGCAACGGCCCTCGCGATTCTAGCTTGTCTAAACGCCCGCCCGGTGGTGGCTGCTGCCCTTTCAGCACCCCAAAATTCGTCCGGTGGTGTGTCGTCATAGACCGGTGCATCCTCGAAATCATTGCCATCATCAGCTGTAGCAGAAGTCCTAGTTCCTTTCTCTTCAGCTCCATCATTGTCATCATCTCGAAATGCTTCGTCTAACCCTGCAAACGCAGCTTCGACTGATAGAGGCGCAGCACCACCGTGAAGCCTCTGCTTTTGGACATCAGCCGATGCTGTAAGGTCTACCAACCCAGCTGTGTCAGCGAGTAGAAAAGCAGGAGTCCCGTCGCCAGTACGCTTTAAGGCCTCGTTGCGCTTTAAGGTAGCTTCGGCCGCTGCCAAGAACCTCTCGCACGTGCCGCCAGGAGGCGCTAAGTGTTTCGCTCGCTGCCCGACGCTATTGGAACGGCGCGGCTCTGCACCCAAGGCCAACAACAACTTCACACAACGGCTGCGGCCTGCCTTCGCTGCGAAGTGCAACAATGTCCAGCCAGCACGGTCTGTGCACGTATTTAGAGGTGTCGCACCTGTTGGCCGTAGCGTTGTGGGGTTCGTCATTAGCCTCCGTTGCAACGCTGAGCTGAGACGGGCCCAAGTTGGGCTATCAAATTCTTTCGCCTTGAGCTTAGTGATATTATCGATCGAATCACTAGAGCCAGGCAGTTCAGCTGCGAGCGCCGCTACAGCATGCTCATCGGAAACCTGGAGTGCTGCAACGATACTGTCCCACGCCATTTCTCAAAAGTGAGACTACCTCTAACCTCTAAGGCTTAGATCTTTTACTCGAAAACTCGACCAGCTTTACAAAATGTTGGGCTAGAGTACTTCGAGCATATTACCATCTAGTTAGTGCTTTGCCTTACCATCTACCTACAGAAGGAGCTTCCATTGCGATGACGGATTGCCAACATTTTTTTCAAATCATTCAAGAAGAAAGAAGAAGTTCCACGGAATTCCCAAATCGGTAAACTCTCATCGATCTCTCATCGTCCATCGTCCAACCACTACTTTCTGTGCCTGACTGGAGGGGCGAAAGCAAGCGAAGAACATACAGTATCTGCACACGTAATACGAAGGCGGGCTACAGGCTCCCGTGTACAAAGCACTCATTGCTCAGAAGCATAGCAGCTTTGTAGTCTCGATGTGTCGCTGATGATATTAGCTTGTGGCCCTATCATATTAATCAGCTCTGTTTCAGTTGATTAACTTTTTCATAAGATCATGAACTCAGCCCTGACTACGGATTCGGCGGCTTCAATGCCACGCGAGTTCACGGGGAATACTATGGACGAAATGGCGCGTTGGCTCATGGTGAGCGGGGCTCGTGCAGCTTTCCTCATGCTCCTTGGTCCGGCGTGCAACTTCGACTACTACCATGCTATGTGCTCTGGAGCTTCGCAGGCGTGGATACGAGGGCAAGAGCGATTTCCTAGCGTCGGTTTCTGGACGATAGATTGCCAAGGCCCGCTCGGGAATTCCGGGAAGTTGATCTGTGACCAGGCGTTAGATCGTGCCCCCGGGGTGAATGAAGAGCCGCTTTACATGGAGTGGATTGGGGGTGGTAACTGGATGCCTATGGCAAGAGGAATGCCACCGCCTGACTATGAACTCTTTGGCCGCGTGCAAACAGCGGTCGACCGTGGAAACTCGGACCAGTTTGAGGCGGACGTGTTAGCCACTCACGCAGACAAGGCAGGCACTATCGCGAGAGCTTGGGAGGTTCGCCGCTTACACGAAGAAGGTGTAAAGCAGGGTAGGCTACCAGCTAGAGCTGTTGCACCCGTAATTCTCCCAGTTTACTGGTCCTTGGGCTTGAACAATTACAAGATGGAAATTAGGCGTTCAATGCTAATGGCCAAAGTCAGCAAACGTCCGCTCTGCCTACCACCGTTCACAGACGGCGGCACTTATGCCCCTTTGGATCCATCAAAACACTGGGGCACTCCGATCAGTGGAATGTACGATCTTGACGAGTTGTCTACTTTCTTATCGATTGCGCCTCCAGAAGCCTGCCCCCCTTCGTCGTCGTGCATGCCCTTGTTTACTCTCTGTGGGCGCGCCGAAAACAAAACCTTGGCTGACATTTCAGTAAGTGCAGGACAGTACCGTACCATTGTGGAGCGCGCCATCGATGGAGAAACTTGCGCGTCGCCTTACCGCTGTGGAGTTGCCCTCATTACGCCGCACGCGCTGTACTACGACCTTTGGCGCAGCCTTCGCAAGCCTCCTGTCGTGGTTGCTGCAGCTGAGCGCACTTTGCACCAGCTGTTTGGCAGCGGCTCCTCGTCACACGATGTGGATGACAACAGCCACCCTCTGTTCTTTGCGCTCCACTGGCGTTTCGAAGAAGACGTGTGCCCCAAAGCAGGCTACCGTTCAGGCTTGTGCGTGTGGACGATGGACGGACCCAAGCCAATGAGCCTTGAGCAACTGCGCCTTGCAGTATCGAAGGCGTGTGCTGCTCGTGGCCTCACGAACGTCTTCATCGCGACCGATGGAAGGTTCCGCAACGGAGATGCCTTGATTGACGAGTTATTGGAGATGCTGAAGGAAGACGGGCTGAACCCGAAGGAACTAGGAGACTGCGAGGACTGCGTAGCAAAAGAAGACATGGCCGCCGTTGGGTTGAAGGAGTCCACTTATGTGTCAGAATTAGAGCAACAGATGGTAGCGTTCGCGAGCTATGCTCTAGGTTCGTCTCGCTCGTCTTGGTACTTCGAGGCGTTGTTTGACATGGCCAGCCGTGCGCGCGACGTGGTGGCGTTTGAAGTGATTCACGAAACCGAAGAAGCGCTACATGGGATGAGCGCTGATTTGCACCGCAACCTGAACGTGCCGTTCCCCTCTTTGGGGACCATGGAAGGCCTGCCGTTCGGTTTTCTCGTCGAAACCCACGATCCAAGTGCAGACACCACTTGTGGTGCGATTGGCCAGGAAGAGTGCGTGGTGTCGCTTCTAGAGGACGGCTATGCAGATCCAAGTATTCCAAAGAAAAAGAAAAAGACTCGCAAGCGCCGTGTTGCCCCAGCAACTGATGATTATGAGGAAGACGACGACGAGAGGTATTCAAGTGCTGGTAGCAAGAAAAAGAAGAAGCGGGCGCGGAAACGACGGAAACGAAGGCCAGATTACGATGACAGCGACATTTCGGATGATTATTGAGGCGAGCGCCTCTCGGCCTTTTAGAGAAGAGCCGGAGTGCTTCACTTTTAAGAGTAGGCTCTTACTAAAATTTTAAGTAAGGCTGTTCAGATTTGGACTTGGCGCTGAAGTTTTTTTTAAAATAAAATTTAAAAAAGACCAACGGTTAGTCCTTAGAACTTTTAATCGCATATCGCATGTAGCCCTTTTTGAAGAATTCTGATTTCCGTCTTGGACATATTATGCAGGCTGATATTCGTTTATCGATTATTATTGTTCAGTGAGGTCCAGTGGCACCAGTGGGCTCGTGGGAAATCCCAAAAACATTTACAACTAACATTCCTACATCCCCAAGAGCTCCCGCGTGCACTGACGTAACAAGTAACAATGAGGAATTGGAAATGTATTCATGCGGCGTAAAGAAATGCTGTTGGCTCCAACTACTACAGTCACCGAAGTATTGTGCACTCCCACCCTATCCAAGTTTCTTGCCCCAGCCGTTTCCGGGCTCAGCCCAGAAAGGGTTCTCGGCAGGGCCGTCCCCGGTCTCCAGCGCTTGCGACACGCTGGCGTAGTGCTGAAACGCTGAGGTCAAAAGCCCCACCGTCGCGGTCACGTCCGAGGTGGCCATCATTTCGCGGCACGAGTGCATGGAGAGCTGGGGCGGCCCAATGTCCACGGTGCGGATCCCCGTGTTGCCGGCAGTAATCGGCCCAATGGTGGTGCCACACGCGGCGTCGGCCTTGACGCAAAATTCTTGCACGGGGACCTGGGCCAGGGTGGCGAATTGGCGCACCAGCGAAGCCCCCAGGGAGTTGGTGGCGTAGCGCTGGTTGGCGTTGTGCTTGAGCACCGCGCCGCCGTGGAGCCGCGGCTTGTTGGCGGGGTCGTGCCGGTCGCCGTAGTTGGGGTGCACCTTGCAGCAGGAAGCGTATTCACACATGGTCGGCATTAGAAGGAAAAAGGAACCATGAAAATGAAGCAAGATTCAAAGCAATCGCAATTCAAGATGGATTGAAATTTTTGGAGGCGAAAATAGGCAAAAACATCAGACAATGATCACAATAATACGCACTCTCTGTGCTGAACCACTAACCCAAAAGAAGCGCAAATCATGATCTATACACAACTCTTCTTACCGCATGAGCCATGTCGGAGCTGATCTGGAACGACCGTGCTTTCGTGGCATACAGGTCCATCTTCAGCGCCGAGGTGGCACGCGCGAGCACCTCTTCGAAGAAAGGCGATTCTGCGCCTTGCGCCGAGAGGGAGCCCACCTATCGCCAAAACCACTGAAGTGAAGATGAGCGCATGCCACAAATAGAAGTACAAGCAAAGAAAGAGACAACTCGTGGTGATATCTTGCTGCGCTCAATGCCTTGGTGTCATTAGCTTCCTAGCCTCTCTTCATATTTGAAATACTTTTCGATTTAACAGTCAAGCCCTCTCAAAACGAAACAAAACAAAAAACTCCCTTAGCACACCCTCTTCTGTACGTACCTCTTCGTGGTCGAACATGGAAATCATGTTGATGGATTCGCACGTGTCCAGCGGGTTCACGCCACCGTGCTTGGTTGGGTCCAGCGAATCCACGAGGGCCTTGGTAGCGCAGTAGCAGCTCCCCTGGTTGTCCAAACGCCCCGAGCTCACGAACTCGTCGCATGCGCCAATCACCGCCGAGGGCTGCACGTCAGCCAGCTGGAGCTCGAAGTCCAAAATGTCACTGGCCAAGCAGTCCAGGCTCTAACGTGTACGCCACGCAAACGAGCGAGATGAAAAATGATAGTGAAAAAGACGTAAAAATAGAAGCCGAATTTGAAGTCGTTCCAATTGAGTCAAGGCGCAGAGAAGTCATGTGCAGAGCAAAAGATAGAGATGCAAGCAAACATATGGTGGGCAATTATGGAACAGTTTCGTCATTCATCATTTCAGCACCTTGGCCACTAAGTGCAGGAGCAGAGGCGTGTGCCGCCCCCCACACCCTTCCTTGTCGGCAGCTGCTCCTCCGTCCGCTGCCGCCGCCCCACTGCTGCTGCCCCCAACGGTCTTATCCCATAGCGCCTCCTTGACCTGCGCGACAAAAGAAGTGATGCATGTATACAAGCAAGCATGATAAGCAAACCGTGATCGAGACAGACGAGGCTACTTGATTGCACGGCTAAAAACGTGTTTCAGCAACTGTGCGGCACACGTGCGTGTACTACACCTGTATTACTACTGTACAGACGTAAATATAGAAGAGAATGGCAAAGGCACCTTTGTGGCGAGCAGAGGGGGGAAGTGGTTCTGCAAGTTGGGCTTGAAGGTGGTGCGCTCGTCCCCCACGCTCAAATGAATCGCCAAAGTGGGAATGCGCGCAATCGCCTTGGGCACCCGCACTAGGCTGCACAACAGGAAAAGGTAGGGAAATAGAACGGGGGTAGGTGAGTGTTTGGAACAGCCTACGAGTTTTTCTTGGGAAGGCATCAATAATAATTCGATAAGCTCGATACCCTACGAAAGTACTACGACCAAGACACACATGTGCCCCCTTAAAATATATGATGATAATGGTAAGAATTCATACCGGGGCACGATGGCGGTTTGGCCTGTTTTGGGGTGCGTGGTCTTGACGAGAGCACGGCCCACCACCGTGAGGTCGCGATCGAACCACGAGTGCCAAATGCCACCGCCGTAGCCCACCACGCTCACCTGATACACAAGAAGGAGAGTAAAAGTGCCATGAGACTGCGGTGCGTTCAAGAGATGCGGCGAAAATTGAAAGTGTCACGGCGGTAGTATCAATCTATACCAATGAGCTTGCTAGATTAAAGAGCAAAAGAAAGAAAGATGTGGTTAACACTACACTGAGGCGCTCAGAACTTCTTCTCTCACCATCACGTGGCCGTCCTTCTCCAGGGTGGACACTGGCTTAAGCTTGGGGCAAGGGGAGTCGGTGTGCGCGCCCACGACCATGAACCCTGCTTTCTGAGGGTCCACGGCGCCGCCCACCGCGAACGCAATCAACGACGACCCGTTGCGGCTAACAAGGGCAGTGAATGGTAGAGTAAGAAGAAGAAATAAAGCACGATTGAGATGAATGAGATGAGGTTCGTTTGCTCACAAAAGTAAAGCGAGGGCGGTGCTCTGTGAACAGCATCCCTAGAGGGCGCATGCGCCATATGGAAGGATATGCCTTCGTTTGGCCATGCACGTCTTGATTTAGATGCACGCTGCAGCTACTGCATGGAGTCAACAGCAGGCCAACATGCAACGTTCGTGGATGTGTTTTAAAAATGACTAACCTGACGAAGTACTTGCCACCATTGGTCACAGTAGTGGAGTCCCACGTGCGCCGTTCGTCGAGCTCTTTAAATCCTGCCGCACTCAAGCGCGCTTTCACCTGCAATACAGAAAGTCGAAGTAGATAGAAGATATCGGCTGAGTCTTCAAGTGTTCGAGATCTAGAGCACGAATTTTCAATCGGTTTAGTTTAATCTCGAGTGTGAAGATTGGAGGGTGAGTAGAGAGAGCTGAGATCCTTTCAGTGACAGACTACGCTGTTCACTTGCCTCTGCAACGCAGTGGAAAGCGGACTGCGACGCATTGAGGTAATCCACAAAGTCGTCAGCAATGACTTTATCGTCCGCGGCGCTAAGTTCAGACATCACTTTCAAGGAAGGGTTGCTACGAAGGAGCTAAAGTGCTTAGCTTGTGTGTGGTGTCAACGTGTCAACCAGCAGCAAACAGCCGCAGTGCGAGAAAATGTATTTGAGGACAAACAAAATAATTCCGCCCTGTATCTCCTGCTGGAGCATGATGAATCTGGATTAGATTAGATTAGATTAGATTATACTCCCCAGTGTAAAGAAAGACAAGGGCAGAAATAGCAACCTCTCAGAGGTGATCTGTATTTGCACTTGTGTAATGTATCTGTACTTTCCAGAAGGCCTTATCTGACGTCTTCTCTCCGATCAAGTCGGCGGGGTCTGAGTGCCGAGTGCCCAATGTGTTTCACGTCAGTTTCACGTCCCAGTCCCAGGTACACAAGGCATTTCTCCGGGCTATTTTTTTTGCCCCAGTAGGGCACTGGCTCAATGTTCTGGATCTGGATGTGGATATGGATCTGGATTTGGCACCTGCCTGGATGCTGAACCTATAGCTTGAAGGACGAAGGGAGTTGGAAGTTGATGCTGGCAGCTGAACGAAGAACTCTCAACTCTCAACTCTATCTAGTGTCATCACTTCGATACAGACGAGGGGTTACCAATCGGATTATGCTACAATTTAATTTGCCAACTCAAATCTCGCAGAAAGGCAACTAGATTTGAGTTGCCGATCGGCCTATCGGGGCTTGGCGGTTCATGTTCTTTGCATATGTATGAAGATTTTAAAAACAGATAACTACATTGAACATTCAAAGAGACCAAACGCACAGAAAATCAGTCGAGGCTTTTATTTTACATGGCCCGAGGTCGCCTATAATCCATACACCAATTCCAGCTGAGGTGGCTTCTGGTAACGGTTTTCTTTATACACTCGCAGCGTTTCATCTTGAGCACTGCGCAGCACAAACGTTCACGGATTGGACATCGGATCCACCACCACCACCAGCAGTAGTAGCAGCCGTAGCAGCAGCGGTGGCAGCAGCGGCGGCCACGCTTATGGTAGCAGGGTCCAACAAGTAAACGTAAATGCAAATCCAGTGCAGTGCTGACCCCGCCAAGACAAACATGTGCCTGAGAAATAGGACCAGGAATAGGAACATAAGAGCGCAACGGGAACACAAAATAATTGTGAGATTGGGTAGAAACCCCATTGCACTGCACGATGCAAAGGCGCCAAGCAGCTTATTGAGCTTTTTGAGTAACAAGGAGATATGGAGATAGGGAAACAATCCAGTAAAGGAAGAAGACGAAGGAGGAGAAAGACTTTGAATGGGGTGCTCCACTCTTGTCGCTAGACTCACCAAATCCCTTTCTCGCTAGACTCACCAAATTGCGTGGTCCAAGTTTTTGTTCCGCACGAACAAGGGTACTCCCGAGGTGTAGGCGAAGCCGCCAGCCATCAGCAAATAAATGGCGCCCGAAGGCAGTGCAGCGCGGATGTCCTGTGAAAAGGAGAGGAAGACGCATGTAAGAAAATGATCATGATGTACTTGAGTGGAATTGATGTAAGCAAATAAACAAGTAAAGATGCACCAGTGCCAAAAAGACAAAAATATCCTAAAACAAAAGTCAGACGTGCTTTAAGAAGGCGCAAGAGAGTAGTAATTCAGTTCCAGGAATGGAAACAGTCGGTTTCAAACGAGGGATTATTCTGTCCTTTACAGAGTAAATGATGAGGGCCCCCCAGCCCATGACGAGGTATAAGCTCAGCGATATCCGTGCTTTAAGTTTAGAAGGAGGCAAAATTGCCGCCACCAAGATCCCTACGGTCGCCACTACCCACACCAATGTTAGCAACCAAACGGACCATGCTGGCTTGTCGGGAAACAAAATCACCAGAAACGGCGTATCTGCGTACAAAAGCGAAAAAGAAAAACAAATGATAGGACACGCGTGTAAGAAGACAAGAAAAACTGCATTCAAACTGAAGCCGTGAAATCTATTGCACCATTGAGATAGATTGTTATCCAAAATGGGCGCCTATTTCTTAACACTTTACTTACAAGAGCCAGCAATAAGGAGGTAAATGCCGGCTTTATCCACGAAGTGAAGCCATTCGAGGACTCGTTTCGGAAACAGGAAGCACGAGTGGAACAACTGTAGGGAGAGGGGAGATTACAACGAGGGCAACAAGGAAAGTGAGGAGGACAAACACATTTGAATGTATACTCTCTATACAGAGAATGACTTAAAGTAGCTCGCAGGTGATTAATATATCTTTGTACATACCGTCGAGGCGGAGTACAGCACCAAGAGAGAGGCCGAATAAACGGCTACGGGAACATAAAAGCGCCCTTGAGCGGCAGCTTTGCCACAGAGAGCGGACATGCCCAGGGCGCAGAGCAAAACTCCGAACCCATGAGTCACCGAGTTCATCACCTGATGGTTTGAGAAGATGGAGATGGTGATAAAATTGAATAAGAGAGTGGGAAGAAAGCATAGCCATATGAGAGGCGCAAGAACTTGAATACACTTCCGCTACTGTTGTGACAGGACAATGTATTAGAAGGGCTGAACGTCTATCCTCTGCCTACACCTCTTTGCTTTACCTCAGCGAGAATGGAGTTCGCATCGACGTCGAGCAAGATGTTCGGCAAACCCTGTTTGCTCCTCAGCTCTTGTGCTAAGCTCACAATGCACAGCCCTTGCCATCCCAAAGCATTGGCCGACAAATCAATCCGGAGCGCATGAAGAGGTTCGGCCGCTGAGGAGGACGACGATGATGGTAGTGTTGGTCCCCCTGTAGTTGAGGATTGAGTTGTTGGTGCACCCACGACGGCAGCACTGCTTTTGGCAGGAGAGCTTCCAGCAGGCCGCAAGAACGGCAGCGACAGTTTGCTTCGCACTCCTTGCTTGGATTCACTCGGAAGTGGCGGTGCAGCAGCTCGGGTACTCGTAGGTTCTACGGAATGGCTAACACCGCCGCCGCCTGCGCTCACTGCCTCTTCTTGCAAGCGTTTCTCCCGGCTACTCTTTTTCTTTTTCTGGTCACTGCCGCCGCTGCTGCTGCTGCTGCTGTTGGTACTGCTGCTACCATCACCGCCGCTGCCACCGCCACTGCTGCTCCCGTCGCTCATCAAGCTGCCCTTGCTGCTGGTCCAGGCGCTGCCCATGGTGTTGGCGTACTCGTGCTGGCTCACGTAGCCTTCGAACTTGGCGTGCAGGGAGGAGGCGCTCGAGTTCACGTAGGTGATCGCCGAGTCCATGGTGGCAAAGAGCGGCGCGCTCGCACCCCCGAGGGGGGACCGCAAGGGGTCGGGCACCGCGCAGCACGGGCAGCCCACCGCCAGGCCAGGCAAGCTGGCAAATGGTGTGTGCATTAGACCCAAAATAGTTTTTGAAAAAGAAGAAGAATTGAGACAACGGCATCAGAAAGGGTAGGCAAAATGAGCACAAACGAGCTCGTGGCGAATACCACCCCAAAAAAACGTGGAAAAGATAAAAGCAAAAGCAATTCACATGTAAACTCGGACCAACAAGACCACCCAGGCACACAATCACCCTCCAGCAGCATATATATTTTCCAGCTGTCAACCCTTTATTAAGGCATCCCCCCCCCCTACTTATCGCACCTCGGCCCAAGGGGGTCGGGGTAATCGAGCAGGGTGCGGCTGGCAAACTCTTGGGCCAAATCGATGCCCGGGCAAATCAAGTGCTCCGCCAGAGCCCGCGCCCCCTGCTCGCCGATGGAACACCCGCGAAGCCTCAGCACTTTTACGCCTGGTTGCATATCAGGGCAGTCAGAATACACGTGCGTGGTACTAAAGGGTGAGACTGTAACACCAGGATGGCCAATAGTGTTCTCTGGGAAATGTTACAGCTATTTCATGCACTATTGAATAGTAGATGCTACATTCAAAGTACAAGTAACCCTCACCGTGCTTGGACGTGTGCGCTAAAGCACGCCCCAAGGCCGCAGCCCCATAGGCCCCAATTTTGTTGCGGTCCAGCCGAACTTCGTTCACTGTGGCGTTGCGCTCTAGGACTTTGGCCAAGCTCACGGCCCCGTGGCTCCTCAGTCCCGATCGAGGACGGTTGCCCCACCGGTGCATGGCGCGCGTGAAGTCCAGCCTCGTGAAGCGGCGCACTACCGAGGAGACTTGCGGTCTGGTGCACTGCGCCGCTGCGCACCATTCCTGAAACAGCGCTTCGGAGGCTTGGTCGCTGGGGTCGGCCGGGCCCCCGCACAGGAGTAAATCGGCCAGAGGCAGCATGTCATGGTCGGTGAATCCCCCAGCCACCCGAAGCTCCCGGAGCCCATGCCGCAAGGCCGTGAGCACGCCACTGTTGGGATCGGTGCCATAAAAAGCGCAACGAGCTTGGTACAACCGCACCACCTAGAAAAAATTTAAGCATATCAAATTGTTAGATTCTGCTTCAACCATTATGGATGAGCTTATACTGAGTAGTCCACGGTGACTAGCAGTTTACAGCGAGCTTGAGGACTGATTTATGGCCAAATATGGAATGAATCAATGGTGGATTCAAATAATTCTCTAATGGCAATTGAACCGCGCACCGCAGTGGTTGCAAAGCCGTCCGGTGCTACTTCTTGGCACAATATGATAGAATCCGGCCCGCTGCCAACACCGTTCACCCGCAGCGAGTGTCGAGCCATCGTGTTTGTTCTGAATTACGATAAGTAAAGGGCTAGCCCAAAATTGAATGAAAATTAGGCTCCCTAAGAGGATCAAAAGGCTGATGGCTGCTGTCTGCTAGCTTGGGCTCTCGTGGGTCTACTGACGTCCAACTCGTTCCGCTCAACTACAAGCTAGCTGGAGCTTGCTTCTACTTACGACAACATCAATCTTTCACAACAGTAACTAACGTCCCTGCCTGCAGGCCTGCAGGGGATACAAAAGCCGAGCCCCTACGGGGTAATTTTCAACTCTGGATGCCCCTGCGGGGTACAATTTTTAACCCCTACGGAGTCATTTGAGAGCCCCCATTTTTGTTTTTTATGCAATAATCTACTAGGCATAGTCATTGCCATGCTAGCTAGCTAGGTTAGGTGTTTCATGTTTCAGCTGTGGTGTAACCGCAGTGTTACCTGTTTTAAAGAGTAGATTTTTGGTGATGCGGGTGGACTAAATACTGCAGCGGCGTGCGCACCGCCACGCCACGATCGACGTAGTTGATTTCAATGACGTGACAAGGTGTCAGAACATGGTTGATGTCAGTGACGCAGTGACGTGACAACGTGTCAGAACAAGCACGCAAGGGTTTTTTGTGTCTGTGATGTGACGGACGGACGGACATTTTTCAGTGAGAGCAGTTTTGAGATGCAGGTACTAAACATCAAACTACGTTGATCTATTTATTATTCGATTTTCTGATCACCGCCAAGCACCGTGGCTCAAAGGTAAGTGCTACTGAACTAAGAATGCACGAAGTGCTAAGTGGTAAGATCCCTTTTATGGGCCTATGTTCACGTCAGCTCTTCAATTTGGCCCTCTTGAAACCGAAGCGAAATAATCGAAGGTAAGACATCAGGATAATCCTGATTCTAGAAGGGCAGCGTGAGCGATCTCCGCGACTGCCTTAAGATCAGCAGCAGTGCGGTAATTGAGCCGCAGCGCTGCTCGATTGGGCGCTCGGCGCAAAGCAATGTCAGTGGAGACGTTACAGAGGCCGCTTTTCACCTGTTGAAGAAGGTGAAAAGAACGGATTGATGCATGATAGGCTACACTGAGGGAAGGACAACCGCAAATTAAAGGTTTAATGCAATTCAAGTATTGGAAACATCTGACGGAATATTGTACGATTGTGATAAATGGAGGGAAGAGAGGCGCAGGATCGAGAAGTAGCCTATTCAATTTACCTCTTCCGCGCCGAACTTAAGAAGCGCGTGTGCCAGAGGGATGTCGCCTCGTGGCGCGTGCCTAAGCAGACTCAATAAGAGCCCGGCAATCACATGTAAAGCGACTTCAGGGCACCCACTGCCGCTGCACAAGTAATCCACTTCTACGTACTCGTGCGCCGCTGCGGCATCTTCTTCTTCGCGCACACCTACTTCAGCATTCTTGGTCGAGCGTTCATCTAAGCTTATAGCATTTCGCACTGCTCTTGTTCTTGGCGTGAGATCTTCGTTGTCACCTTGTGTACCATTTTCACCACCATAGTATCCATCGCTATGGCTAGGCTCTGTGTAATTGAGGCGTCTTGCTGCACTGGCCTTTTGATTTAAATTGTGTTCAATGCCTTTGAACTCAGGGCAGGGCACTGCTGCCGCATGCCGTCGATTGGTGCCCCAATGTTGCCACCCATGAGACGAAGAAGGGCGCTCGACACTCTCAACCATGCTCTGTTGCCGACTTCGCCACCAGAACCAAGGTTTGCCTGGAAATTGTGCTGTTAGAGCTGCGCATCGGTCTTGTACGTCATCTTCTGCCCCATCTATGTCCTCATCAACCGCCACCCCGGACACTTCTGTCGCGTTCACAATTCTCTCTCCAGGTCCTGTTTCCTGGTGTGTTTTGTTGTAGAGTGTGCTTCCATGGTCTCCGCGTTGGCGCGTCGGGCTCATGCGTAGTGCCTTTTGGGTAGTAGCTCGAAGCGGGCGAATGCGTTGTGGTAATACGCCAAATTCGATCTCAGCTTCCACCAGCATTTCTGAAGAGTGTCGCCACATCTGGGCCACGCCGTCATCGTCACTGTCTGAGGATGCATCTTTGTGGTTGGTCACCTTCGGATGATCGACATCTTTCGGAGCGTCAACTGCTGCTGGTGATGCATTCGTCTTGTCAACGTCGATTTCTTCTTTGGATTCTTCAGCACCTCTCGAAGTCTCTGAGGCAGCTGGCGTTCCTTTCTCGAAGCCTTTTGATGCTTCAGCTGTGGCATCAGTAGCCAGAGAAGGTTCGTGAAGTGAGGTAACCGCTGCGCCTGGGTCTTCTTCTTTACGTCCCAGATGATCCTCTTCATGCTCTTGTGCATTCACTTCGTGTTGCAGCTTTTCTCGTTTTTGTTGGCACTCTTCTTCTTCTTCTTCTTGCCGCTGCTGCAACTGTTCTTGGTGGTGTTGCAGCTTTTCTCGTTTTTGTTGGCACTCTTCTTCTTCTTCTTCTTGCCGCTGCTGCAACTGTTCTTGGTGGTGTTGCAGCTTCTTCTCTTGTTGCTGGCCTTTGTGTGGTGCATTACCTTCTGGCAGGTACTTCACTGTGTAGCGCAGCCCCCAACCCATACCCCAGTTTTCGTCACGGTCCTTGCGCCGTGAGGCTGCTGCTGTCGTCGATGCAGGATGTGTTGGAGGCGTGCGAGACGAAGGAGAGTTTGTCGCAGGAGGAGTAACTCCCTCACCATCACTTTGTGGTTTTGCACGAGTTGCTATACTTGTGATCACTGCATGGCGCCAACGCACTTGCTTGGACAAACCCTGTTGCCGTACCTGCTTAATACATGTACAACCATAAAATAATAATTTGTGCGCGTATATATACCGTAGAGATTTAGTAGTTTATGACTGCATTCAAAGAAGGAAGATAAAAAGCAAGAGGGGAGCTTATACTGTATATAGCAGCAGCATTCATGAATGTTCCAGCAGTGCCTTACCTCAACAGTCTGTCCAACGGCAATCCACGGGGCTAAGCAACGCTGCAGCGCTTTCCTTTGCTTTGACGGAGAAAGAGTGCTTGCAGCTGCTCTAGATTTACTAGAGCAGCTGCCGTCGATATCCCTGGCGTCGACATTGCTTCTTTTGCCATTGTTGCCGCTACCAGCACTGCTAGCACTGCCACCACCATTGTGGTTGTTTTTGGTGGTGGTGCGATCGTGGTCATTCGGCTCGCGATCGTCGCAAGGGCATCCCGCAGCCAGCCATTGGTTCATCCATTGCCGCGGGTACATGTGGCAGAGGTCGATTCCAAGGCAACGCACGCGGTCGGCGAGGCGCGCGGTGAAACTTTCCGTGAGTCCACGCTGGACTGACCTGCAATGCACGAGCGCATGCAAGAAATAGAATGAAGTCAAAAGCGCTTCGGAAATGTCACTGGAAACTTCAAGGAACACAGCAAGAAAACTACGAAATGATCGTGACTTTGACCGCACCACAATGGTGCATCAAATCTACCGCCACCACCACTGTTAGACAAATAATGATCAAACTATTATGGATGGTTACTCCATGCGCAGGTCCTGATACTGTTATATGAGCATAAGTTCTCACCCCGGTTGAAGTAGCGCGTCTAAGACTGCAGTAGGCTCGCCTTCGCGCGGTAAAGTGGCTGCATGGTGCACTGCGAGCGCATGCAAATGCGACAACAGAAAGGCTTGCGCGTCGACCTGAGTGTACGCACACGAGGCAACTGAGATGAAGAACGATTGAGAGAACCTATTCGCACGGCATAAGTGGAGGTGGCTGGCTATGTTGAACTGATTCTTGAGAGTTAGTGAGAATGCACACGCCAACACAGTGTGCGTCAACCAATTTGCCACTTTTCAAGTATGCTAGAATGCTGTACATACCAACGCCAAGAGCATGTATCAAAATCAACCAAGTGATCACGAGACATATCATATACAGTACGTATGTAGGTTTTACCAGATCATTAACAAGCGCTTTCTCTTCAGGATGCTTTTCCATGCGTGCGTCGGCTTCTAGCCTCACCGCAGCTCCACCCGATGACGCGAGAGCAGCCATCGAGAAATCGCCATTCTGATTGGCTCGAGCACGTGAAGAAGACGATAAAAGGGCCTCGTGGTGCATGCCATTGCTGCTGCTGTGCTCGGAGCGCGGAGTTCCAAATTCAAGCCAGTCTATTTCTTCGTGATGGTCGTGACCTCTGTTGCCGGTGCCACCTGCCGAGCATGCAAAGCGCTTTAAACTTAAGTTTCTCTCTTGTTAAAAGGGTCGCTCAAATGTGTGTTTTTGAGAGCCGAAAGATAGGAAGCTCTAATCACCTTATCCACAAAGAACTCACCAGCCAGTGAGGCCGCAAAGTTTGCATGCGAATGCACTGCTGATTTCTCATCATGTTGAACGTTGTGGTGGCTCCGGCGGCGCAACTTACTCGCATTTACCCGACCTCTTGTTGTGGCAGCAGCAAATCGAAATCCACCTCTTAAGCCTGGTAAAAGACCTTGGTCGCAATTGCCAGCTTGTGCTCTCGGCGTCGATGGAGCGCTATCTACAACAGCGGCTAAGGATGCCATACTCAAGCTTTGACCGTCGTCGTCGTTGTACGAATTGAAACTGGTGCGTTGCCCAAACCTCAATTCTTCACTGCCACTGACGCTGTACCGCCGCGGCGTACCCCTAGCACTGGATGTCTTCATGTACTGTTCATCTTCCGTAGACTCCCGCAGACTGGCCGCATACTGCACGGCGTCAAACGAGCCTGCCAAGTCTTGGCTGCAGACTTCCACAACTGTTTCTAGAGTGAGGGGCGCTGGTTTCAAGGCTCCTTGAAAAACCGTAGGCCAACCTTCACGTAGGCCGGGCACTAGGCACGTGTCGGCATGCGCCAGCGCGGCTGCGATCACCCGCAAACAGCGCAGAAACAGCTCAAAGCAACGCAAGCGGTGGGCGTGAGTGGGCGCAGCATCGAGGAGGCCTTCGGCTCGGTCTAGCGTGTCTACGCACCATCGCAGCAAACCTAAGTCATCGCTCCAGAAGGCTGCTTTCAAGCCTCCGTCGGTCATGAGCTCGCACTCTACTTCCTTCAAACATTCGCATTGGTCGTCTAAGGTTGGCCATTCTGCGTCGCGTTGTCGCAATGCTTCGAGAGCACATCTCAGAAAGGAGGACGCAGCCGAGGTGGCAGAGGCGTTGCTTGGAGCCAATTGAGCCGTTGGCAGTCCTGCTGCATCCAGCACCACTGCGCGCGCCCACATGCGGTGCAGAACACCGGGAAGCGCACTGCGAGGCTCCGTTGCCACCAGCCGAAGCTGCGTCGGTGGCGGGCAACTGCTGGAAGCTACGTTGCTCCTGGCGTCACCGAATATTTCGGGCACAGCGCGAACTGCTTGTACCTTTCGTTTTTAGGGAAGCACACATCGTATCGTAATTGCACGTTGGAAAGTATGCTCATTGAATATAGAAGAACATAAAAGGCCCAATAAGGAGAGGTGTGGCGAACTTACCTCCACAATGAAGTCAGCATGTGAAGTGCCGAGGCCACCGCCAGGGGATACAGCACTGCGATCCCAGCTAGGAAGTTCATAGTCGTAAATGCGATGACTCAAGTCCCAGAAAGGAACCGAAGACGGAACCGCAAACTGCAAGCCTAGATAGCCAATATTAGACAGCTTAAATTGCAGTACAGGCCCTTTTTGAGTTACTTTTGTGGCCACTTTGTGAAGTAAACTTGAGGAGTTGTTTTCAGGCGCAGCGGCGCCCGTGGTGGTGGGTAATTTCTTCGCACCTAAACCTAAGCAAGCTAAGTATGGATTTGCTGCAGCAGTGCTACCCTTAAGTGCCTTGTTCAGCATGTCTCGACGTCTTTCAGTATAGGCTGTTGCTGCTGAACGCACTAGCGGCGTCGGAGCAATCCGCTGGTTCCGCTCGAGGGGAAATAACAGGACTTCCGTGTCGGTTATAGCAAGCAACATACGGCCAGGATACACCAACGGGGCGTGCACTACTTCTAGCCATTGCGCTGCACCGTAGCCTTTGACAAATATAAGGCCACGGTCTTCGGTTATGTCCACAGATGACGCGTTCTTGAGTTCGAAGTAGACATCGGGGGGCAACCCAGCGATGTTGCGGTGCGTGTATATGCTCACCATAGGGATGATGCGCCCAAGCTAGATTCAGTGGGAGGCCTATGCTAGATGGAAAGGCTACGTGTATGGCATGAAAGCGTGATGGCACATTTCACTAGAGGTAGACTGTCTTTGAAAAGACCCTACAAACGCCTTCTACGAATCTGAAGCTCTCTTCGTTCATCTTCACATCACGGACGTGGACACTTTTTCGATTTAACGGCTAGCTAGTAGCGGTCGTAAAATCTGAGCACAAAGTCCTTCTCACTTCTCATTCTGAGACAGGCCCCGAGGGGCCGGAATTAGAAGACTAACAGGAAGAGATACTTCTCATTCTCACTCCCATTCTCACTCTCACCAAGAGCATCTTACAATTGCGCTTACTCTTACTCTTGCTCTTACTCTTATCTTTACTCTTACTCTCACTTCAAACCTCAGTCTCAACTGCTTAAACCTGACTACATCTACCCTTGGCTGAGAAGGACCGGAATCAGAAGGCTTACAGGCAGACAAAAGAACACAGCTAGTACTACAAGAAGAGTGGCCAATCAGAATAAATTTCATACACAGGTCCTGGGGGAACTCGAACTCGAACTAATACAAACCCAAATGGCACAGAAGCCAATGCTGTGGGCAGAAGTGGGAATGCGCGTGCGTTGCGCAAACAAAGCAAGTGCGGAAT
>Ga0307982_1000241_pt1 | contig 41890 bp, 24 predicted proteins | sample OrgLakmetagen989_FD_201847 | JGI IMG/M metagenome (GOLD analysis project Ga0307982, IMG submission 201847) | Saline water microbial communities from Organic Lake, Antarctica - #989 | ecosystem: Environmental > Aquatic > Non-marine Saline and Alkaline > Saline | place: Antarctica: Organic Lake... | reverse complement strand
CCCTTGCGCACAGCCGTGCCCATGCAGCATCGCGACAAACGAACGAAGAGAGAAGACCTTTGAAGAGAGAAACAAGACAATGGATTGCACTTGACAAACACCACCAGGCCGCAGGGCCTGAGCTCGGAGGATAGCCTCACGCACAAATGACGGGCCTGAAGAGTGAGACAATTGGGGCTCCCCTCTATAGCGTGCAGCATCACCGTCAAGGACGTGCCTGAGTGGGACCAAGCAGTTTGCAATGCATTTGCTTCATGCTTCGCTAATGTTGGAGATTGCCGCGCCGCGATTGGCGAACAGGTGGTCATGACCCTGAACTCTGCTGGAACAGAGCTGAAGGGAGCCCAGATAGTTGAAGGCAAGGACGCCACACTGATCATGGTGGGAGCTGTCAACGGCTACACTGGCACGTACACCCCGGACATCAGTACTAGTACCCCCAGCACTAAGTGCACTGCACAATTCAAGCGATCAGCTGGCACTGCGTGCCACGTGGCCGAGCTCACAGCCTCCGCTTCAGCCCCTACCGCAACTTCCGCTGGAATGGCAGCCACTTTCGCAATCGCTGCGTCCGCTGCCCTCGCTGCGATTGCATTGTAAATGCTGCAACCTGCCCAAGTGGGGGACAGGCTCTGCCCAGTGTCTTGTGAAGTTCAAAGTTGGGCTGAAAACAACTCAATACGTGCTCATCATACGGGGAAGAATGATGCCAGCACGAGCAAGTGTTCGCCAGCAGCCCTGCAGTTGTGCTGGCTGGTGCTGGCGTGCTGAAACAATGCTGTCACGGAGTTAGTTCTCGCAGCGGAGCCGCAGTGCAGCAGAGCACCAGTTATCAGCAGACCACGCAGCAGCAAGTGCCACTTGGGCAGTGTGCGTCTTGAAAACTTTGTTGCAAACATGTAAATCAAATTTCTGGCCATGCACACCCACCTGGGCGGGAGCCAACTGGGCACCTGAGCAATGTGAAATTCACACTGCCTGGGCAATGCTTTGTCTGTTGGCAGAGAGATAAAGCCATGTGTTGCCTGCTTGTCGCACGGCAGCTCGCGGGTAGCTCGCAACCAGCAGCACTGCCCAGGTGCGCTTTTCTCGGGGGCAATCATCACAGTTATCCTCCAGCTGCCGGTGCCATGCACTTCAAGCCTCGCCAGCATGCACACCCAGTTGCGTCATCATGTCGCGCAAGCTGGTGTCTTCCTTGGAGCTGGAAATGATGCTGTGGACCAGCCCAGGCTTGGCTGACGCCTGCGGCCTATCTGCAGCGCCGGGCCTGATGCGGCCCACCCTGCCCGCCCGGTGGTAGTAGGCTTGGGGCGTGGGCGGCACACCCAAATTGACCACGTGGGTCAACCTGGGGATGTCGATGCCCCGCGCCAGCATGTCAGTGCACACAATGGCATTCAGTGCCCCCTCGTCCATTTTCCGCATGGCCCGCCGGCGCAGCTGATACCCCGTGCTGTTGGTGAAGGCGGCTGCCTTGATGCCTGCACTTTGCAGCGCATCCAGGGTGGCATCCACTTCAGCAGTGCTGTTGGCAAACACCAGTGCCCTGGGGACGCGGCCTGGTCCCCCGTGTAGCATGAAGTGACACATGTGCTTCAGCGTGTCCTCTCGCCCGTCACACAGCTGCATCGTGTGCTGCACGTGCGGGGGCAGCTTGCCTGCCGCGCCTGCAGCACGCTTGCCGGGACTGCCGGTGTGCATTACCAGCGACCCATCTGCGTTCAAGTCAACTGACTTGTACCCCGTGCGCAGCCAGGACTGTGCGAAGTCCAGCACCGAGCTGGATGGGTACGCCCCGCACAAAACGGTGCGAAGGGGGGTGTACTGGGACAAGCTGTCGTTTGCAGCTTCACGACGCCGTGTAATGCGCCTCACTGCACGCAGCAAGTCCACAGCATGCGGCTTCATGCCCGGCAGCAGCAAGGAGTCGATTTCATCCAACACGACGTACCCGGTCAAGCCCAGCCCCACGTGCTGCGGCACCAAGCTGGTCAGCGCCTGGGGTGTGCCAACTAATAGATTGGGCGGAGCACGCTTCATTACAGCCAGCTCCCCGGCTGATATCTCGCCCTTTGCCACCTGCACTGACCAATCCAACTCTGTGCTGCGGGCGGCGTCAGCCACTGCTGCCTCCACTGCGGAGTAATTCTGGCTTGTGACTCCACCGCCCTTGAGAGCACCCCCCAAGCGGCTGAGAGCATCCTGTCGCCGCTTCTTGGAGGGGCGCTGGCCCAGTATGGTGGCTACCGCCGCAATCTGCAGTGCCAGCTCCCGAGTTGGGACCATGACCACCCCTGCGGTCTGCCTCCGTTGCCGATGTGGCAACCGAGACAGTGACGATAGAATAGGCAGCAGGTATGCAAGCGTCTTTCCAGTGCCAGTGGGGGCGTGGAACATGACGTCTGGTACATTTGCATTGAACTCAGTGGGTGCTAAAGTGGGCAGCACACTGGACTGCACAGCAGTTGGCCTCTGAATCTTCAATTTGCCAATTTTGCCAATGAGGCCAGAATCCACCCCATGCGACTCAAAGCTTGAGTCCACTGTTTGAAATGCTGTGGTGAACTGGGTTGGTGCTGTGCAGAGCCATCTTTGAGAGAAGGTTGCGGATTTTGATGCTGCTCGCAGCATCCTTATTCTGTTAAGGTGTGCAATTCCAGCAGGTATAAATTCACGACACCGCAATTTCAAAGTCTACCACAAAACATTAGTAATGCGATTTGTGCGATGAAGCAGCTCCGGAATACACAGAACAGCTTGATGCCAGTGAGTCCCAGTTAGGGGGGGGCACAGAGCCCTGGTTCACATGTAGTGCCCCTCAAGCACTTCATGCAATGAGTGGAGAGGCAGCTGCATGCTGCTTTATCTGCGTTGCTTGTGAACGCATGCAGTTGGTGTGTGGCACCTTGTCCACTGTGGCATGACGAGGCAAGTGCCGTGTCTCCACGAGCACCTCGCCGCCAGAAGCCCCTGGCGGGATGTATGGGGTGCCCACTCCACAGCTATCGCTCACACACACGCACACACCGCACTCACTGCAAGCTCTGCTCCCCAAGTGCTGCTGTCATGGCTTGCATGTATTCCTCTGTGTCCTCGCTGACGCTGATTGCAGGGCGACGGCCCCGACGGCCTTTCCGGTATCCTGCGCACGCACAGCAGCAATGAGACACAGTGCAGTGGAGGTAGTAAGACCTGGCATACCTCGTAGCTGCCTCATGTGCTTCAGAAGTGCAACTGCGCCATCAGCCCTGGCCTCGTCGCCAGGCAATTCAGGCGCTGCCTTTGCTGGTGGGGCCCGCTGAGAATGTCTAGGCGGTGCAGCTGGCACCGACTTACGTCTTGCAGGCGGTTTGGGTTTTGTCTTTGCAGTCGGCTCGGTGATTGGGCGAGAAGGCCGGGACCTATCACACACAGCGGAGGACTCGTCATTAGATGCCAACCCTGACGGTTTTTGCTGTTCTGTTACAATACAGCTCATTTTTGAACGTAGACTCGAGAAGTGCCTCCAATCACTTTGAGAGCCTGCAGCTAGACAGATATCAACAATGATGCTGCTGGTCTGGGGGAGAAAGCTCTGATGGGTGATGCGGTCAAAACTTACAGGTTTGCCTTTGAGCAAGAAAGGGCGACCAAAAACTTGGTTACATGCAGGACAAATACCGTCAGATGTGGTAAAGTCGTGCAGTATTTTGTGTTTCCTGATCTTCACAAGACTGCCGCAGCCTTGTTTTGCGTACTGCGTGAGGCAAAAAAATTCGTAAGGTTCACACTTGCTCACTCGTGGTGCCAAACCTTGAACAGCTGCGTTTTGCAACCTTGACAGAAGATGGAAATAGTTTTGTTGCTCATGCAGGTTATAAGTTTACGGAGAATTGGATTTGTCAAAGGTACCTCAAGGCTTGGTGCTTGTCCGATGGCTTTGAATTCTGCCAGGACGATTGAATTTCTTGAAGCAACAAATTCTCCTCGTCAAAAGCACAATGACATTGAGATGAAAATGGGCTTTGCTGTTGTTGTGCGTGATGTTTTGGTTTCGCAGCATCAAATTGAACCTAACCAAGGCAGCTCAGCTACCCCCCGCATCCTATTTTGGTGGTCTACGGTAGTAGTACTAGGACCCCCCCTAGTACTAACCCTTGGAGGCCTTTCGTGCAAGGGGTGTGTATGTGCAGGATGGAGTCGCTTTGGAGCCCTCTCCAATCATGAATATCCACCCGATGTGACTAATGCAGATCGCGTGGCACTTGTGCCCTTCTTGACTGTGATGAGATCCCCGAGCACGCTACGGCATCAATATATCCGGACACCTGACAGCAGCACACGAAGGCGGAAGTTGTACCAGCCGTGAGGGAAATGAACATGCATTAGTTGCACACGAAATCTACACTCGATCCTCTGCTGCATCGGACTGCACAACGGCTGAGCTGCCCATCTTGGCACTCTGGGCCTCATATGCAGCCACCGTGGCACGCACACGCTCAACGGCAGTGCTGGCATCTGCCCAATTGCCAGGCACCGTGTTGGCAGGAGTGGAGTTGGCACGAGAAGCACGAATGCGCCAGTTGCTCCCGGTGGCCTGCGTTGGCAGCACCGCTTCACTTGCTGGTTTGCCGTCAGCTGACAGCGAGTCCATGACATTCAAGCCGCTCACAGCAGCAACGATAGCACGGCTGCTAGCGCGATTCATGCGGGGTGTATGGTCTCCAGCAGCTGCGCCTCCCTGCGGCTGGGTGGCAGCTGCGCTCTGGGCAGGGCGGTGCTCCCGCACGCCAAGCGAATCCTCAATGTCCCACAGATGGTGGCGCAGCTGACGCAGCTCCAATAGGACGTCTCCCAGGGCAGACTGCACAGCCTGCGTCTCGGTTGCACGGGCATCTGCGCTGCGGATGAACACCTTGCCGATCTCATCCACCACCACAGACAGCAGCACGAGGCCCAGGGCGACGAACCACCCAGACACGGGGATGTCAGCCAGGCCCATCACGCCCTGCAGGGCAGGGATCAGCAGGAACAGCAGCGTCAGCACGAGGGACAGTGCTTGGGCCTTGAGCAGGGTGGGGTTGCGCCATGGGCGCACCCACAGGGGCTCGCTGGATCGCACCGTGAATCCCCGCACGATCTCCGCCAGCATGATGGTGGTGAAGGCCAGGGCGCGGGCGCGCTGGATGCCCTCCACCGTGCAGTCCTCGTTGCTGGGGCGCGTCTTGGACAGCTCACCGTCCCCGTTGATGTCACCGCAGAACAAGCTGCTGTTCACGCCGCCCTCCGGAAGCAGGTCATCCAGGAACAGGGCTCCAGCGTACCACTCCAGTCCAAGCAAGAACGCAGTCAGGGTGATTCCAACCAGCACAAAGACGTGCAGGACCAGCTTGCGGATGGCGGTCTCCGACAGGATGCTCTCGTCCTTGGGGCGGGGCCGGTGGCTCATCACCCCCTCGTACTCGGGCTCCACACTCATGGCCATGGCGGGGGAGCCGCTCACTGCCAAGTTCAAGAACAGAATGGCCACCGGGGTCAAGGGCAGGGGGAAGCCCGCAGACACACACGTCAGGATGATGATGACCTGTGTCGCGTTGGCTGCTAGCATGAAGGTCACGAAGGTGCGCAGGTTGGCAAAGATGATGCGTCCTCGGCGCACTGCCTCCACGATTGTGGCGAAGGAGTCGTCCAGCAACACAGCGTCGGAGGCGCCCTTGGCAACCTCGGTGCCGGCAATGCCCATGGCCACTCCAATGTCTGCCTCCTGCAGGGCGGGGGCGTCATTCACGCCATCCCCCGTCATCGCCACCACGTGTCCCTGCCGCTGCAGGGAGCGCACGATCTGCAGCTTGTCACGCGGTGTGGCACGCGCAAACACACGCACACGCGACGTGAGCTCATCCATGTCCGGCGCCGGCAGGTACATTGCGTCCTCATCTTCCTCGTCGTCGCTCTCCTCGTCCTTAGCGGCGGAGGCGGCGGCATCCTCGCCGGCGACCTCCTCGAAGGGGCGCAGCACAGAGCAGTCCACGGCGGCTTCATCGGGGTCATCGTTCACGGAAAGCACGTTCACATGCTTGGCGATTGCGATGGCGGTCTTCAGGTAGTCGCCAGTGATCATCACGGTGCGGATGCCGGCATTGCGGGCAGTCACAACTGCCTCGGCCACACCAGCGCGGGCAGGGTCTATGCTGGCGAACAGGCCCAGGAGGGACCACGAGCTGCTGGCCTTGAGTGCTGCAAGCTTGACATCAGCACTGAGTGCGGGGTCAGTGCCATCGTAAGGGAGCTCCTTCAGGGGACACACAGCCACAGCAAGCACGCGCAGGGCTTGGGCAGACAGAGCGTCCACAGCCTGCATCATGCCGGAGCTGTCCACACTGGCACCAGTCACCAGGCTCTGGCCATTTGCCACACAGCTGGCAATCTTTTGCACATAGTTGGGGGCGCCCTTCACAATAGCAAGCCACTGCGTGCCAGCTGGCAGCTGCAGGCCAGCGAACTTTGTGTCAGACACCGACACCACGGACATCATCACCTTGCGGGCAGAGGTGAATGGGACTTCAATTTCCACCTGCATGGATGCACGGCGGTCCACCACAGGCGAGGAGGCTTCAGCAGGAGTGGCGGCGGCGCCCCCAGGCCCAGAGTTGCGCAGCAGGGCGGCCACAGTGGGGTACTGCGCGAAGGCGCTGTGGGCGAACACGTTCCCCTTGGCGCTGGCCATGACAAGCGGTGCCTCGGTGGCATTGCCAGTCACGCGCCACTTGCGTGCCAGCTTCAGGGCGGACAGGAAGGACTCGTCATCCGTGTCGGCGGCGTCCAGGGCACGGAAATCCTCCACCTCCTCCTCCTCTTTGGCTTCGGCCTGCGGCTGGCCCACTTGGGCAGGGGCAGGGCTGTCGGTGATGTCATCATTCTCCACTTCCAGCTGTGCCGTGGAGCACAAGGTGACCGCCTGCAAGGCGGCGTTCAATTGGCGTGCGGCATCATCGGCCCCCCCGTTGGCCAGGCGCAGGGTCTGGCGCCCAGGCTGCGTCACGAAGTCGCCATTGGGAGCGTTTGAAGTGCCTGTGATTCGCAGGAGTGTTCCGTGTTCAATGGCGTCTTCCTCGTCGTCGGCAGCAGTTGCAGCCTTGCCACGGCGCTCTGGGGCGGCGGCCTTGGTTGACGTTGACGCAATTGGCAGCCAAGCCTTCACGGCAGTCATCTTGCCCTCGGTGAGGGTCCCAGTCTTGTCTGAGCAGATCACTTGGGCGGCGCCCAGCGTCTCCACTGCGGGCAGGTTGCGGATGAGGGTGTTGTGGCGCCGGGCCATGAGCCAAGTGCCCACAGCCAGCGTGATGGTCACAGCCAAAGGCAGGCCCTCTGGCACGGCAGACACAGCCAGGGAGACGGATACGAGAATCAGCTGCACGGCAGCTGGGTTGTTGGGGTGCTCTGGGTCGCGGTAGTTGCGCCACAGCCCAATGCCGAACACTAGGGCACAGCCCACCAGGGCCACACACGAGATGTACAGGCCCAGCACGTGCAGGCGCTCCTGCAGGGGCGTACGCTTCACTTGCATGCCGGGGCAGTTGCACAGGCCACAGCAAGCGCCAGCTGCCTTGTCGTCACCATCGTCGGATGACAGGAGGGCGGCAATTTGGCCGACGCGAGTGAACATGCCGGTAGCAACAACGACGCCAGTGCCGCTTCCCGAAGTGATAGTCGTCGCAGCAAACAATTTAGTCTCTGGGGTCAGAGTGTTCTTGCTCTTGGCAGCTGGCTCGGCAATTTTGCCATCAACTGGGGAGGCAGGAAGCGGAGCCGGAGCGGGGGTAGCGTTTTTGGTCACATCGGCGCTTTCACCTGTCAGCGGCATCTCGTTGACCTTCAAATCTGACGAGCTGATCAAGCGAATATCAGCTGGGACGATATCACCCATATTGATGTGCACAATATCTCCAGGCACGAGATTCTCGCTCAACACACTGATTTTCTCGGCATTGCGCGTGACGACGCACTCCGGCGCCGCAAGCTCAGCAAGGGCGGCAAGACTGGACTGAGCTGAAGACTCCGTGTAAACAGCAATTGAAATGTTAAGGACCACAATAATGAGCACTGCAACTCCCTCCACGTGCTCACCCAGCGCGAAAGATGCGACGGCCTGCAAAGTGGTGGGGATATGTCACACCCATCACATCTTGTGGATGACAGCAGGTTTGAAACTTACAGCAGCGAGAAGCAGAAGAATGATTATGTTCAAAAATTGCATTGCAATCATTTGGAGAATTGATGGGTTCTGCGACACGATTTCACGCACCAGTGCGGCGCGTGCCATTCGGCATGCAATGAGTCTGCACTTACCTCGTCACCGTCCAGCTTGTTGAAGCCAAATTTTTCAAGGCGATTCTCTGCCTCTTTGGTTCCCAGGCCAGAAGAAGGATCAACCTGAAGCTGTTGCAGCACCTTTGCAAGGCTTCCGTCCCGTGTATCAATGCTCTTGCTGAGAGCGCGTGCCAACTCAACCGTGTCATGCTTCGCGGCAGCATCGCCCATCATGCTGCGTTGAAGCGCTTGCGGGGCAGCAATCACAAAGGAATTTTTCGGTTTCGCCTGAATGGTCTGGTTAGTTGCACTTCCGCGCCATAGTTCGCCAGAGATGATCGCGCCAGTGACGCTGTCGCGGAAGGTGTGAGCAGACATTGCACGCACCAAGGCTAGCAATGCAAGCTGAAAGTGGCCTTGAGCGAGCGACCGGAACTCTGCTTGTGCAAGCCTGATACAATTTCGGAAAATATTTGGTGACTCGAGAAGAAAGAGTCATTCTGCTGCCATCTCACGAAGGGGGATGTGGTGTGGTAAAAGGGGGCATCCACAGTCATTGAACCCCCCTGAGACATCTCAATCCGTTGAGAGCGCCTTCGTGGACACTGCGTGACGAGAAATGGCAATAAAATTTGAGGTGCGCTTTTCCAGCGCACCGAGGGGCGGGTGGGTGGGAATCAAAAGCATACGCGTGCTCCCCTCTGGAGTGTGCTCTGCTCCGACTCCTTGCCCTGCCCCTTACAAATCTACTCAGGATGTGCCAGCTGGTGCTAGCCCTCACTCAGCATGACGTTTGCTTAGTGTGGGGGCCTCAATCTCTAAACCTTGCGGCCTCTGCTGCAGTACGGCTGCACGCCTGAATTGAAGAGCGGGTCAATGCACTGCAGTCTCGAGCACCTTCTGGTAGCTGGTGATTGAGAGCTGTTGCCTGCTGATTGATCAAGCTTCAGTCGGGTCCACAAATATTTACCCCTTGCCCGAGAATAGACCTTACAAAAAACTATCAGCCACCATAGAACAATCCGGCCCAAAGCCCGCATATATGTTGACTTGCGAAAGACGCCCTACGTGTCTGCTATGAATGGCACCCGTTTGCTTCCTGCCATGGTGCAAACTGCCTCGCTGCAGCTGTGCAGCGTGCAGTCTTTCGTCGGAGAGATATCTTGAAAAGCGGCTGACGCCGAAAACCATGCCAAGGAAGACTATCAAAACTGCGCTGTTATTCGGACAGCATCAAACAGCTACATGCCGTGTTTGCTGAACAACTTGCTGGGAAGGCACTGCCTGTGCAGGAGGAGCCAGCCTGGTGTGCCCTCTCCCTCCGACAATACTGCAGAGAAGTATGCAGTCAGCGGGCTGTGAAAACGCCAAGAAGGGCTGCTCTACCCCACGTAAGCTGCGTATACCCCTACCTACTAGCTCCAGGAATAGCACTTGAAGCCTTGGTGCGGTCACCGAGTGGGGCTTCCAATCAGCAAGGTTCACTCAGCACAGCCCATGGGCTGGGGCTACTTGGCGGCTGCACCCATGCTCAGTCGGGACTACACAAGGCTGTAGCTGTTCGACACGTACTTTGTGTTTAACCGCACCTGGCTAATTTTGCAATACGGGGTGGCCTTGGCAGCGATCTCACTGAAACCACGTGCTGTACCCGCGGTCCCTTGGCGCCTCCCTGCTCGTCACCTGATTTGTGTGCTGCCTGTGTCATGCTTGTCTGAACATTTGTTCAGGCTTCTCACTATCAGCACTCAAGCCTCGAACGTCGCATCCGCCGCGAAGCTTGCTGGGCAGCTCATGAGCACTGGCCGAGCGCCGGTGAATGACTGCTTTCCTGGCACCTATCAGTGTTTGCCCGAACGTATGCCCGCACTGTGCTAGTTGGAAATCAATTCTTGCCCTAGTGTGCTGCGCTTTGGGGTGTGGGGCCGCCTTGAGCTGGGCTGCTGCAGGGGGCCCCTCACATCCGGCATGGCAAGCTGCTTGTCACGATGCACGCGCATGCAGTGCTTACTGTGCTGCTTCGGCCATGTGGCGGTGCATTTATTGATTTACAGTGGGCTCTCCTGTCTCACCTGCTGGCGTGCGTCCAAGCCACGCCGAGCAGACAGCCGCGAGCCCTCCTGGTCTGCCCAGGCGGTGAGCACTGCCGTACCACGTCTGAGGCTTTTGCTTTGGAGACCAGAGGATTCCTGCACTGAAGGTCAAGGTATGGGCAGCCTGGTCAAATGATGTCGTCCAGCACAACTCTCTGGCTATTCCGCGTCCTGTTCAAGGGGCTTTTGGCCTCGGCACCAGGCAGAGCGTCCCTGACGGGGTGATTTCTCAGCAACCAGAAACTGATTTGTTATGAGAGAACCATCAGCGCTGATGCTGACTGCTTGCGTGTTGAGCGGTTACAAGTTGTCAATTCCCACCCCCCTTTGAGCGAGGTCAGGTAGATCGCCTGCCTCGGGCTCTTGTTCGGGTCGATGTCGTGGAAGAATATACTCAACACACAGCCGATACGAGCTGTCATCAAGATCGAACCGTGCTGCACGTGTGCGTTGAGCTGCTATCGTGCCAGCTTGCGAACTCTTCTGCAGAATCTGGATTTGCAGTAATTTCTTCGCCTAGCAAGTATGGTTTCTGTCATCACCGGCGACCACTGTGGACTGCTAAAGCGAGTTCAGGTCACCGATGGAATTATAGCAAAATGGGGCGAGCTGGACAGGAAGCAAGCTGTCTTGTGTATGGATTGGCTTCCGCTTGGAGAGGCTTCAGCAATTTCCGCAGTCACAGCGTAAGAGGCAGTTGAAACGTGCGCACAGCCGTAAAATCAAGCTTGGCATTTGCGCAGAAAAGGGGACGTTAATGTTTACGACATCCTCACTGGTGAGCGACTACACTCAATGAGTGGGTTTGATGGTCCCGCTGCCGCGATTCAAAGCATGTCGTGAGTGCGGATTTTGGCAAACTGCTGTTCTCCAATTTTTCAGTATGACCACCATTTTTGACTGCAGAAGCAAGCTCGCTGTTGTTTCCAAAGAAGGCATCCTACAAATTTTGACACCACAAGATGGTACTTGTGACGATGCGAGTCTTCTGGAGGTGCGGCAAAATTGAGCATGCTGCTTCTTGGACAGAGGTGGTCATTGCTGGCCCGTTTCGCAGATTGATGTGGGAGGTGGAGTCGACGCCATGGTGCGCAGCGGAGTGACAGGGCGTCTGCACATTGCTGGCCAAGAGCACTTGCTGCAAACCTGGGATGTGGCGACACAGACGTGCATCTGGCAGAGCAAGAACGTGCCTCACAATTTCCTGGACATGCGCGAGGACTACTGGGCCAGCGGCGTGGTGGAGCTTGAGCTGGACACCGCGTCAGACATGAAGACATCATCAGCATCCATCGGCAGCGGCAACGTGCTCGCCACCAGCATGCGTGGCAAGTATGTGTACATCTACGACCAGCGTGCCCGCAAGCGCCCGGTGCACAGCTTGAAGCACAAGGATGGCCAGTGGCCGTACACCACCATCACAGCTCGCCCCGGCGAAAAGATGTTGTGGGTGGGAGACACAGTGGGAGACGTGTACCACTTCGACCTGCGCAAGGAGGGCCGCGTGAGCTCCTACCACGGGGGTGCCGGCAGCGTCAAGGGGCTGCAAGCGCACCCCACGCTGCCCCTGCTCATGGCGACGGGCCTGGACCGATACATGCGTGTGTATGATACCCGCGATCGCCGCCTGGTGAGCCGAGTGTACTTGAAGCAGCACATTAACTGCCTGGCTGTGGTGCCGGAGGGCATGCAAGCCCGAGTGACTGCTGCCGCGAAAGCATCATACGAAGCCAAGTTAGCGGCGGGAGACACAGCCCTGCATATAATGGCGCCCCTGGACAATGTGGAGGACGTGGATGCCACTGTTGCGCGCATCAGGTCCATCGGCGCCAGCATAAACAAGGCAGAGGTGCAGACTGCGGGCCCCGGAGACGCTGCGGGGGGCCGGGGGGGGGACGACGGCGAAGCCAGCGCGCAGAGGGAAGCTGATGAAGCAGTATGGGCTAAATTGGACGCGAATGCGGGTGCGGTGCAAGCTGCAGGCGCAGGCAGTGACTCGGACAGTGACGTGTCCCTACACGGCGCAGCAGCTGAGGAGGACAGCGGTAGCGAGCTGGATGACGAGTGGGGGGTGCCTGACGCTGCTGATGACGGGGAGAGTGACAGCGACACCCCAGCTGCCCCCGTTGTGGCAAAAAAGGGCGGCAAGAAGCGATCCCGGGGTGACTCGGACAGTGACTCGGACGAGGACGGCATGGTGCGTAGCGGGATCGGGGTGGACCCGCTCACGGCAGACGACGCGCTTGTGGACAGCGCAAAGGCAGAACACCGCCTAATCATGCAGACCATCAAGGCCCAGCGCTCCACTGCTCGCAAGGACCGCAAGTTCAAGAGCGCAGTGAACACAGTCACAAAAACTGGCGCCCCTGCAGCCGCAGCGCCCAAGTCCAAGAAGAGCGGCAAACGCCGCCGAAGATAGCATGCACACAATTCACAATACTCAGCACTGGCCATATGCACGTGCACAATTTCCCAGCGGATCACCTTGCGTTTGTGAGCGACAAGCCAAGCAGGGGGGCAGCACTTCCTTTGGCGCAAAACATGCTGCCCTTGCTGCCCGGGTAGCATTCGTGAAGCATGTTCGACTGCAAATGCTTCTCGTTTACATGTTGCGGCAATAGATTGTCCACCAAGGCATCGCAGCCAGTTGCGGTATTTGGTCCCTATCGCCCGCGTCGCATACGCCTTCCCTTACACTCCTGACGCAATGTCTGATAGTACAGCAGGCGACCTGGTCATATTTGCACTTATTACACTCGTGGTGTTTGCATTGCAACCAGCAACGATAATATGGGCAAGAAATGCATGCAGTCCTGCCAGGCAGCGGAGCGCAGCGACGCGTAGGCAGGAGGTATTCTTTTACATGTATGCTGCGAAGCCTGGGCTCGGATTCGCACTGGACACGGCTGAAGTCATCGTGTCCATTATCAGTATTGTCTTTGTCGTCGTAGAGACCTTCGATGTGAGTAGAGCTCATCACATTGACTTGCTTAGTCAGGCCACACCAAATTTGTGCTCAGGGAGCCAGTCCCTTCCTAGAATCCATGGAGATCGCATTCGCAATAACGTTTGCTGCCGATTATGCACTCCGTCTGTACCTAGCTCCAGATAGACTCAAGCACGTAGTATCTCTGGCAGCCATTCTGGATTTCGTGACCTTCGTCCCGTCTCTCATTACGACAGTGTTCTCCTTAAACTCCGTGTTGTTCGACGAGGATTCGGAGGACCTGGCCACATCACTGCGCACTTTGAGGATCTTCCGAGCCTTCCGCATTGCTCGGTTTGTGAAAGTAGCACCCACACTGGGGCTTCAAAGGCAGCTGTTTCTGCTGGGCCTGGGGGTGTTTGGCACCATCCTCTTCACATGTGCGTGCAGCTGCAGGAGCTGTGCTGTGCAGCACCAAAACACCCCTTTCTTCTGCAGCATTATTTTATGTGATTCTTGAGGATGGCAATGCGTTTGACGAGCTGCAATTTCAGACTGGCTTGTACGTACCTCGGCTACAGCACGCCGCAATCTTCCTCACCTCCCTGCTCGCCTGCTCGGCGCTTTCCAGGTATCGTATGACAGGCATGGTGCTCGGGAGGCCCACCAGCCCCACTTCCCGCCCGGTCACAGAGGTGGGTCTCACCATCATCATCATGTTTGCCATCGTGACCATCCCCTTCGTGGCCGCCAAGGCTGTGCGGCTATATGTGGAGACGTTGGAGCTGACGGTGTTCAAGGGGGACGCTGCCGCCCCGCACATCATCGTCACAGGAGACGTCACCGAGGCACGCATACGCGCATTCCTGGCACAGCTATACCACGAATCTCGGCGCTTTGCCATTCAAATCGGCCCCCGTGTCGTGATTCTCTCCCCTAGGGGCAGCACTGCTGGGCTGCTAGAGCTCATTGACCAAACGCGCTTCAGCGGCAACATCACCTTCATAAAAGGCAGTGCGCTAAACCAAGGGGACCTTGCACGTGCATCAGCCAGCAATGCCAGCACAATGCTCTTCCTGACGTCTCGGCTGGAGCAAGCATCCGTCACTGATGCTGTGACGCTTGCAGCCTGCTTGAGCGCCAAGAGCTACAACCCCCGTCTGCGGCTGCTTGTGCAGCTGAGACAGCAGCGCACACAGCAGCAAATTGCGACTATTCCAGCGTGGTCCCATGAAGATCGCAGCATCGTGCTGCCCAATTTCACACACACTCTGCTTGGCGTCGGTGCTTTGGTGCCTGGCCTGCCTGCACTGGTGGCCATGCTCATCCAGCAAGGCTCCGGCACCGCGGCTGAGAAGGCGCTGAAGCAGCGCCACGGCTCGTCCTGGGGGGCAATGTCCTCGCAGCTTGCCTTCACTGGGGGTGCTGATGCCCGTGAGGCGGTGGGGGGCGAGTCTCGCCAGCAGCGCTCAGTCGCCAATTTGTGGCCCCTGGATGTTATGCAGCAAGTAAGAAGCGTGCTGGATGATCACGTGGGAGAAGAGCGCTGGTCGCTAGCTCGAGCCGGCAATTTTGAAGGGAGCATTTTGAGCAGCCAGCCGCAGGGCAACTCCACCAACTCTGCTACGCCGCGCAGCTTCTGCAGCCGGCCCCAGGCCCCGAATCGCACACCTCGGGCAATAAGTCTCCCTGCCGACTCTAGGTGCAAGCTGCTGCTCGGGACAGGCTGTGTCCTTGACGAGCGCGGCATCACCATCCACATCGCCATGGACTCTGCAACCCAGCGGCAGACTGGACAGGTCACGCAGATGCGGCAGCCGTGGCAGCTGGCCATTGGCAAAAGCCCCCTGCAGGAGTTTGCAGCTGGCTTCTCTCAGGAGCTGCATGAAGTGAGGCTCACACCCGGCTTGGCGTTTCGCTCCTTTGGTGCAGCCGCCCGCTTGGTGTACCTACGGTACCACATCCTGCTGCTGGCAGCCCGGGTGCGCAGTGGCACGCAGCAGAAAGCTAGCAAGGAGTACTGCGTGCCACCTGCTGCTCCACACGTGGGCGCCAAGTCATCCAGTGGGCACCAGCCCGCATTCAGCACCGATGTACGCTTATTCCCATGCAAGCTGCTGCTGGATCCGTCAGCAGTAGTGTCTCTTTACGCTGTTGCCCCCAGCGAAGAAGCAGTTGCTCGCCTGCAACAAGATACAGGAGATGACTGGCTTCGTGTAATGCGTTACAGCAGCGCATGCTTGCAGCAGGGCATTGCACCCAGCCCAGTGGCCCCCCCCCTCAGCAGCCAAGAGCAGGAATTGCCCGAGAAGCATCGATACACATGGAAAGAGGACCGTGAGCGTGTGCTGGATGCATCGTCTTGGGCTTATCACTGGTTCGGGCTGCCCCACTCACACGCGCTGTCTCTGGCCAAGGCTGAGTTCAACTTGGCTAGCCCGTGGCCGTGGATGCGGATGACAGACTCATACATCCACCCCAGGAGACCAGCTGTGCAGCGCCCATTGTGCTATGGAACATGCTGTGCGTCGCTTTTCTGCTGTGCCTGCGCCTCGTACGCCCGGCAAGCTGACGAAGAAACGGTATGGAACAGACCCCATACCTCCGCTGCGACCAAGACGTCGGACCGCCCCACTTCAGCATCCATGGCACTATACAGCGCTCCCAGCGGTGCTCCCTCCATGCAACGTGGCTTTATGCAGGTGGTGCCTCCCCTTGCCCTGAGTGACCCTGCGTCACTTCCAAGCCAGTACCGCCGTCGACACGGGACCACCACGCACCTCCGTTTGGGCGATGCAGCTGAAACAGATGAAGTTGGTATCATTGGCCTCAGCCATTCAGTGACGTCAGACGTGCTGTCTGCATTTTCCAGCCGGGGCAGTGCGGGGGCTGCGTCGGCGCCGCCTGCCCAACACTCCCCTTCCTCCCAAGCAGCGCATGCAAGGGAGCAGTTGCCAGGCAGCCCGACCAACCAAAACAAGCAAACTCGCCCCAGTTTGACTTCTAGCGCAGCGCGCAGCCCAGGACGTGTCCGTGCCTCCTCGACGGCTTCTGAGGGAGCTGGGGGCGCTGCGGGCATTGGCGGCAGTTTGTCCACCACAAATCGCATGGCGCCAACAAGTGCACCCAATGCCCTCAGAGATCACATTCTCATTTGCGGGGCCAATATCAACATGGGCCTGCTGCTACGGTCCCTGAAGTCGGTGCCCTATGACCCCCCGTTTTGCACACACCGCGTGTTCCTGAAGCCGGCATCTCAAGGTGGCACTGCCGAGACGCTCATCGGGCGAGGAATGCGAGTGGAAGAACATCAGGATGTAGACGGAGATGGGGACAGCGTGGCCTCGTTCACCTCCCTTGCCCCCGGCAGGAACCGCCCCCCCCCTCAGCTGCATTGGAAGGTGGTGGTGCTGTGCCCCAAGCAACACAGGCCAGACTTTGCATCCGACTCGAAACTGTCCGGATTCAGCTCGTCCTGGCTCGCACAGGTGCAGTGGATAGACGGCTCCCCGCTGGCGCTGGAGGACTTGGTGAGGGCTGGGGCCTTATCTGCTCGCTCGGCTATTGTGCTGGCTAACGACGGCGGCTTTCGCGGCGGCGGCGCGGCCAGCTCGCCGCTGCTGGATGACGTAGACGCGATTTCCGTGGCATCTGGCCTGTACAAGCTGAACCCCAATCTGCATGTGGTGACGCAGCTGCAGCACGGCAGTAGTGCCACCTTCCTGCGGCCCAGCGGCAGTTCCCTCTCATCTGCGCAGGAATTCACCACAGAGTACGTGTCTCAGCTCACTCAACAGATTCAAGGCGCTTCTGAAAAGTTCGCCCGGCAAATGGCACAGCAGCGAGCTCGGCGGGCAGCTGCAGAGTTGGCCATTGCCAGCGTGGCGGGGTCTGTGCAGCAGGCTGCCCCTGAGCCTGATGAGGTGATACTTGCCAGCCCATCCCAAGTGCATGCTGCCCCCACCCATCCCAAGCATGCATCATTGGCCTCCAACGTTGCTGCCATCCCGGAAGCCAACGAGAGTGACGAACGGGACAGTGACGAGCAGGCATTGTCCAGCGGCACACAAGACGCACAGCAGGGCGCAGCTGCTGGAGCAGGCCTAACCATGGCTGGTATGCCTCTCGCGGGAGTAGTGGTGGGAAGCAGTCTCGCTGCTGCACAGGAAGCCCTGCGAGGGGTGCAGCGGGATAGACAGCGGGCAGATGCCAGTGACAGCAGTGACAGCGACGTATGTGGGACGAATTGTGATGAGCAAGCCCCTGACGTGTACTCCATTTCGAGCGATAGTGATGTTTCTCCAGCAGCTGCAGCTGTGGATGAAACCACTGCAGCGATGGCCAGCCCACTTCAGCTTGCAGAAGGCCCCCCTTCACCCCATTCGTCCTCCTCCCACCCCAAATCACACAGGCGTGGTTGGTCGCTACTCCGCACGCTTGTACAAGACGGTAAGGAAGCTACCTTCAGGCCTGTGGTCACATCACCTCAAGCGAAGGCTGCAGTGGCTACCTCGCCGGGCTCGAATGCTTTGAGCGAAGACGGCCAGCAGGTGCCTGGCAGCAATGTGTCCCCCAAAGGCATCGAATGTGCACCAGAAGAGCATATCATTGCGCCCGTTTCTCGGGCTGGCATACTGGATGTCCTTTCTGATGTCGTGACCAGTGGTGCCCTGGAGGGCAAGGCAGAGCAGGAACAAGAACTAGTTGCTGGGAGCTCTGCTGCCCAACAAGGCACCGGGGTGAACCGAGAGCAAGAAGCACCTGCTTCACAGCCATCGATGGACACCTCATGGAAGCCCCCCCCAGCACCCTCTGCGAATGAGCAGAAGCAGGTGTTGCGGGACATTGTGAAGCTGGCGGCAAAAAGCAGCACGGCGGAAGCCATCGGGGAACAGCTGCTTGAACACCATCTGCTCAATGAAGAGAAACGCACACGGGAGTTGGAGATGCTTGCACTGGGTTCGGATGCGCAGATGGCAGCCGCCGCCTTAGACGGTGGCTCAGCTGGCCCTCCGGTGCAAATTGCTGGTCAGGACGGTGCTGGCGGGGAGAATGCTCCAGACACGGCTGCTGATGGAATGTACGGCGATGGCAGCCACAGGGGATCTTTAACGGCCGACGACTTGAACAAAGCCGACCCTCCATGGGCAGGACTTGCTGCTGCTGGCTCTGGCAGCAGTCAGGTGTCACTGTACACTGCCACAGATTCTGTCCACCCGGAGCCTCTTGCGCAACCAGAGGCGCACCCGACAGCCAAGCAGGGATCATCCGATGTCATGGAAAAGCTGGGCTTGTACCCATTTACAAAGTTGTTTCAGGAAGAGAATGCCACCTGCGAAGTGGCTGCCTGTGGACACCTGGCACTTGAAACCTGCGCTGCACAAGCGTGCGACACCCACCTGCTCTCCGGTGCCGCAGTGGAAGCAGCTTCAATTGCAGAGCGCCTGGGTGCGCCGGCTGCAACTCGCGTGGCCATTCGGGCACATATGGCTGGTTTCTCGCCTGGCGTGGCGCCAGGCTCCACCCACAGGCCATCTGCGCGAGAGGCGGAAGTGCAGGCAGCAGAGCGTGGCAACCCCTCAGATGAGAGCTTCAAGGCTTTGGATGAAAACATGCAATCGGGGAATGAAAGCATTGGCGACAAGCTGTTCACGTCCAAGACGTCTCAGCAAGCCCGCCGCGCCGCCAGGGCTGCTGCGGAGGCTGACTTGTTTGGGGCCCCAGCCTTTGCTGCTGGACGGGCATTCAGTGCAACCACTCTGGATGCCCTCGTGGTGGAGTCCTTCTACACGCCTCACGCTATTTCTCTCGTTAAGCGTCTTGTGCGAGCAAGTCGGAAACAGCGCCTGCAGCTTGTTCCGGCTCAGGAGGCGCTGTTCATGGTGCGTTGGTTTAGCCCCTCTTTCACTACATTGCAGCAAGCGGCACATGCGGACGCCCAGGCTGGCAGTGGCGATCGACTCCCACCTACCTATTGGCCCATGGAGAACCAGCAATGGCCCTTGGTGCGTTTCGGACAAATGTCAGAGGCCCTGCTAAGGGGCTGGCATCTGCTCAGTCTTGGGTTGTACAGACGGCGATCGCCCCCCGTCGCTGCTGCAGTGGGCATGCGCAGCACAGCTTCATACACCGGCTCACATAGCAGCCCAAACCCCGACCAGCAAGCTGCTGACCTGTTGGAAGGGCAGCTGCCCAGCACCGACGGCCCCTTCAAGCACAGCCGGGAGCTCATCAGCTACGTGTACACAAACCCCCCTCCGCACACGATACTGACACCTCACGACTATGTTTATGTGTTGCGAGCGCATGGAGAGGACTGAGTCTGTGGCTATACCTGCATACCTCCCCCCGTTTGCGCGCCCCCTACTTGACTGAAGTGGGGTCTGCATGCCCCAAACTCTCGTCGGGTTGATGTCAACAAACAATGCATGAAATATAAACACAAATTGTAACACACAGCGACAGTAGCCGTCGTATTTTACGTAAGTGCAGACAGATGGCTACTGGCCATTTGGTTCAGCTGAGCGTAGTACTAGCAGCTGATTGAGCTGCAGAAGTGCTCAAGGCCTTCAAGTTCAGGCTGTATTTGGCGTCAGACAGCTTGTATGACATATGACATTATCCTACTGTCAAGGTTGTCGCCTCTTGTTGACAGGCCGTGTCGCTACAGTTTCAGCGAGAGCTTTCTTGTGTCGTTTCGTAAGGGTTTCATCAGCCACACATCACTTGCGATTTCACACAGAAACCTAACTACGGATCCGTTATGAGCGCTAGGAGGGAATTCATTGCTGATGAACATCATGCTCCGCCTCGCACATTTGTCGCTCCTCGGGCACCTGAGGCAGCAGCCGCCCATGCTCTAGCACAAGCGACGCATTCTGCTATGATCGGCGAGGATGAGGTGATTCAGACGCCTTATGGAGCGCGGAAGCAGACATACGTGGACTACACTGCATCTGGTCGCTCACTTTCTTTTATTGAGGACTACATTCGCTCGGAAGTTTTGCCTGTGTACGGCAACACTCATACGATACACTCTCATACTGGTTTTCAAACGACGTTGTTTCGTGAGGAAGCTCGGAGCATGGTCTCCAATGCTGTTATGGCAGGACCACAAGATGTGACCCTTTTCGCGGGCACTGGTGCAACTGGTGCGATCGAGAAACTGATCCGTGTCATGGACGTGCAGGGGCGAGCGCATGCGTCGTCCGGCGGCGCCGAGCCTACGCCAGTGGTGCTCGTGTGCCCTTACGCACATCACAGCAACATCCTGGGCTGGCAAGAGGCTGGGGCAGATACGGTTATGTTGCCCGAGGCAGATGATGGAGGTGTGCATCTGGGCGCGGTGGAGGCTGCCCTGCTTGCGTCCTGGGGGGTCCGCTCTGGTGACAAGGGCCCTTTCGACCCAGCCATAGCTGCCGCTGCCACGACAGCTGATATCCGTGTAGCAGTGCAGGCAGTCTTGGATGGTACTTGGAGTGTCTCACAGGCTGTGAAGCTGGCAGTTTCACAGCACGTGCGCAGCTTGGACAGCAACGCCAGGGCCACGGATGCGGAGTTCGAAAACTCCTCCTCCACGCTTGCATCCACAGCCCCACAGCTGCAGGGAGACGCCCACCGAGAGGTTTTCAGCGCCATTTCGCACCGCATGGGGCGTCTGCGTATTGGTGCACTGTCGGCTGCTTCAAATGTGTCTGGAGCCTGCAACCCTGTGGACTTGGCAACAGCGCTGCTTCACACATATGGGTGTCTGGCTGTGTGGGACTACGCTGCTGCTGCGCCACACATTGGTATCCAAATGAATCCCATCACCCCCTGGATGGGGGAGAGCGAGGAGGGGCAAGTGGGGGGAAGCGCCTGGCCCCGCACTCGCTCTGTCGTACACATCGACTTCTCCAGGCCCGGCGTTTACGAGAAGGACGCAATTGCATTCAGCCCCCACAAGTTCCCAGGCGGCCCTGGCACCCCGGGCGTGCTTGTCCTGAAGCATGCGCTGTTGATGAACAAGACACCTTCCACGCCAGGAGGCGGCACAGTGTTCTTTGTCAAGAAGGATGGCTCGCCTAGGTATTTGGCCAACGAAATTGAGCGGCACGAGGGTGGGACCCCAGACATCGTCGGTGCAATCAGGGCTGGCCTGGTGATGCACCTTGCTTCTCAAGGCATTGGCTATAAAGTGATCGAAGCCTTGGAAGGTGCCATGAACTCCGCGGCTCGCCAGCGCTGGTCCACGCACCCAAATATTCGTGTGGCTGGTCCCGATGCAGACACCGGCTGTCCATCTGTGGGCATCATCTCTTTTGAGGTCTTGGCTCCCGCTCAGGACGAGCGCCCGCAAAATGCGCTGCACTGGGGCTTCGTCACAACACTGCTGAATGACCTCTTTGGCATCCAGTGTCGAGGGGGGTGCTTGTGCGCGGGGCCGTACTCCCAACGCCTGCTGAACATTTCTGACGAGACCAGCCAGGCACTGGAGACGCAGCTGCTGCACAAGGCAGAGCTTCTGCGCCCCGGCTTCGTCAGGATTGGACTGCCGTACCACCTGCCGGAGCAGTCCTTCGACTTCATACTGTCGGCAGTGGAGTGGGTGGCAGATAATGCGTGGCATTTACTGCGGGAGTACACTCCCATCGCAGACTCTGGCGAGTGGCGCCACGTCAGTCTCAAACGGCGAAGACGTCCCAAGCGCTGGCTCCAGGGCATTTCGTACTCCACTGGGGGCTTTGTATTTCGGTCTGCTCGGCAGTCTTGGCATGAGCACGTGGCCACAGCCTTTCCAGACGGCATCGCTGGCGCTCCCGCACTCCACGAAGGACACCCCACACCCGAGGCAGAGCAGCACATTACCAGTCAATATTTTTCGAATGCTGACAAGCACGTGAAAGACATGCAGAGTCGCCCCCCTGTGGACCAGGGTGGCGACAACACATACAGCGACGCTAGCCTGGGCTTGGTGTCGGCTGAAGCCAAAATGCTTCGCTGGTTTGCCTTGCCCGCAGACAGCAACGCTACACAGGGGGCAGCTGAGCAGCCAACCACAATAACACCCGGTGCATCGTCTCCCCAGTTTGAAGGTGCAGAGGTTGAAAGCAAGGTTCCAACCGCTGCTGTGGAGTCACCTTCCGCAAAGCCCAACTTGAAGCCGCTGGCAGGAGCTCGCCTGCTCGCAGCACGTACCATCATCAAGTCAGACATTCCTTCATATGGATCTGCTCAAGGCGGTCGCACTTTTTCTGAAATGCCCAGTTTTACTGATTTACTGAAGCAGGGTTCTACGTCTGCTGGGCAGGCGGCTGCCAGCTGCTCGCTGGAAGATGCAGGCTGCACTGACTGTACCCCTGCGGCCATTGATTGGATGAATGACGACCAGCCTCATCCTGCAGCTGCAGACGCTTTGGACGAGTCCGACCTGGACGGCGTGTTGCCTCCGGCGCTTCCCAGCCCCCAGGAGGCCGACGCCGCCACCGGCGCTGGATCCGCAGCCACAGATACAAGCTCTCCACAAGCACGCTTCAGCCCGTTGCCAAAAAAGCTGTTGAAGAGTATCACCACTGCAATCATGCTGTACGATATGATTCGCCCCAACGACACCGTCATGGTGGCGCTGTCGGGCGGGAAGGACTCCTTGACTCTGCTACACGCATTACTGCAGTGGCAGCCACAGTGTGCCTATCCGTACAAAGTTGTTGCAGCTACGGTGGATCCCCAGGCTGGGGGATATGACCCCAGCCCCCTCAAGGCGTACTTGGCCAGTCTGAGCGTGCCCTACTACTACTGCAAGGAGAACATGCTAGAATTGGCCGCCAAAAGCTTACAAAAAGACAGCATATGCTCCTTCTGTGCCCGACGCAAACGCGGTATGCTGTATGGGGCGTGCAAAGAGGCAGGTGCCACAGTGCTTGCCATGGGACAGCACCTGGACGATTTGGCTGAATCGTTCATGATGTCTGCTTTTCGTAACGGAGCACTGAGCACCATGAAAGCAGCATACACTGCACGGGACTATCCAGTGCGCATCATTCGACCGATGGTACACTGCCGCGAGCGTGACATTGCTCAATTTGCCCGCGGCGCACGCTTGCCCATCATCGCTGAGAACTGCCCAGCTTGTTTCTTGGCGCCCACTGAGCGAGCCCGGGTGAAGCTGCTGCTGTCAGCTGAGGAGCACGAGTCGCCAGATTTGTTCAGCTCACTCCTGCGCGCGATGCGTCCCTTGATGGCACTGTCTGACGCCGACGGGCGCAAGGCGTTGCTGGAGGACGTCCCGGGGCTGAGCAAGGGGAGGCGGCTTTACAAGTATTTCGAGCATGCTCGGGTGTTTCACGGTGGGGAGGTGTTCAAGAAGACAGGTGAATAGACGTACAGCAGGTGTCCTTGTGGCTTGCGGTTGTGAAATGGTGTGCCCAGACTCCACTAGTTAGCAGCCTCCAACAACAGCCAGCGCCCCCTTTCTTTGGGTTGGCACTTGGCCCAAAATATCGAAATCTGAACACAGCACGATGCTCGCCGAGTCGAGGCATGTAAACCACTTTGACTTCCAGCTTGATAGCCTCACGGCAACCCTTCAACTGCTTCTGGCTAATGCGGCCCTGGAAATTGCCTTGCGTTCTGCCCCTGGCTCCTCGCTCAGGCCTCGCCGACACCATCTTGAAAGAACCACCGAACTTTCTACATTTACAAAGTTTGTGGGAACATTTTCTGGTAGAAGCGGTCTAGGTGTTTAGTCTTTGAAGCGGCTGGTCGGCGCCAAATGGCTCACAAGTTGCAACTCAAGATGACGACGCGCATCGGCATATTGATAGCTGCACTTCTCAGTTGGTCAGTCCAAAAATCACAAGCAACAACTCCCATTGAGCTCTTACCGCTGTCGCTTCTTTGTGACGATGCTTCAGCAGCGACATGCACTGTCTCCGGCAACAGGATCCTGTTCGAGCAGTCAGTCCCTTGCAATCGGTTTGAAGACATGTGTGTGCCTATATACCAGTTTGTGATGAACACAAGTTTGGTTGTGTCCGGTTCTCTGTCTTGTGAACAGCGTGGATACTTCAAAGCTTGTGGGATCCAGATCAACACAACTTTTCCTGTGGTGGTCAGTCCAGGAGCATCCATCCAAGTAAGTGCGTGAATGTCCATATTTAGGTGCCCATACACACAACTCTATTACAGGCTGCTTCTGTTTCTGTCTTCAACACCGCCAAAGGTGGCGCTTCATCTATAAGTATCGCTCAAAGCGCGTCCGTGTCCACTGATGGGCTGGGGAGCTGTGGAGCAAACGCCGCAGGCCAGTCTTCACTGCCCGCAGGTGTAGGCGGAAGTACAGTAGGCACAGGAGGCCGGCCACAGTGCTCTGCGACAATAATTTCAGGTTGCTGCAGCCGTTCTGCCCAGCAACCCTTGTTTGTGGGCAAGAACTCTACGGATTGGGTGGTCTTGCAGCCCATCAAGGCGTGGGCGGCAACTGCACGCATCTCCGGGGAGGGCACCGGAGACTTGAGGTGCTCATCCTTCCGGCCATTTGCTCGTGGTGGAGGGCGAGTATGGCTCAGTGCTGACACGATTGCGATCAACGGCGTGGTATCTTCACGCGGGACCCCCCCCAACCTGACGGTGGCCGCATGCAGCCAATCAGGTGTGGGCGGGGCCAGTTCTGGCGGCACCGTAATCGTTACAGCTACATCAATCACTGGGGCTGGCGCCATTGATGCCTCGGGGGGGGCTGGAATGCAGGTGTCTCCTGCAACATGCTCAGCTGCCGTTGCCGGCGGCGGAGGCGGCCGCATTGTGCTGCAGTACGCGACGCTGGACCTGGTCCTGAAAAGCATCAACTCCCTTGGCGGGTCTGTACCACCACCTTCCGGTGCTGGACAGTCCACCTCTTGCCTGCGCGGCTCACCAGGTGTGCTGGTGCTGGCACAAGTGACCAACTCCTCCTGGCACAACGCGCCGCCTTTCTTGTACACCGTAAACGTCGTGAACGACGGGGGCACGGAGACACTGGCTGCAACACCCCTGAATATCAACAACGAGCAGAATGTTGCGTCTGTGTCTATTGGAGGCACGGCCACTGTTGTCAGCCGCCTGCTGGACTTTCATGCTGGGGGCTATTTGCTTCGGCGTTCTGGGGCTGCACCCACGAGCCCGGCAGCGTCCCAGGGCCTGCTTGTGTCAGGTGCCCAACTTCTTCCTCTTGGGGCAGATCTGTTGTCAACCGCTGCGGAGATATATGGCCCATCTGTCCGACTGCCGGCCCTGGAAGCCCCCACCACGTCCACTGCTGATGATGCCCCCCCGGTCGCAACCACATCATTGAACATTTTCACTACAGATGTGAGCTTGGCTGTGTCCAGTACTCTCTTCTCCACTGGATTGGGCGTGTATGTGCAGTGCGACACCTTCTCACAAGCTGCTGGAGGCCAAATCGATATCAGCGGCAGCATCGTGGTGCAGGCGGCTCAGTCTGTTACGCTGTCTGGGGCAGTGGGGAGCTTCCCCGTGGTACCAACAGTCAATCTGGCTGCATCTGTCCAGCCGTTTGTATTACCTGAGGGCACATTTGTAGCTGCAGCCGGAGAGCTCTTGACTGTTGCGTCGGGTGCCTCAGTCGTCGCCAGCTTTGTGGGGCTCTGGAGCAACAAAGATATCAACATTGCTGGGGCGGTAGCCTCCAAGAGCAAAAAAGACACCTGCGTATTCCCAATAAGCCGCAAGTCCTGCGAACAGATGTCATGGGGGGCAAGCAGTGCTCAACCGGTGCCTCCCATCAATAACTACACCCTCGTGATTTCTGCGGGGGCTAGTGGGAGCCTGACCGTGGTAGCGGCTGCAGGCTCCACCAACTCTGGGCAAGTCACCTCTGCAGCCGCTTTGCTGTGTGGTCAGCAAGTCACTGTCGCCGGCAGCATCGTAGCCGATGCACTCGGCTGCACTGCAGGCGAGGGCCCCGGTAAGGGCCACACTGGGCCCGGCAACCAAGCCGGCGGCGGCGGTGGCGGTCACGGTGGCCGCGGTGGCAAGGGTGCAAAGGGGGAAGCCGGAGGTGTAGCCTATGACAACACCACCCTACCCGTGGCAGTGGGCAGTGGAGGCGGGACTTCTGGTGTCGTCAAATCTTCTGCCGGAGGCTTCATCCGCATCGAAGCATTTGAAGCCTTGAACTTGCTCAAGGGGGGGGTTGTCAATGCAAGCGCTGCTCAACCAACCACGGGACAAACTGGCGGCGGTGCTTCAGGGGGCGGGGTGGCCATCATCACTGGCAACTTGACTGGTGCAGGCACCATTAACAGCCGCGGAGCAGATGGGGGGCCACAGGGCGGGGGGGGGGGCGGCGGTATCGTTGGGATCGCAGCCCCTCGGCCAGATATTCTCCTGCAAGGCTATCACAAGGCACAAGAAGATGTGACCGTCACCGCACTGTCTAGCGCCTCTGTTTTACAGAGCCTTCATGCGCGTGTGACAGGCAGCTCTGCATATGGAGCCTTGCCCATGACCTGTGGCGAGCGAACCCGCTTGGCTGTGGCATTGGGCGCAGTCTGCACTGCTCGCAGTGGCGCCAGAGCCATGCTTCCGGTACCGCAGTCGCTGCCTGCTGCACGTCCTGATCGCTATGCTGGATTTGAGCTTGTTGTAGCCGGGTTCACGGCAAGTAATTTTTCTGGCTCGGTCAGTGTTGCAGGTGGGCAGGGGCAAGGTGGCGGCCAGGCTGGCGACAACGGCACAGTTTCGGCACCGGGATGTGAGCCCGGGTACACAGCACTTCAATGCGTGGCGTGCCCAGTTGGAACCTACAAAGACAGGCAAGGTGTTGGGCCTTGTCGGCCTTGCACCAACGGCCCCTCGCAATCCGTGTATGTTGGCATCGCCACTGGAACATCGTCCTGCTCGTACACATGCAACCCCGGCTTTCGCCCACCCCATTGCCTGAGTCCATTCGACACATTTCTTGATGACCTGGGCTTTTATCACTTGCTGCTCATTGCAATTTTTGCAGCCGTGTGCCTCGGAGGCATTGTGCTGTGTGCCCTGCGCTGCCGCAACACAGGCAGTAAGGGAGACTATGATGACACAGAAGCCACGCAACAGGCGGCATTGCTGGACTTTGCGGCACCTAGACGACCTCAGTTTGCTGGCGCTGAAGCAGGCAGCAGTAGTCTCAGGCTGAACCAGGCGCCGCCGGGTGCAGCAGCTGGGGCTGCCAAGCCTGGAGCCCCCTCGGACGTCGCTGACCGCCTGTGGGCCCAGTTGGGCTCCCAGTTCGGGCTCCCCTCTAAAGATAGCACAGAACGCAGCGATAGCAGTGTTGGTTTGCGTACGTCGCTGCTGGCTCCTGGGTCGCAGTATGGTACTGCTGCAGCCGTGCATGAGACAGACGCAACTCCGCCAAGAGTGGCGCCTGTCAGGCCCGGCATGAATTTCGGGCGCAACATATTTTGCGTCACCTACAGAAGTGTACTTCAAACACGTCTGGCACTTGCGCCGGGTGACTTGAAGCGGCATGCACTCCGTTTGTACTTGGCGGGGAGTAACTCGCCTGGGGACCCGTGGCACCTGCACCCGATTCCTCGCAAGGACCTGCAGGAGTTCGTCGATACAGTGGAGTGGGGAGTGTTTGTGCGGAAGCTGAACACTGTTTTGGCGTGGCCGTCAACATCTTGTGCGTCATGGGTGCTGCGGTTGCTGCACGTCATTGCCCCGCCTGCAGCTGGCAGCCTCCTCACAGCTTGGAGGGCAAACCGCGCGCACAAACTATTACGTGTCATTGCAAACAGTGATTGCTCATTTATGCTGCATTCCCGTGAGGTCGCTTTGGGTGACGCGCTTCGCTGTACAGTCAGCGGCGAGTACACAACTGCGGCGATTGATTTACTGGCAGATATCTCCAAGTCCTCAACAACCAATCCAGAGGAAGCAAGCGATGACCGGCGCTCGTCTGCTTCGTTGACTCGTGCCGTTCGTGTCGGTCCGCGCTTGCCACTGGCCTTGCTGCTGGCTGGCCGCGGCACAGTAAACAGCCCCTGGTACTTGGACCCCAACGACACCATGACGCGATCAGTGCCCCTGGCCACTGGAGTGACCACCTTCATCCACAATTCCTGGGTGGACTTTGTCGCTGAGTTCAATGCTCGCAGTCGAGTTGTGCAGCGCTCTGCACTGAATGCTTCTCTGCCGCCGCTGCTGGCATACCTGCAGTGGGTGAATGCCACGTCAGCCCTCACGGCAGGCCGACGAGGGATGGCTGGCAGGCCATCAGGCAGCCCATATGTTGAGCACATTGCCGGCCAGCGCGCATCACAGCGCGAGGATAGTGTGGCGAGTTTGCCGCCCCTTCCTTCAGCACTTCGCCGGCTGCACAGCTCAAACGAAGAGACAAACAGCAATGTCGGTAGGCTGTCAACTCAGGCTCAAAGCAGTGGAGGCATTCATGACAGCCAGTCCCAGGATGCACTTTTGAGTTCTGGGCACCTTGGAGGCATCCAGCTGATGCTTGTCAGGTTCTGGCCAACCGCCCAGGACAGCCTCACCTCTTTCAGCCTACGCCCTGCATTGGGCCCACAGTTCACAGACCGCCTCACAGAGTCGGATTTCCAGCTGGGTATTCTGGTCATGCTTGCCCCCAGCCCCGAATCGGATCCAAGGGCCGCCCCTGTTCGTCCCCGCGCAGCGCACGCCGCTCGAGCAGGTGCATCGCAGCCCATTGCCCTGCCAACAAACCCTACAGGCAGTGTGGGGCAGCAACGAGGTATGCATGGGGCTTCTCACGATAGCCGCTCGTCGCAGGTGCACGACAGGTTCGACGCAGGCCCCGGCGCCTCGCCCGACGACCGCCCCCGCATGTCGCGGCACCCCGGGCGGCTCGCACGCCGAACCCCGTCCTGGCGCTCCGAGCACCAAGCTCCTCACAGTGCTGAAAAACTGTCTGTGGTGGTGGGGAGCTATGGCGCTGCCCCAGGGAGTGCGTCTCAATCTTCCCCCTTGAACCGCCTCGTGCAGCAGAGCATAGCGAAGGGCTATGCCATGAGCCACGCATCTGGCCTGGGGAACACAGCCACCCGCCAGGGATTTAATGAAAGCACTGACATTCTCCCCGCCCATGCAGGCAGCAACTCGCGGACGTCATTCAATGCCATCGCACACGGCTCCCGCAGGCGCACAACAGCCTCCCCAGGCGGCATTGACCTGCCCGCTGCCACCAAAGACGACCCTCCATTGATGAATCCCGCTATGCAGCACAGTCTCACAAACTCCAGAGTGGCAGGCAGTGCATCCTTGGGGCCTTTGGTGGCGCCTGACTGGGGCATGGACCGCCAGGTGCCAGATGCCGCTTTTGTGCCCGAGAGCCGCAGTCCCATGGTGCTGCTGGAGCGCGAGGCCCCCCTCCCCACGCTAAGTGCCCGTGTGAACACTGTGGACACGTATCGCGGCCGGGGCTTAACTGTGGAGTCTGTGGGTAGCCTGCTCACAGACTTTGGCGCACGTGCTGAGGATGCGCCGAGCAGATCAAGCTATGCGCACCCAACAGATCCTCCACCTTACATTATGGCAGTTGGAGGCTCTGTTTTAGGGAGACGAGTAGATATGACGTTACCCCTGCCTGGGCTCTTGTTTTCATTTGAAGGTTGTGGTCTACCCATGCCCTTGCCTCGCCTGAAGGACGGCTCCTGGTGGCACCCTCGCTCTGCTCAGGACGCTCTGGCCGCCCAGCGTGAGCCCATCTTGGACCACACCGCCTTTGCTGGCTATGATTCCTCACAGCAAGCTGAAAGCATCCTACTTGCTGCCTCTGCAACGCCGTACCTGGGCCGGGGGCGCTGGCTGGCTTCTCTGGCAGCTGGTGACCGCAACGACTGGCTGGATGAACAGCATAGCTCGCAGCTGGACCGTGCGCTCAATGGCCCAATATCTGAGTGGGAGCAGCCATGTGAGGCCATTTCAACAGCGCTGGCAGGCGGCTCGTGCCTTTGCGTAGCTTGTGCGCCTGTGGTGCTTGACGAGTCTCCTCAAATGGCAGCAGTGAACTGCACCAGAGGTCATATCTGTGCATGGTTGGGCTGTGGTATTCCTGTATTTTCAGAGCGCTCTGATTCAGTCCAAGGCCGCACTGATGCATTTGGTCGTCAAAGCCCGTCCCACGCCCTGTTCGACTCCCCTGGGGCTGAGCGACATCCAATGCTGCAGTCACGAGGCCCATTCATGGCGTCGCCTACACTCTCCCAGCGGTCAGCTGTGCAAAGCATGCCGACACAGCGCACTGGGCAGTCATTGGTGCTGGATACCCAGCAGCGAGCTGCTGTAGACACGTGTGCCGGCATTGTCTCCAGCTGCCTCATGCGGACTTGGATGTGCTTTCGGTGTTGCCTCATGCGCAGAGCACTCCCGTGGCGAGTAAGCTGGCTGATGTACCTGCTGTGCATGCTGCACGTTGCACTCCTGCTCACAGATGTGGCTGGCACTGGTGCCATGCTCATCAGCTTCTCTTGTCTCAGTGAGCCCCAGGTGAACAGTGCAGTCACCCCTGCACCGACACCAGCACCAGATGGAACCATGCCGCCAGAACTGGAAGGGCGTGTTTGTTCAAGCAGTGACGCCCCGTTTGCGACATCGGCTGTCGGCTCCCCCTGGGCATACGAGATGATGCCGGGGCTGCAGGAGTCCACGCTGGAGCTGTTCACACCTACCACCGCAGTGTCATCGTGGGCAGGGCTGGGCGAGGTAGGTGCACCTTTGGATTGCTCCTGGCTTGAGGCTGAAGCAGCCTCTCTGGGAACAAACGCCTCGGTGCTGCCTGAGCTGTACCGCACCTGGGCCGCTCGCCAGGCGGCCAAGGGCAATGAGCTGGAGAATGAGCCACAGTCGTCAGCAGGGAGTACCAGCCTTGGTGGTGGAGTGCAGCTGCCGTCAGAGTCTGGCAAGTGCTCCTCTCTCCTGCTGGTGCTTGCTCTGGTGCTCCCGCCTGGAGCCATCGCGCTGGCGCCACTGCTGGGACTGGCAGCCATGGCGTGCTTCTCGCCGACAGCGTGGGCTGCCTTCCGCTCTTACCATGTGCGCTCCTACGTGCCCGTCATCATTGTGGCTGTGGGCGTTGCGTACTACGCCAGCTCCCTGGCTGGGTATGAGCAGCTGCTGCCTGCAGGCGTGCTGCTAGCAAAAATGGGCGTCAGCCAAACAGCCCCGCAGGTCCTGGCGTGGCTCAGTGCCAGACGCCAACAGGCTGGCTGGAGGGGTCTGCATGAAGTGCAGTTGTTCGGATACGCCGGTGAGCGTGAGTGGATATGAAGCGCTGAATGCAGTGCTTCAAGCACTTTGTTGTAGATATTAGATATAGCTGCTAGCGCAGAAGGGCCCGTTGCGGCCGGCATGCTAGAATATCTAGCTCTGAAAAACGACAGCGCCAAGAGCTTCAGAGTTCCCTTTTGCTGCAGTATTGTCCTTGTTGTTACTGCTTCTCCTTCTGACTGGTCTCGCCTCGGCCCCCCTCCTGCCACGCACAAACCCCATAGCCTCAGAGGCCTGGGACTGTGGGATTGCCAAGGAAATAAAACTCAATCTTTGCCACATCAAGGCTTTACTGTAACACCTTGGTTTGTCCACACGCACGCAGGAGTTTGTGCATTGCGTGCTTCAGGCAGTGCCCGGCTTTTTACTGAGCTGTGAAGTTCGCCACTGCGCAGATTCCCGACACAAACACACACAAAATCCAGTGAAATGGCTCAGCTGCTTCTTTGGCCCCTCCGCTCAGCAGCGGTAAGTCACATTGAGATGTGAAGGTGATTTTGATGTCAACATCATTTTCCGCACAACGCAGGCAGTACCCGCCATCGGGATTGCATGTGGCCTTGCAGCTGGGTTTTATGGGGCGTATGACCTTACCTACAATATAGCGTACACTGTCAGTCCAATCACTCTCCCTGTGTCCGATTTCTCCAACTATTTGGTAAGTTGCCGCTCCGCTTTGCTGCCGTGAAGGCGACCTGACGGCGCGTTGCTGTGCAGGGCCTCGCCAGTGGCATTGGAACTTCTGGTACCGTCTGGTACATAAGAGAAAAGCTATTTAGGGCTCTTGTACCTGTAGCACCTGTGGCACCATTGAACGCATCTCTGTCTGAGCGAATGAGCTCCGCGCTGGCAGCAGCTCGCCACGGAGTTGTGCACTACCCGTATGCGTTTCGGCTCACTTCAATCGTCATGTGTGGGATGGCAGGTGGGGTTGCCCATTTGCATGCGCAGCGTGCATGGGCACACCGCGGAGAGTGGACAGACAAGGATACAAGTGCAACGCCCTCAGCTGAGCAGGGCGCAGCTGCACCCAAGAAGTAACTATGCTTCTACGAACTGAGCAGCTTGAGAATCAACGCACGTGCATGATCCAGTTTCAGCGCAAGCACGCTTCTCAATTTTTGGCCGCTGTTGAGACTTCGAGGCAAGCCTCGTCATGGGGCCATCAATTTTTTTCGTGAGGCTGAATAGAAAACGGCACGGTCACCTGGCTAATTCACCAGCCCCCAAAGGCTTCTATTTAGTGCATGAATTGATTCTATGGGCAGAGTTTTGTACTTGAGTCCAAGCGAAGATGGCTGATGCTGCTCATGATGCTGCCAGCATCATTCTCTGCACTGCGCAAAGTAAGCAAAGGACGCGCTGAGCTGAGTCAGAGCAGCCAAGACTCAGTTTGAGCTTCACAGGTGATCGGTACAGCCAAGCTCTTGCGGCAGAGGCTTACAGAGCTGTGTTTGTGCCCGTGCTGGAGATAATTCCAGAATTTGCTGCTGTCGCCGAGGTATGACAATTTGAGTCGAGCAGCATCGCCTTGAAAGCTCAAACAACGTGCAGGCACTTTCAAAAAGCTCATGCTCTGAAGGGATTATCGCCCTGACCAGTAAAAATGCTGCGACCACTCTCCGGGGGGCCGTGAAGCTCATGAAACCAGACTTTGCTGAGCTGTGTTTGAAGACACCAATTTACACTCTTGGAAACAAATCACACCCAAGTTTGCAACAAGCAGGATTCGTTCAACTCGAAGGGGGGAAGACGTTGAATGCGCAAAGCCTCGCCCAGAGTATTCTTGAAAGTTTACCTGAGGCTGCCGCCGCTGCTTCGGTGACATTTCTTCATGGCGATAAAGCACTAGATACCCTGCCAGCTGCATTGCGTGAGCAGCAGTGCCAGGTGCGGTGTATACAAGCGTACACATCCCGATGTCTCGATGCAAAAGACGTTGAGACAACTGCACGTTCGCATTTGTCGGGTCAGTCGGCGCCGCTGGCTGTGGTTGTCTTCAGCCCATCTGGCGTGCCCAGCGCCCAGCACCTGTGCAGCACGGTGTGTGTTGGAGCGAGAATCATTACAATTGGAAAAACAACAGCAGCTGCAGTCCTTGACAGTGGCGGCTGTGTCGACGCCGTTGCTGAAACTCCATCTCCACAGGGAGTGGTAGCAGCACTCAACTCATGCCGGCTTCGCCCCCTGGTAGAGTGTCACACAAGCCCGTGAGCCTTTCTGACACTCTTTCAATACGATCGTATGCTTGCTCAAGCACAAGGTCTAGTGTCTCTCGGAGAACCGTGTCTAGGAACCAATCTGTGTCCAGGAACACCTTCAAGCACTGCAGGGGGAGGGACTTGACGGAGTGGGAGGCGCCCGTGGCTGGAGACAGTGGCCCCGTGGCTGCCCGCCCCCCGCGCTGAGGGCTCGCGGTCGATGCCCCAGAAATAGTTGCTGCTGAGACACGCGGTGCTGCACTGTCGTCAGAGCTTCCTTTTGCAGCTGCTGCATGCCTTCTGCTGGGAGGACCGAAGCTCTCTGTCGTAGCAGAGTCAGTTGTGCGCCCCAGCCGTGAAAAAGCTTTGCTCTGGCGTCCTACTGCGAGAACGGTGTCCACTACCTGAGCAGATAGGGGAGGTGGGTATACCCCCTGTGTCGCTGATAACTGCAAGTTGCTTTCTATACCTGGCAGCAGCTCGCATTGTCTTCTAGTGCATGGTGTCATGACCTCAAGCATCAGACTGCGCATATCCTGCTGAATACTCAAAATGCTGTCAGACACGAGCTTCTCAAGGGTCGCTTGCATGATGGCCAGCTTTGACTGCTGCGAGTCCTCTGCTTCTTTCAAAAATGTGTACACAGCTGACTGCACAATTTGCACGATGCTGCTTTCAAATATGTCTTCGGCGTGCAGCAGGCTAACGCCCTGCATGGCCTCCAAGAGATCCACCAGCGTCATGTTCAGGCTCTTAAGGCCCCGCATTGCGCTTTTGTCGCCTTGTGTGCTGCTTCCTCCACGAGTCAAAGCACGGATCTGCGAACGAAGTGTGTTGCTCTTGCATTCTTGGTGTGCATCGGCCGTTTTGAGCTTACATGCTGAAACGCCGGCAGAAGCACGCCCCTCTTCCACCTTGTGTCACGAAAGAAGAAGCCCAGCTGGGGCGAGCTGACCGCATCATGCTTCAGCACGTATGATATGGTGTCCCACCACAGCAAGATGGCTGCTCGATGGGCGCGGCACACCGGCCGCAAGAACGCTGAAATGAGGGGCCTGGCACTGAATCCAGCCACAGCTACCGCTATGGGCTCAATGTCCCGTGCAACCTCTGAGCGAAATGCATGCAGCCCTTGTGCCTGAGTGTCTGCTAGCGCCTGGGGTACTGACTGGGCCACGATGCGCATATTGCTCATCTGGTCAGCAAGCATGCTGCGTAGCTGCCTCCAGCTAGCTTGAACTACATCCTCCAAGAACGTTTCGCAGGCTTGGATTCTGCTGGAGGTGCTTGCATCTCGTTCGTGCCGCTCTTGGTCGTCTAGGACACTGTCGTGGTTAGATTTGGCCCTGCGTAGAAATGGCATACTGCTCGTGAGCCACTGGACCTGATCAGCAGATTGTTCTCACACAAAGCGCACCAAGTTCAAAAGTTCTCTGCCCTCGTTGAAGCAGATTTGATGCTGACCCCACAAGTGGAGCTCGTGACGGGTCCGAGTTAGAGCATCCTTGAAAGCCAGTCGAGCGCACTGGTCGTCCAGGAGCTGAGGCTGTGCTGCCTCACTGGCATATTTTAGGCAAGACTTCCACTTTGCAAGCTCAAGTTGGTTTTCGCAGCTCAGTATCCACGTTCTTCCCCTTCCGTCGCGTGGACGCAATGCCAAAGCATAGTGCCCATATGCGCGAGAATCCTCTTCGCTTTTCAGTCGCTGTATCCTGCAATGAAGTACTGATGAAGACAGGCCAATAGTTTTGTCGGGCAAACTTATCTTACAAGTAAAATTTTGGGTTGATGAGCCCTTTTTTCCTGCTCAGATTGTGCTGATGCTCTTGCTTCTCGAAGTATGCCAGAGCCTGAAATGATCTGCTTGAATATGCACGCTGTTCAATTGGCGATGCGACGTACATAATTCATGGACTTATTTTTGAGCACGAAAAAGCGTCGTTTCCAACCATGGTTTCCCTCGCCTAACTTTTTCATCCAGCCAGTTGCCAGTGGCGCATCGCCCATCGGCAATTCAAGAAGTTGCGTGCTGTGCTTCGGCTCTCGAAATGGTGAAGCAATGTGCATCCGTGACTTGGCAGACTCTAATGAAAACAAAGCATAGGCTTTCAAATAAATGGGGCTGAAAACCTCAAAAACTTCATCTACTGCATCTTGAAGCTCATCTTTGGGCAGGTCTTTTGCGACTGAATTGCCCATCGCTTCCTTCAGTCACTTCAAAAGCGGTAGGCCTCCAAAATCGCATTGGTGCATTATGCAGGCTTGGTGTTGCACACACCGGCCAAACAAAAATATTCTAATCTTCGAGGAAATTGTTCCACATTCTTACATACCGCAAGACTCTGGCCCCCCCAAAGCGTTGCCCCCTACACATACCTCACTGCATGCACACCAGCGAGACAGAGCTGACCTCCCGGTAGCGAGCGACAGCGTACTTCTTGCGGACAGCCTGCAAGTTGCTGGTTGATGCATACTGGAGGATGCCTTCCATGTCGCGCACGCAGTTCATCAGCTCTTCCTCAGAGTATCCAGTGCTGTGCGTCATGGTGGCGTCCCAGGCGCCCACAGCCAGGCTTCGCATGGCCATGTTCACTGCAGAGGCAGCCACCATGCTGGGCAAATACTTCAACATGCTGAACTCTTGCAGTGTGCGCTCGACATAGTATCGCACCAAGTACTTGAGCTTGCCATGGTCGTCGGCAACGCGGCTAGCTTTGATGTACCTGTTGATGAAATGCAGCTGGGTTGGGCAGGTCAAGTTGAACTGCAGGGTTGAGAGCATGGCACTCTCCATTGCAAGGATCTGCTCGCGGTTGTAAGCGCGGTCTGTGATGTAGACGAAGTCGCGCACTTCGGGAGCGTAGATCTCCTCGTACTTGGAAGCCAGAAGCATGGCCGTTACGCCAACGAGCTGCAGCTTTTGTCGCACCACGAGCTTGCGCTCCAGGAACCGATCAATGAGATTGACTGTGAGAAACATAGTCTCGGGCATCAGCTTGAACTTCAGGTGTACCTCAACCAGCCAGTCAATCAAGATAGCACGCATCTTCTCATTGATGTCACTCTGGTGAGCCATGTATGTTGGCAGGGCGATTCGATCAACCTGCAGAGAAAGTAAGATGAAGAGATGAAAAATACAAGTGTCAATACAACCCGTCTGAAGTTGTGATCTATCAAGTCAAGTTCCCAAAAGTTTGCAGCCGTTGAAAGACCACGGCCGTTGCGGAAATTGCCGCAGTCTGGCGCGCATGGCACGGAGGTCACAATTGCCCCTATCCTGCAATTTTCACACATAATAACGTACCTCAACCTGTTTGTAATGTTTGTGAATATCTGCTGCATAGTCCGTGAACTGAATTGGGTCATGTGCAGTCAATGCATCGATGTCAACACGGGAACTGGAAGCTGCTCCCGCGGCTGACACAAGGTGGGCACTGCTCGCGGCAGACGAAGAAATGAACCCAGAAGATGATGCCTGTGATAACATAATTTGATGTGTGATCTGTATAGATGAGTTTAACCACACAACATACCGAGCTGCCAGAGTGTGAGGACACAGAGTGTGTTGCCCCGTTAGTGCTCACGGGTGCACCAAACGCGCGCCGCCTTTGTTGCATTCCACGGGTGGTAACACCACCAGCTTTGCCAGTTGGCCTGACATTTTCGTCGTAAGTTTGTTTGATCTGCAAAGGAGCGTAAGCAGTGGGACATGCTGAGATAGTGGAAGCATCGCTGACACAGCGAGCGTTGGCGGCCATGGATAGACATCAACTTACAGATGCCATGATCAAAGTTGGATGAATCTAGCTTGCTAAAGAGGAGCAGACATCTAGTGTTTATCACTTGAATGCACCAGCTTTGTATTTGGAACGACCAAACTGAATGCAGAAAACCTGACACAGCTGAAGAAAAGTTGGGCCCCCTCACAACCACAGTTCCACAATTCTTTGGGCATCAGCATTTTGTCCAGTCCGCTACAAAAGCCGTGACAGCCATCCCGGGCTGTATACAATTGTGAATCCAGTGTTAATACCTTGTGTTCTCTCTCCTCAGGTTACTGCATATCTGTGCATCCTGGGAACGAGTACCTGCTGCAGCCCATACTTTGTTGTTGTGACCAGCCGGGATACAAGGCTGCAGTGACTCAGGGCAGGAGTTTAACCCACCAAGTGCATCACAGCAGTGACCATTTTCGGGGTAACCCGCTAATGCCACCGGAACAGCCTACCCAACACTGTGCTCATAACACATTCTATCATGGCCGCGGTGGAGACGGCAGCACACTTTGTCGCGCAGTTCGACACGTGTATTGAACAGTGTTTCCTGGCCATGGCCGAAACAAAGTTCGATGCAGCTGTGGCTGCTGTAATTGAGGCGGAAGAATCACTGGTTGGGCTGAAGAAAGTGCAAAAACTTGATGCTGCACGGAGACGACCACGGCCGGGTACAAATCCTTTGGGGGAAAATGCTGCAAGGGATGAAGTATGTGCACGGGCTATGGAACTCGATACTGAACGTAATTTGTGTCGCTGCAGGTTCTAGCCGGCTTGCGCGTAAAGCTTATTGCCGGTATCGACAACGCCTCGACGAAATGTCTGGACATGGATCAGGCTGCTGAACTCTGGCGCTGTCGCGCATGGCTGGGAGATGAGCAACCGGCACCATTTTTTACTGAAAAGCTCATAGATGAGTTCGTGGTGGAGTTCAAATTAATCAAAAGGTCAGTTTCGCTTCTTTGGCCATGCAACTCGTCCAAACAGATCCCTCGTGCAGCCAGCTCTCGTCGCAACTCGCCTTGAGCTCTCTTGCAGCGCCGACGGAAGCAAGTAGCCATGCAACAGATAAATTAAGACCCGAAGATGCATCAGTTCGTGCAGTGGTTGCATGCCTGTCCTTTTCAGCAAGGCAGATGCAGCAAGTATGCGACTTGGCCACTCCAAGCCGGCCACGGGTGCACGTCATTCAAGCGCTGTACTCTGGCACCGATCAAGCTATTGCAGACTTTCTGGGGGACTGTGTCAATTGTTTGCGCCTTGATCACCTATCTACAGTGCTGAGTAGTAGGCTTGCTACACCTGGGCCAGTCAGCGACTGGTCGCTACATGATGCTGTGCTGATGCAGGCAGATGCAGCACTTGACCAGACAGCATTTCTGCTCCAAGCCATTGAGCGCTACCTTCGATTAATTTCCTCATTCTTGCTATTAGGCAACGTTGGGCAGCCAAGCAGCATGCAGGGTAGCGTGTCCAAGGCTGCACAAGCGCTCATGGGCCAGTTTGTGAGGTGCGAGCAAGCCTTTGTAGCTGCCCAGATAAGCTCATCATTTTTCACCTCTCAGCCTGTCAAGGTGCAAGTGGGTGTTTATGTTGATAGCTGGGTGGACACCACTTTCTATGTGTTGAGGCAGAGCGTGTCGCGGTGCGCAAGCACCTACAGCACCATGACAGCTGCAGCAGCCTTGAACCACATGGTTGGGTTGCTGGAGGATCACATTCAACCAGCATTTCGCTCTTTACTAGCCCTGTGTGTGCATTCGCATCATGACCCTTTGCCTGCAGTGCAGTGGCTTCGCCACTCCAACGCACCGGGGGCGGCAGAGCACTGCGGAGCTGCGGCTGCTGCTGAAGAAAAGCAGGCCAACGGACATGCAGACGGACAGCATGGCTCAGGCTTATCAGCACATGCTGTTCGCAGCCTCAATTCAGCGTCACTGGTGGTGAGCTTTACAACTCAGCTTTCGGCAGTAGTCGGGAATGAGCTTCGGGACATATTCAGCAGCAAGCAAACTGCCGGCGGGGACGGTAGTTGCAGCCTAGAACCGTTACTTGCGCTAGGTGTGAAGCAACTGGAAGAGGCTGCCGGAACGTGTGAAGCTTGGTGGAGCACACAGTTGGAGGCAACTGTGGAACACCTGTTACGCTCCCCTGTGTCTGAATTTGTCAGAGCGCTGCAGTCGTCAAGCTTCGTCATTCCCTCAGACCAGTATGATGGTGTCCTTGCAAAGCATGGCCTTTTCAGATTCTTTGAAACAGCTGTGCTTGAAGCAGCAGGCCTGGACGACTTGGTATTGCACATGTCGAACGACGCCAAAAGTTCCCTGGGCAAGGCTATCGCCTTGAAGCTTGACACTATCCTGTCTCACTTTACACTTAATATCAAGTGCAACGAATTGGGAGGCATGTACATGAATCGTTTATTGGCAGACATTCGCGCTGCCATGCAACAGCGCGGGATGGGCAAGGGCGTGAGAAGCTCGTTCATACGCACCTCGCAGTGTGTTTCCATTCTGTGCAGCTCAAGCGTGGCTGATGCGTGTCAACTCTTTTTCGCCATTCCTTCGCTACAGGCAGCAGAAGTGAGGCAGCTCTTGCACAACCGAGCCGACTTCTTCGCTTCGGACGTTGAGAAGGCAGACTTGCATGCGCTGAACCTCATCTCCCCAAATTGAAGTATACGGACGAAAGCCACCTCTCGTGAAAGTCTCCCCACTGCCGCAATCGCGCTTGATTCTGCTCACACCCTCGCAGCTCTTGGATAGAAGGCATGCGTCCTTTCCACCACGACAGACTGGGAAGCAGCAGCTGGGGCCGCACCTGGTCCACGTCATTCCGCATTGCGCAGGCCTAGCTCACCGAGATATTTCGAGGCCCCCCTGGCATTTTCTCGGCAGTTTATCTGCGCATCGAACCGAAATACGGCCTATTTTCGCCAAAATCCGCACAATTTTGAGAGCCCCTTGAGTTTATCTGCGCATCCCCTCGGCTGCATGAGCTAGGCCTGTTGCGCCAGCTACCCAGCTGGACAAACCAAACAAGTTGAAAGCGTTTGATCGCAATATGAAGTACTGTATACAAGGGTTTTGTTTGACAGATTTTGGTCAAGCCCAGGTAAAACCACGTTTGCTGTAACTCAGCGATTCCTTCTCTTAAGTCTGAGCGAGTCGCGTAGCGACGTGCTTCTGCCCTAGCCAGCCAGCTTGAAGTTTGGGAAATACAAAGGGTGATTGTAGAATTCGTGTGCCTGAAGGTTAGTATCTGCAATTGAGTTAACGTTCCTGGCCAAGCGAGTGTCTGCCCCTAGCGGGAGCGGTATTTGCTTTTGGGAGAGCGACCTATGCCATGGACTCGAGCTCACAGTCCCCTTTTACAGGCTTCTAAGCGCACCTCAAAGTATGGTGTTTCCTTTCAGCAAATGTGGAGGGTGTCGAAAGCAGGTTCTCTCCGTGGGTTTTCTCCAGCTGCCTGTGTTGGTGGTGCTTCTGGCAAGCGCGTTGCAGGTCGCACAGAGCAGCGCCCAACTGCCTGTTCAAATACGCTTGAATTCCTCAACTAATGGCACCACGTTTCATATTCAGCATTCTGAAAATCTTCCACAAGGGAGCGTTGTTGCAAACATCTCAACCTTCTCACCAGGCTTCGTGCTTCGCTCAACAACAAACTCTTCTCATGGTATTATGCAAACGATACCTGGCTGCACCACAGGCCATGCCAATGCTTCATTTGTATGTCTACAAACTGTTGGAACTGTTAACTTTGAAGAATTGCTCCCCAATGGTCGCCTTCTCATGACAGAGGTGCAGATGGGGAATGAAACTGACTTCCTGTCAATCACCATACAGCAAAATGTCACTGATGTGGACGACCCAGTGACGGTGCTGTCGTCTGGGGGCGTGCCGTATGTCCCTGGCAGCCTGCTGCGTGTGGCTGTGCTGGAGGAGCAGGTAGCGTCGCCTGGGGGGCTGCTGGATGTGACAGCTGGCGATGAGGACGCGGGCGCTGTGGGCCAGTGGAGCATCGTGTCTGTGTCGCCTGGGTCTGGGATGGGGTCATTCAGTGTGACTGGCGGGGGCGCGGGCAACCTGACTGCCACGCTGCATCAGGTGGGTGTGCTGAGCTTCGAGACTGCACAGCAGTACACCGTGAGGCTGCAGGTGGAGGATGTGAGTGGGGGGGGCAGCACAGCCAGCGTGGATGTGCAGGTGAATGTCACTGATGTGGACGACCCAGTGACGGTGCTGTCGTCTGGGGGCGTGCCGTATGTCCCTGGCAGCCTGCTGCGTGTGGCTGTGCTGGAGGAGCAGGTAGCGTCGCCTGGGGGGCTGCTGGATG
>Ga0307982_1000238_pt1 | contig 42229 bp, 20 predicted proteins | sample OrgLakmetagen989_FD_201847 | JGI IMG/M metagenome (GOLD analysis project Ga0307982, IMG submission 201847) | Saline water microbial communities from Organic Lake, Antarctica - #989 | ecosystem: Environmental > Aquatic > Non-marine Saline and Alkaline > Saline | place: Antarctica: Organic Lake... | reverse complement strand
GATGCAGGTGACTAAAAGGGGGGGGAGAAAGTGGCCATCAGAAAGGTGTGCAGCTTGCAGCGAGGGTCTCCCTCACTTTTGAATACACTCCTCACTACATGCTACCTTTCTACTGGTCGGCAGTTTTAGTGACTGCATTCAGTATGCAGCCTTCGAGGGCAACAGCTAGGCTGGTATGTACATGAATGGTTTGAGCCTGGGACAGGAATCGCACTGTGGTGTTTACGCAGGTTCAGCGTGTGTTGTCACGCTCCGCATTCAGCTCTCTGTCATTCTTGTAAGCTGCATCTTCTGTTGCGTTTCTCTTTGTTGCACGTCTTGTTCCCTTCGAGCAGGCGACTGCCATCATCATCATGCCACACATACGGAACTCGGTCCATAAGTAGCTCAGCTCCTTCGCTCAAAAAGGACGTCCAATCGATCCACCCAGGTGTTACCATACAACACTTTTGCAAGGTATTTAACCTCTCTCGGGCGAATGCCCAGTCTCTGAGCACGGAAGACTGGCAGGCAGTGTGGCATGCGGAATTTGGCAGCGCTTCCCCCGCAGAGGCTCTCTCCTCTGCTCGCTTGAATCGCCTTGGCAACGCACAGCACCAATCCGCATTCCGCTCCACAGCATTGCGAGATCCATCTGCGGCTACGGTTTCACAGGATGACCTGAACCTTGCTGCGTCAGCAGCTCAGTATAACCCGCCAAATGCTGACGACGCTCCTGAGGGCTTGCATCTCGTTGATGAGTCAGCGTACGACTCGCACGATGAGTACGGGCAAGTTTCCCCTGCATTCGGTGGCAATTTGTCCGCAGTGCCTCCTGCGGCTTTCGAAGATGTTGCGGAGAGCGGCTTGTTGTTTCGTCAAGGCGAGGAGCTTCACTCCCTGGGCATGCGCGATGGCGTGGAGCTGCCAGATGAGCCCAATGAAGTAGGCTTGGATGTGATTGTCAGACCTGCATCACCCACGGTTGCCCAAATGACCCCTCTTGAAAAGGAGCTAGACGCTGAGCGTCGTCGTTTGAAGGCTGTGTTTCTGGAGCCGGCGCCCATTCCCAGCAAGCCTATCCACGAGTGGAGCTCAGTCATCTTGGACATCAAGCAGACGGCAAATGTCACCAGTGGTGGCATGGAGAATGCCACTTCAGCACTTGTGCTGGTGGGCAACCACAAGGGCGGCATCGGGTACGGCGTGGGCAAGCACAGCGATGCGGAGTCTGCTGTCACTCTGGCCCTTGACCGCGCTGTTGCAGACGCCATCCACGTCAGCACATACCAGGGACAGCTCGTGCACGACCTTATCGGCAAGAAGAATAACGTCTTGTGCATTTTGAGATCGCGCCCGCCCGCATTCGATGGCAATGCCAACTGGCTGCTGGCCAAGGTGATGGACTTCATCGGCTGCAAGCACTACGCCGGGAAGATCACTGGCGCCAAGCACAAAAATCCTTACACGGTGGTGCAGGCTATTTTTGACGCATTCTCTTACCATGCATCTTTTGAAGATGAAGCCACCAAGCGCGGCCTGCGGTACGTGCCCATGGGCGAGGACAACTTCAACCCCCGCAACAGCTTCCCCATGCCCACCAGTGGGCCCAACTATGTGGGAGTGAAGTTCAGAGATAGGCCCAACAACTCAACTTAAATTCAGTGCACCTTGAGTTGGGCTGTCCTGTCTATCTTGCCTTGTTGAGAGCGGTGTGCAATCCATGTAGAACCGCGTTTAGCACGCCCCGCGACACAGCCCATGCAGGGTCCACGGAGTCATTGCACTCACTGGGCAGCAGCTCCACAGGGGCTGCAAGCAGGGCCTCACAGTGCTCCTGCGATCGGCCCTCCTCCCAACTCCACGCATGCACGCTGCCGGGCAGGGGGGGGGGCAGATCCCCCGGGCTGTGAACGCCAGAGCACAACAACAGGCTGCGCCACGGCTCACCAGCACCATTGGCCCCCCTGATGTCCGCGTGAGGGTTGTCTCCCACCATGAATATATCGCTGGGTGCTGCCCGCGCTCCAGACAGATGCGTGAGGGCCCGCTCCGCGAAGGTATAGGTCGCTGTAGTTGGCTTGCCAACCTGCTGCACCTGCAGTTCTTGCCCCGTGCTCTTGAGGAACAGCTGTTTCAGGGTGTCTGTGAACGCCCCCTGTGCCAGGCGCGGCGCCGGGTGCCGCCCAGCAAACACGAAGTCAGGGTTGCTTGCGAACACGGGCACGGCCTGCTGCATGCCGGAGCCGTGGGGAGACCCACCCCGTATCACGTCCAGGGCCACTTGCAGGTCGGGTGCCCAGTCCACGGGGTCATACATGATGATGACGGCTGCGAAGTCGTCCTCTGCCGCCAGCAGCGGGGCTCTGGGCTGTGGGAAGTCGCGCAGGGGATATGTGCTGGGCGAGTGGCACACGATCTCGTGAACACTGTTGGCGAATTGGAATCCGTAATGCTTTGCCACCTCCATTGTCTTGCTGCCTCCAAGCACGAGGACACGCTTGTCTTTGTACTCAGCTGCCACCTCGCGCAGGGGTGTGTGTGCCAAGACGACCTGGCTCTCATCTACATGCACACCCAAACAAGACTGTAGCTGCAGCACCTTCTCTTTTTCAATTATTCCGCCACCATTAGTCAAGAACAAGTGAGGGACCTCCAAGTATTGGAGCAGCTTCAAAGCTGCTGAGGCACCTGGCAGTGGGTCGTAGCCACGTAACAACTGAAAACAAACACAGCATCGTCGTGAAAAGCCCGAGCATAAAGCTCATAACATACAACTCCGTCGATATCGAAAACAAATCGCGCTCGTTCCAATTGCTTGCGTAGTGTTTGCACCCTAGTACTAGCTACCGACGAATTCATCATTCAAAGCACCAAGAAAAATCTGGAAGGCTGGCTGTATGACGTGTAACAGTGCAATGAAACTGGCACGGTGAGTGAAAGCTCGAATGTTGTAGAGGAATAGTTCGCACTGCAAACAGTAGCATTCTATTTGCGAAGCGTGGCCATGTCCATCTGTGACTGAATACGCTTGGCTTGCGCTGAACCCCCCCTTGCAGCAGCCATGAGCCATGCAGCAGCCTCCTGGCGGTAAAAGGCTGCTTCACGCAACAGTGCCCCCTGCAACTCACTGCTATTCTGTGGTCCGTCGACAGCACTCGTCTTGTGCAGCCTGGTGCTGATGGTGTGTGTCAGCGCCTGCATGCCGCTTGCCGTGGAGCTCTGCTGGGCCAGCAACTGACGGCCCTCAGCCGTCACCGGCGCCGACTGCTGGCCGCAGTACACTTCCACCAGGAGTGCTTTGGCGCGTTTCTGGTACAGCCAGTACAGGTTCAGTTGTGCCTCGCTGCATGTTGCCGCAGGCACGGGCATGGCTGCCAGGCATGCCACCGGAAGTGCAGGCAGCAGCTGCTCAGAGCCTGCTGCATGGGCGGTGCCACCGGCAGCCTCTGCAGTCGATGCCTGGCCAGCAACATGCACTTCCCACAGCAAGATGCTTGCACCCGGTGCATCTCCAGCCGCCAGGCGGAAAAGCACTTCCGCCCGCACTGTGCAGGGCCCCCCCTTGAACCCCTTGCCCTCCTCCACCATGCAGGCCAGGGCATTCAATCCGTCAGCACTGCCACCCAAGGCCGCAGCCAAGTAGTACATGATGGCCTTCTCGAAGCTGTGAGGCTGGGTGGCCACTCCCGAGTAGCATATGTGCCCGCACTTGACTGCTGCCTGGGCATTGCCGAATGCCGCTGCTTGCATGTACATCTGCACAGACACTGCATCTGTGCTGGCGCTGCTGGCCAGACTCTGCAGCGTAGGCCACACAGTGCCTTCTTGCAGCCGAATGCCTGGGGCCAGAACAGTGGTGGACAGCTGCGGAATGCGCTGCAGCTTGCGGAAGGAGCCTTCAAGCAGACAGGCCAAGTGGAACTTGGCTCGCATGTCCCCAGCGGCTGCCAGCTGCTGCATCTGTGCAGTGGCTTCAGACAGCTCGTGGGCGGAACGGGCGTGCTTTGCAAGTGTGTAGGCCAAATTGAAGGTGCCAGACACGCTGCCCAGTCTTGCAGCTGTGAGATACTGCGCTGTGTAAGCCGGCTGCCCGAAAACGCTTGCCGGCGCGCTGAGCAGCTCCTCGCAGACAGCGGCATTGTTCGTCGCTGGGGCATCGTGCTTTTCCACGGCCATCGCAAACCAGTATGCCGCCTCTTGCACCCGCTGCTGCGGCGGCAGGCTCTGAGTGGGGGAGCAGCAGGCTTGCGGCAGGGCAGCAGCAGCACTCTCCCCCTCACTCTGCATCTGGGTGCGGGCAATGACCACTAGCAGGCTGGCAAAGACGCCTTGGGGTAGTTGTTGTGGCGCACTGCTGCCAGTCACCGTGGATCCTGGGCCGAATGCCTCGCGGATGCCATTCACGCAGTTCATGAGAAGAGCAGGCAACCGTGCGTGCAGCTTGCCGCAGATGAACATATGCCCGAGGCAGTTCGCCGCAGCACTGTTACCCAGGGCAGCACCAATAGCGTACCACACTGCTGCCAGCTGCGGCTCGCGTCTGAGGATCCAGCTGCCGTATGCATGTGCCCCAGTAGCGCAGTCAGGGCGCAGTACCCCGCTGTCCAGCAGATTCCCCAAAATGCAAGCTGACTCACCATTGGCGCCGGCAAGAACACTGGCAGTGAGCATAGCTCGTGCCAAGTGTACCTGCATCACTGCACCGATACCTCGCAGGTCCCTGTGCTGTGCTCTCGACTTGGCAGCAGTGACCAGCTTGAAAGCTTGGCCTGACGGCGGTGCCGCGGCACCGCTGGCCGCTTCAAACTGAGGAGGGTCGTACAAAGATGCAGCGAGGTCAATCAGGCACGCCGCTGATGCACGAATGTACTCATCTTGCAGAGCTGGCCCAACGAATTCGCAGGGGGCCAGCTGGGGCTCCTTCACCACTGAGTGTGCGCTGCCGGAGTCCTGCACCGCAAAGCCGCGCAGATTCTGCCGTATAGACATGCCAATCAACGTTGCAGGGCCGGACAGCTTGTATGAGAAGGGCTGCATGCACCCTACGGCACCCTCCCCCGCCAGCACCTGCTCGGGCATGGCGCCGGCCGCCACCTCCCGGGCCAGCACGTGCGCCGCCTCGCTGATTGTGTCTGCTGCATCATCGGGGGGCATGTACAGCTTCAGTGCAAGCTGTCTGCCAGCCTGCACGCGCTCTACAACTGAGCCGAGGCCGGATGCCGCCCCCCCCCACATGTGCGTTACACTGCCTGCCAGATTGTACCCGTACCACGTCTCCAGCAGCCCCACCACAGACGCCCGCGGGTGCACAAAGTGCTCCAAGTCAGAAATCACCTCAAGGTCCCCCACACTCAAATTGGCCTTGCTGTCCACGTACGCAGAGCTCTCGTCCAGCAGCAGTCCCCTCTCCTGGGCCTCAGCCACCAGGCGCTCAAACACGAAGCGGCCCAGCTGCGAGACCTCGTTGTAGCGTGCCTTGCGCCCCAATTGCTGCGGGGCTGGGTGTGAAGACCTCACGTCAAAGGGTGAGTATGCCCTGTCGGCAGCTTCGTCTTCCTCTGGGCTGGCGTGGGGCGAATGCACGCTGTGCTCAGCTTCAGCGGCCACATTCACAGCGTTCAACACACGCTGCAGGGCGTCCTTCGTGAACTCTTGTTGTTCATCAATGGGCGCGGCAAGGGATTGGGTCTCTGCTGTCCCCGGCGTGTTGCTGTGCTCTGGGTGGGGCAGAGCACTTGCTTGCAGCGCGCCGCCACCGGGGGGACCGGCGGCCACCGCTGCCTCAGTGGCGGGCTTGGATTGCTGGGATGCTGATCCCTTGGAAGCTGCCGTGATGCGTTTGTTGAGGGAGCTGCCCCCCGCTTGCAGCGACGGGCTGGCCGCCCCCCCCCCCGCCGCCTCCGCCGCCGTGGAAGCGGCGGTGGACAAGCGGCCACTGGCCAAACGGGAAGATACAACACTGGCAGCACCCTCGGAACTTGATGTCGGTGTGGTTGCATGCATTCCCTCATGACTTGACTGCGAGTGCCCCCCCCCCCGGTTCTGCACTCTGCGCAAGGCACCCCCCCCTGCCGTGTGCTCGTCAGGCGCCATGGAGCTGCGCAGGGCTCCCAGGCGTGCCTGCAGCACACGAGATGTAGATGACTGTGCAATGCCCAAGAGACGCTGCATGGAGGCTGCGCTTGGGTCCTGGGTGCCCTGCGCCTCGCCGCCTTGCGACTGGCTCAACTCGCGAATGCCTGCCGACATTGCCTCCTGATTAGCGCTGCCGCTATGCCCAGCTGCACTTTGCAAGAAGAGCAGGTCCTTGGTAGCAGGCGCAAAGGTCTCCACAGCTGGGAACGTTTCGCAGGCCACCGAGCCCAGGAGCTTGCGGTCTCCAAGCAGCTGGCCATTGGTGTACGCCGCCACCCGAGCCAGAGGTGCAGAGGCTTTCAAGTCCCCACCAATAAATTGTGAGCCGCTTGGAATGGGCTCGTTCCTTGTATTCAATTGGGCGGAAAATGTGCTGCCGCCACCAGGGACGTGGGCTTGCCCGACGGCACCTCGAATGCCGCCTGTGACCCCCCCCTGACGGAAGGCCGCCAACAGCGCCTTGCCAGATGTGCCCAGTGCACGACTGCTGTGCTCGCTGAGTATTTGCCTGTCGAGAGACGGAGGTGGCGTTCCCTCGGGGGCTGCCGAGGCCCATATGTTTGCGTCAGCCACCACATAGCCATTGGACACTGCTGGCCCGCGGCTAAGCAGGTTGGATTCGAAAGCTGCTTGCAGGAAGTGCTGCCACTCAGCTGAGCATCCAGCCCACTGTGCAAACACGTGCCATGCTGCGGCGCTGGACAGGGGAGGCTGCGTGTGCCGCTGCTGCCGCTGCTCCTGGCTGTGGGAGATGACCCCCCGAATACTCAGGGCGGCAGCTGCCAGCAGCTCTCGCCAAAAACTGACCCATTCGTCGTTGTCGTTGTCTTTGGCGTGTTCCTGCTTGGAATATGCTGCCTGGATAAACATCGCCAGTTGTGGCGTGCTGTCTTGCGCATACTCAAACAGTGAGTCCAGCACCCCGGCAGGCAGGACAGGAGCGGAGCCGTTGGCACCTTCCAGGGTGAGAATGTTAGTGCTATGAGTCCCATTGCGTTGTGCGTGCAAATTGGTGCTGTGCAGCTGCTGCAGGCTGCAAGGGAGGATTGCTTGCAGAACATACTGCGACGCTGCACTGAGAACACTTGGGTGCAGCGGACTCAAGCACAGGGTCGAGGACAAATATCGCCAGCTAGCTACCTGTTGCTCAGTGGGAATGCCCTCCCAGCAGCCTTGAATGCTAAGGGAGTGGGGCAGGCTGGGGTGTGGGCTTGCAGCCAGTGCAGCCAACCGCAACAGAGCAGTGGCTTCCCCCTGCGCCGCAGCACGCCGCCACATGCGCTGCAACCACGACAGATCAATGCCATGGCCGTGCTTGGAGTGAAACGCCTCGTCTGCAGCCGCAGTGTCGGCGGATGAGGCTGCTGCGTCCATCCACGGGAACACCACGCCGGCATTCAGCTGTGCAACGCGAGAAGCGTCAACCCACCCAGCCGGCCAGCCGATACTGGAGGCGCCAGAGAAAACAGGCCATGCGCCGTCGGCAGGTGCATGGGCTAGGCTGGACAGCAGAGTGGCCAGTCCAGAGGACAGCTCACTTTGCATGAAGCGCACATCCCGGCCCATACGGGAATTGGCAAACACCCACAGACCCCCAGCGGCCTCAATCACGCTGCAGCAGTCCTTGAGGGATGCATACAGTGACACAGCACTGGACCGAATGTCGGTGGCTTGCTCGATGAGCTTTGAGGTGAAGGTGCTCGTGTCCCCACTGGTGCGTGCAGCTGAGACAGTCTCGCCACCCCCGGAGTCCAAGCTGATCAAAAGCTTTCCAGCCTGTGATAGTCGCTGAAGGCCTTGCCCTCCTCCTACTGCGGCACCTGCAGCAGCCAGCTGCTCTGACAATGTTGCGTCGGTGATGCTGTCAGCAGCTGCAGCTGCCGAGGATGCTGCAGCGATGGTTTCACGGTGCCTGATGCAATGGTAGTTGATTTTGATGGCCAGAGACTTGAGTTCTGCCATTGCAGAGATAGATTTCACTTGCCTGTCGCTCAGCTGTGCGATGATTCGAAGCACAGCTGCAGACTGGGTCGCCAAGGCGCCAGCTGTGAACTCTCGCATTGCGGCATCAGGGTCCATGTGGTCTGCTTTGCTGCCTTTCTGGGACGATTCCTTCGGAGCAAGATTAATGGTCCCGTCGTGTTTGATGAGGGTGTTGGTTTTGCGGATGCTGGACCGTGTGTGAGTGCCGCCCCACCGAGCTGCCGGCCGCGCGCCGCCTGACAAGCGAGGGGTGGATTTAGAACTGCTCTGGGCAAAATGGACCTCTGATGCAGCACCTGAAGTTGCCGACTTTTGAATTGTTGAGTTTGCGTGGTCAGAATGGTGCCCAATTTGGTCAACAGGCTGGGCATGTGGGCTCGCGCTTCCAACTCCAACGCCTGTGTCGCTGCGCGACCATGCTGCAGCGAAGGCCTCAGGGTGTTACAGAGCTCGACAGTGCGCTGTTCTGTGTACGTACCTGTATTGGGCGTTTCGGTTTTTGATTCCATGATTAAGCAGTTGTAGATCTGTCAACAAGAAGCTGGGCCTTGGAGCATAAGAAATCCTCCCTAACCTCGAAGAATGACGCTGCTGTCAAGAACTACACGAGGCTCGCTCACTGAGCCCCAGACACGAGAAAACCACGGAGTTGGTGTGTTTGTTGTAGCGGGCACAAGCTGGTGCGCAACTCGTACTGTCTGCGAGCGCAGTTTTGCATAGGAGCTTGCAAGGGGGGGCCTGTGTCAAAGATTTCTCTTGTGACGCCCCAAAAGTATTTGTCCTCATCTGACCACCGCAGAATACATACAACAGCCGAAACCAGTTTTGTCAACTACATTGCGTCTTGTTGCTTTGCTGTTCGCGCTTTTATATTCGATTTGGCCCTAGCCTTTGGAAGGGCTTGCAAGCGGGAGATCGCGCAAAACCATGGCGGCACCAAAGGCCCGCTTTCACAGCCAGGGAGCGAATACGTTTCGCGGCCCGAAGTCATATTCTTCCAAAACCCTGACAGGTGGCTGGTACGAGCAGCGAGCGGTTCCTGGCTTTGGTGGTGCGCGGCCGTCGGGCTTGTCTGAAACAGATGCGAGACAACGCGAGAGTGAGTTGACATGCTGGCTGGAGCTCAAACACCAACGTTTGACGTGTTCTTTCACAGCCCTGGGCAAAAAAATACCCAAGTTTGGTGCTGGTTTGTTTGAGCAAGAGGAGAATGTGAACACTCGTTATGAGTACGGCAACATTGTACAGCCGGATACACACGCAACCACAGGTGACTGGGCCAGTGTGTCCCGGAAGGTCCACGGCGCTGACAGCGGCAAGGTCGCTGAAGGTTCCACACGCGGCCTATTTGTGCCTCAAGTGGAAAAAAAGATGCATTCCTTGGTTTCCAGCCGCAGCCAGCTGCGGGAGTACCATGCCCGTTGGCTGGGCAACGCCGAGGAGGACGAGCGCCAACGCAGATTCACCACAACCAACTCTGCGACATTCCCTGCTGCAGCTGGAACTTCCGCTGGAAATGTACGTGTGCTGCCTGGAGTGCCTAAGGCTGTTGAGAAGTTCCGCAGCTTGATCGTGGCCAAGGGGGGGGTGGATGGCATCCGCTCAGTTGGCCGTCTGCTGCGTGCCATGGATGACAACGGGGACGGCCAGCTGCAACAACTGGAGCTGAAGCTGGGCTTGGAGGACTTCGGCTTGACCTTCACGGTGGACGAGTTCCAGGAGCTGTTCAAGTACCTGGACCGGGACGGCTCAGGCAGCGTGGATGCCCGGGAGCTGTTCCTGGCCCTCAAGCCTCCCATGGGGGGCTCCAGGAAAGCAATTGTGCACCAGGCGTTCGATTCACTGACTCCAGACGCTAATGGCACCGTGAGTTTCGAGCAATTGCTGCAGAAGTTCGATGTGCACTCGCACAGTGACGTGGTGGCCGGGCTGGTCACGCCAGCTGAAGCACAGGCGCAGTTTCTCAGTCAGTGGGCGCAACACGAAGTGGACGGGGATGGCAGGATTTCCCGCGATGAGTTCTTCGCGTACCATGAGGACCTGAGTGCTGCTATCGACGAGCATGATCGCTTCATTCAGTTTGTGCAAGCTGTGTGGCACATGCCCGGGCTTGCAAAAGTAGAAACCACGACCGTGGCACTGATCATAACACACAGCACTGGTAAAAAAAGTTTACAGCGTGTACCAGCTGACAAGTTTCTTGATTTGGGGGACCGTGCTGGTATTCTGGCACGGCTTCAGCGCTTGGGTGTGGAGGATGTTGTGAGCTTTGCTCAAGACTTCTGAACAGAGAATCAAATTTTATTTACTTGAGCACATTGTACGGCCTCACTTTCTTTCAAGTGGGGCTTTTCCTTCGACGAAAACCCGGCGGGCGGAGGCGTAGAGCTGAGACACGCTGTTCGCAGCGATGTCGGCAGCCCAGTCAAGGCTGCCCTGGCGAACAAGCGTTTCTCCCGCAACCTGTGCTGAAGAGTTTTTTCTGTGAGGCACAGTGCTAGATGGTACAAAATCGACAGACGCAATTGCCTCCACAGATGCTGAGTGAAGGGCTGTATTGCGGACGGCTGGGGGCGAGGACACTGCAAGTAGTGCAGCTTCTTCAGAAGTCAAGAACTTCTCCGCAAAAGCATCCAGACTGTCTGGTGCTACAGCAGATTCGTGGATTTGTGTGTCCGTTTGTGGCAAATCACGCGACTCCCCTTCGTATATACCTCCTTCAGAGTGTGAGTCAAAGTCTTGCTCAATGAAGCCACCGGTTACAGATTCTTCACTTCCACCGGCCAAGGTCAGGGAGCTGTGGTGGAATAGGGGATTCTGTGCTGAGGGAACCACCCCCTGGGCCACCAAAGTCTTGAATGTTTCGCGGTCACGTGCTTTGCGGTCAAGCTTTTGAGCTCTTCTGGCCGTGTCCTCAACAAGCCGCGCGGCTTCTGCTCGGCGCGAGTCTTTCAAGTCTTTATACTTCCCAACCATCTGCTGGGTTTGTCGGGTACTTGCAGCTCGTGACTCTGTACGAGTTTGCCTCAGCCACGACTGATGCTGAAACTCCTTCATGGCGGCAGCTCGTCCCTCCTGGGACACCATTCTTCGCCGAAGCATGCCTGGAGACACACTATACTTGTCCACTTTAGCATTCCACATGGCATCCATTTTATCTACGACTCGTTTATGATGCACCTCACGAAGACGGTGGTAGTGTTCTGCACGCATGAGTTTGGCCTGAACAATCTCATCGGACTCAAATGTCAATTTTACTGGCTCACCACCAGAAGCCCTTGTATCAATGAAAAATCTTTTCACAGCCTCGGTGAAGCTTGCATCCCATTGCTTTTCCAGACGCCTGCGAACGGCGCTGACGAAATGACTCATAGACAAGCCCCCTTCCAGATACAGTCCGCCATTTGAAACCCACTCAGCCATGCAGGGCTCATGCAAAAGCGATTGTACACTGAAAAAATCAGCTACATCAGACGGAGTATACCCATTTGATGCTTGTGCGAGATTCGCCCTCTCGTGCATGTTCGGCTTCGCATTATGGTCACCAAGCTGCCCGGATGTTTGCCAGCGCCGAGCGCGTTTACGATCTTCTTTGGAGCTCCCAAGCTTTGACAACAATGCCTGTGGGACTTCAAGAGAAGGGCGAATCAGTCCTTGTGCCAGCTTTGATTGTGACAACAGGCTTAGCTCGGACTTGCTCTCAGAGCCTGAACCCCTCATCCTAGTTGTTGCCAAAACAGATGAATCAGCAGTACCAAAGCCAACTCCCTGCTGAGGCACATACGGGTTCGAACTCCACAGATTCTTCGAGAGTTTGTCTCCGAATTCCCCTGCAGCAGACAGAGCTAAGGCTGAGGAAGTACTTGGGGCAGCAAGCTCTGCTCGCTCTACTTCCCAAGCATCATCCCTTGCACCGCTGAGACTTGAAGGTGGAGATGTTTGTTCATACGAACTAATATTGACATCTTGGTTGACATTGACGCCAAGCTTTATTGCCATTATCAGTTGCTTAGCTTTTGTGATACGTTTTTGAGCGTCTCGTTGTGAAAGGCGATAGCCAGCTGGCTGCCAAGCTCGGGGCTGAATGTCCGGAATTAGGCCATTTGCTGAAGAGCCTGCGGCTGAGCATTCCATCAGTAGTTGCCGAACCTCCTGGAGTGCTGGAGCATCCATGGAAACATTGGGGTCTTCCTCAAGCTTTTGCACATACGCATGAAGCATCTCAACTTCAGAGCCAGTCTTTTCTCCTCCTTGTGCTTTGGAATCAAACATTGCCCCAAGCACGTGATCCAGGTCATCAAGCAAGCCATCTGAGCTGGCTGCAAGGATTTTGCGGTGAAGCGCTGCCAGCTTCGTGCGAGCAACCTCAGGATTGAAAGCTGAGCCCCCGATTGTCCGATTTGGGTTGATATTTATCATGGCCTTTGTCATGTTGTATCTGTGCACTTTGGCTCGTCGAGGAAGGTCTGCAATTCTTGTTCCCTTGCGTGGTTGAGATTTGCTAACAATTGAGACCTGCCCTTCCATTCTTGTCCCCTGCTGCTGCTGCAAGTCAACATCAACACCAGTTTTGCTGGAGGGGAGGGTTGTAGGGATCGAACTTGGTTCCAGACCAGTTGTGTTGCCCTCAATCGAAGCCAGCTGTGTGACAACACTATCTTTATACAGTGGGTAGTCTTTACAGCTGAATCGCGAGAGACCAACAACTTTACCACGATTATTGCGCCGCAAATCGTGCACGGTTTGCAGAGGCCGCTGGCCACTCTGGTCAAAGTGCTCGTACACATCCAGGTTGAAGCGCCCGGTGAACTTGGGCGTACCAAGTGCCTTGCCAGTTGCTTTTGCAATCGAGGCCTTTTTCTCCGCAAGCTTTGTAATGTCACTGTGGTGAGTGTACATGCTAGTCCCCTGGTAATTGAAACGCGAATTCTTGTGTGCAGTTTTCACCACAGCTGCCATTGGCTGTCCCGAGATAAGAGTCTGGCGCACTGATAACTCCAAACTCCCTGGGCGGCCCTTACCCAGAGCAAGTGCGTGCAGCCGTGATCCCTTGTCATAAGGAGTCATAAGCTTGTCTGTTAAGCCTCCTTTTTTGCCGTTATCACCTTTGCGCCTGAAGGCGCCCACAACAGGAGCTGGTGGGCCATACTGAAGTTCAGATTCAATGGTGGCCATTTCTCGCTTTGCAGCTTCCGATAACAATGCAGGAGTCTCACTTTGCTTCGCCCCATTGCATTGTGCATTGAGGGTCTCATAACTTTGAATCTGTAATGTCAGCTGAGCGGCTTCAGACTTGAGTTGCTCAAGCTCGCGTTCATGTGTAACTATGGTCCCAGCTGCGTCTTGGGCAGTTTTTGAATCATTTTGCACGACTATGGCCCCAGTTTGCTTCAAACCGTGGTCTTCTTCCGGAATTTGTGTCGCTAGTTGTTCCTGAGACTTGCCGCTGGCCGTGGGTGCTTGAGGCACAGCCCCATGTGTGGAGGATTTTGCTGCGGCTGTAAATTGCTCCGTTTTACCTTCGGCAGAGATCTCCCTTGGCTCTGAAATTGGAACTTTGTGCATGTCTCTCAACGAGGGTACTTGCCCACCAACGGGAGCTGCGACCCCTTTCGTCTGCCAAAATTCTTCCCGAGCACGTTCTTGCTTCATTCGATCACTCTCGAGCTGGTCACTGTTTCGGATTTGTTCCTGTTTGCAGACCCTATCGTGCAATTTCAAGGTCCACTTTTCGTCAAGCTCGGTCCATCTGAGCTCGTCGTCCTCCTGTCGCCACCGCTTCTCAAGGCTCCGTATTTCGGCGCTGGCATGCGTCTGGCCTTGAGTGCTTGGAATGGCCACCGAAACCTTCATTCGGGTCCTTTCCAGTTCGGATAGAGTAGCATGTTGAGGACCTTCCACAGCTTCTTGCAACAACTTTTCGCGTATCGAATCACGTTGGCGCCTCCTCGCCAGCTTAATTTTGTTTCTTCTTGACTTTTCAGCCTCACCACGCTCAGCCCACCACTCGTCAATATTTTTGGGGAACTGTTCAGTAGCAGACCGGAAGGCACCCTGACCTTCAGCAAGGTCTACTGGTTTCCACAAAGCAGGCATACAATAGTTTATCAGCCTTGCATTTGTTCCAGCTCGAGCCCACAGTTTTGCCCGCTCATCCTCAAGGCGCATATGTGACCGATCGGTCTCAAGCTTGTCGAATCGGGAATCGTCAAATTCAAGCTGTTCTCGCTCAATATCTCGCTGAAGGCCATCGCGAATCTCATTCAAAATATTTTTCCCAGCAACTGTTGACCGAGAGAACCGCAAGTTCAACCCACCGGCACCGAGTACGTCAGCTGCAACAAATTTAGATGGAAGTGATTGCAGAGGATTTCTTGCACAATCAAAGGTCACCAGCCCCCTGAAAAGTCCTGCCACAGCCAAAGGCAGCTTATCAAGGCGGTTGTTAAAAAGGTGCAAGTGGCGCAGTGAAGTCAAACTCCCAACGCAGTCAGGCAGGGCGCGCAGCACATTGCAGGACAAGTCTACCGCTTCGAGGGTTCGAAGCAGGCCAAACTCGACTGGAAGCCTTACCAACTGATTGAAGGAGATGTCGAGAATTCGCAATTTGGGTAAGATGCAAAGCTGGGCAGGTAATTCTGCCAAACAATTGTTGGAAAAATTTGCAACAACTAAAGCAGCCAGGCCGGAGATTTGAGGGGCTATCAACTGAATAGAATTGAAGGAAACATCCAGCCATTCAACAGCTTGAAGTGACGCAAACGACTGCGGAAAGCAAGACACGCCCCCCATGCCAAGATTGTTGTGCGCGGCATTTATGTGCTTGACCCGAATAAGGCCTCCCACAGTACTTGGAAAGAAAGTGAGCAAGTTATGTGAGATATCTAGCAGCTGCAGATCTTCCAGTCTGCCGAGCACATCAGGCAGAACTGGCAGTCGGTTTCTACACAATGTCAGCTTTTGCAGCGAGACCAGCTGGCCCAGAGACTCCGGCAGCGCTGCCAGCACGTTCTGCTCAAGGTTCAAATCAAGTAAATACTGGAGACCAGATAAATCCTCTGGGAGCTCTCGCAACTGATTGTAGCCCAAATCCATGTGCATAAGGTGTTTCAGGGCCCCGGCACCTTTCGGGAGCAAGCGCAGGCTGTTGTGACTAACGTCAAGCTGCGTCAATGCTTGAAGCGCTTCCAAGCTATCTGGCAGCTCACGCAATTTGTTGCCAGACAAGCTAAGCTTTTGAAGCGCATTCATATTCTGAAAGATCGGTTTCGGCAAAAATTCCAGCTCACAGCTATTCAAGTTCAGCTCAACTAGCGAACGCATGTTGCTGAACGCATCCCCTTGTATGCGTATAAGTGGGTTCAGGGACAAATTGACTCGCTTGACATTCCGCAGCTGGATGGTCTCGGCATTGATATGAGTGATGCAATTGCTTCTCATTGACAGCAGTTGCAGCTGCTCTAGCCCTGACATATCTGGTAGCTTTTCCACATGATTATCGTCGGCGCGAAGGACAAGCAGTTCATGACATGAACTGATGGCATCAGGAATGCTCTTTAATTTGTTGCCGGAGCAATCAAATTTGCGCAGTTGCACCGTTGATTGAAAAAGGTGCTTTTCTGGAAGCCGGGCGAGCTTGTTTGCGCTGACATCCATGGTGATCAAAAACGGCAGGTGCTTTTTGCTTTCTGGATCAAGCCAAAGTGTTGATGGTACATATGCAAGCCCCTTGTTTTGCATATGAATGCGGTCCAGGGCCAATTCACGCCGTTTTTGCTTTTCATCTGCTTCAGCCTGCGCGGCAGCCAAACGAACCTGTTCAAGCTCTTGCTTTTCGCGCTCCTGCTTTTCAGTCAAAGCCCGATGGTGCAATTCACTTTCCTTCTTGGCCCTCTGCGCAGCTTCTTCGTCCGCTTTGATGGCTGCCAGTCGACGCGCCCTTTCTTCCAGAGCTTTCTGCCTACGAACTGCTTTATCGGTTTCAGCCTTCTTCTTGACCCGCTCTCTCCGCCCCTTTTCCCGCCCAGCACGAACCTTTCCTCTTGCATGGTGCGCTCTTTCCACAGCAGCGAGCAAGTCTTGGTCCTCTTCGGCATCCTCAGACCGTAAAGTTTCCAGTAAGTACTGCTTCAACATATGCCTGACATGCTCGTCTGCTTCTTCTGAACCTGTCTGAGCTCCAACTTCAACGCCAATACTTTTGGGAGCAATTCCACGTTTCTCAAGTTCTGCACGTGGAGCAATCAGTTTCACCCAGCTCGATAAAAATTGTTCGTAGTTGAGCCGGTGCACGTGCTTTTTGTCCTCCTGCTTGAACACATCCTCAATTTTTTCTTGTGCCACGGTAGAATCGAATGCACGAACGCATTCATAGAACCCAATCAAGTCAACAGTCCCAGTCCTGTCCTTCTCCGTTGCAGGCTTCGAGTCGATGTCAAACATCAGGAAAACGTCTCGCGGCCTCAGTAAGCGTGACGGCTTCGAGTTTGCAATTACAAACAGCACGAACGTCAATTCTCCAAGATCCATGGTGCCATTGCGATTAACATCTCCAAGTACAAACCACTTATACGCGCGTGCTTCAGTGTGGTTGATTTCCAGCGATCCTAGTGTGACTTTGAACTCCTCAAAACCAATTTCGTCTTTGGGACCTTTACCAAGTAAGCCTAGCGACTCTTTCGCAATTTGTTCAACACCAGTATAGCTCTTGCCCTTCAGGGAGAATGCTTGCACGCCAGACTCGAGTATCTTTTGAGCTTCTTTCACATTGCTGACGGCTCCCTGCACTGTTTTGTTGAACGCTAAGTTTGACAGCTGAACAGCTTCAAATTCACAAAACGCATGGACGACAGTAGGAATGACAGAACCGTCTGAAAGCTTGATGCCTGGGCGAACTATAACCATGCTCTCGAAGGCGGATTGGTCAATTGGGTGCCCTTTTTTCGTTCGAACATTGTCAAGTGGCATCTGAATTTCGTCGGGCATGCTCTCTTCCAAGCCACCATGTGGGGTGCCGGAGAGACGAACGAGAACTGTCTCTCCACCAAGTACAACTGTTCTCGGTACCTTCTTGTGCCGAAAGAAGTACAAGTATAATGTGTCTCTCACTGGGTTGTTGTACACTTTGAGCCGAAAGAACCGAAGCCAGAACTCTTCTCCAACCATTACAAGCTGAACCTCACCATTTGCGTCGGTTTCGTTTGGCAGCCCTCTGAATCGGCCTGCACAGAAGGGTTTGTATTATGAGAGCTGCTGTGTGCATGCTTGAGCGCTAAGCGCATACCTCTCCGTATAACTCGTAGTTGTGCAGCAGACGACGGAGCAGCAGCAACGGAGCCTGCTCCATCCAGGGCAGTCTGCGCACCAATCTCAGAAAGCTTCGCACTGAAAACTGTGCTCACGCCTGCGTTGAAAGATCAAGTGAAGCAAAAACCGCAACAGGCGTCGGGCTAAGTCACTCACCTGCATCTGAGCGGGCATCAGAGGCCATTGCTGAGCTTTACTCGGATGAGACACCAGCAAGACGATATTAAATTGGTCCACCAGCTGAAGGTGTCAGGTTTTCAGTCAGTAATCGAGCCCCAGAACTCTCGTTGCGCTGGTCTCCGGTGTTGCGTGTCAAGCTTCTCAAAACACCTCAAGCCTTATTCAGCAATTTTTGGGCTCAAGTCGAACAAACTTTCCAGAAGATACAGAGAAACAGCTTTTGATGAAGTGGCTTCCGATAAGGCACTTTTGGTTGCAAGCACCTCAATTCGCAACCGATGCACCATTTCTAAAGCAGAGACCCCCTTCCCGAAAGGCCCCTCCCACCCTCTGCATTCCCTTCTCATCTTGTCACAGCACAAGTTTGACAGACAAAGCGTGCACTTTCCAGAGATATACGTACCCGTTTGTGTCGTTGTTGCTTCGCCACATTCTCTACAATCAACATGGTACGTTGCTGAGGCCGTACACCTGTCAATTTCCACACCATCAACGTGGCTGTCGATGTCTTGCATACACCTGCTTGTACGCTCACCCAAAATATTCGCAGGACGTGCCAGTGAAGCTGGCTAAGGTGATCAAGTGCGTTAAATTTGTACAGCGACTCTAATTGTCGGTGATGTTGCTTGAGCTCGGGCTACGCCAGCCGCGCACGTTTTTGTTTGTGGAAGCATTTTGCATGGCGTGAAGCACCATTTCTGACGACCACACAACGTTTTTAGTTGTTATGTTGTTTTTGATACAGTTTGCTGGAAATTGTGAAACTATTTTATCGCGGCGATGCCTTTTGCGCTGTTCTGCGGCTTTTGCTCAAAACACATCTTCACTTCTTTCTTTTCAGGGTGCTCGGCCGCACTGGCAGCACCGGCAATGTGACTCAGGTCCGTGTCGAATTCATCGATGACAAGGAGCGCAGCATCATCCGCAATGTCAAGGGTCCCGTGAAGGAGGGCGACATTCTCACCCTGCTCGAGTGGGAGCGTGAGGCACGCCGCCTCAGGTAAATCTGCTGCTGATAGTTTCCTTGTGTTGTGCAATGCACATTCGATCATACATCTACATGCTTGATGTGGCGTTTTGTGTCGGCTGCTAGTCCTGGCAAGAGTCTTGCTGCGGTTTGGTTTGACACACATCCTCTTGCGTCCAACTTGCCGCCACTGTTGAGTGTGATAGTTGGGTCAAACTCATGACAGAACCCTTCGATACTTTGATTGCATCCTCAAATAATGGTTGGATAATAGTATTTGTGGCCTCGAGTGCCCCAACTGAGCCCCTGCACATGCTATACCAGACTGCTATCGCAGCAGCATTTGGTGGATATGCATAAGCCCTACAATTGACAAGCGCCGTGTATTGCCCCGAAACTGTTTGATACGGTAGTACCATGCCAAGTCAGAACTTACCTAGCTTGGTAAGCCGAGTAGGTAGACTATTCGTATCTTTGAGGTGAAAACTCCCTCGAGAAATGTCAGCCTTCCGCCGCAAAGGCACCTCACGGCCAGCAGAGGGCCTCGGAGGATGCCGTTCCTGGCCAGCTGGTGAATATATAACAAGTACAGGCCTGCCATCGCTCGATACAATTCTTCGGGGCGGGCTAGGTCTCGGCACTGTCTGTCTGCTCGAGAGCGATGCTTTTGACATTTACAGCCGTGTTGTGCAGCAATGCTTCGTCAGCCAAGGAATTCTTCAACAGCACAAAAATCTTATCGTTACACCTGACGCTATGGCTCCTGCTGAGGTATTCATTTCCACTTTGCCTGCTGCGGCCACGCTTACCACCCGAGTAGATTCAGCTGCTCCAGCGTTGACAGTTGCTTGGCAGTATGCAAAGTACCTGGACAAGACAGTTTCTTCTGCAAGCACAACAGATGCAACGCTGCCCGCCGCATCGCGTGGCGCGAAGGATCCATACTGCCGGTCTGTGGACCTCAACCGGCACATGCTCGACGCGAAATCTCTCGCCAGTCTTCATGTTGTATCGCCAGTTCTTGAAAACCCCTCTGCAGCTGCAGAGCAGGCACTGCAAGAAATTGAAAGCACCATAATGAGCCTTAACAGTGGTCAAGTTTTGCGAATCGTGGTTTGTGAGCTTGGCTCTGCTGCTTGGGGAGGCGCCTCACAGTCTTCGAAGTGGTGCCTTGCTTGGCTTGCCCGCCTCAAATTTGCTGTCAGTGGCAAGAACTGTGTGTGCATTGTATCCATACCACCAAGCACATCATCGTTGATACCCAGGGCTCATATGCGGCACTGTTCTGATTATGTGCTGGAGCTGATGGCGTTTGCTGATGCGTCCTTTGCAGGGCGCAACCCTGCGCGTGTGTCGCCTGACGAGTTCAAAGACAAGCAGGGCTTGCTGTATTTGCGTAAACTGGCTCACCCATTTGCTCTTTGCCCTGCTTCCCTGCCATCCACCAACATATATGCGTTCAAGCGTGACCGACGAAAACTAGCCTTCAGCAAGCTGCATTTGCCACCCGACGACTCTGCCGCCAAGGGCGCTGTCAGCACGGTTGCTTCCGACCAATCTGCAGCAAAAAAGCACGCACAGGGTATACGTGCACGTGACCGCCGGGGTGAGATTCTGTCCTCCACCACCCTTGTTGAGGAGGAGGAGGAGGAGGAGGAGGAGGAGGAGGAGGAGGAGGGGGGTGAGGAGGCGGACCACGGCACTGCGCCCGTTCACAGCGGCGGGGCTGCTGGGACACCCGGGTCAATGTGTGTCCCTACCGCAGCAAACGCACTGGATTTTTAGGGCGAATTCAAATAAGTTTAATTACATTGCTATCACTGCTGCTATTGCTTCCTGCTGCGCTGGGCAGCGCGCCGCGATGCTGCCGCCTTGGCCATGAGTTGTGCCATACGTGCATCATCGCCCGATGGCTGCTGCACTGCATGCCGCAGCGCATTTAATGCCGCAGAAAGGCGTACTGGGACTGCTGGCTGCTCGTGCGCGACCAGAGTCGCCGCCACTGCTGCCAGGTCGTCGTCAGTCACCACTGCAGAGGACACGCTGGGCAAAATTGCGCCTTGGGTTGACGTCTTCCTCCCACCAGCACGGTGCCCCAGGGTTTGCTGTGCCTTCACTAGGGAGCGAGGTGGATTGCCGAGTTGGGCCAGCGTGCCTGCAGCTTTGAGGGCTCGTCTGGCCGCCGGGCTCTCCAAGGCTGCACGGGAGCCGTCCGCACGGCGCCTGGCACGCTCCCCTGTGCTGCGCGAGAGGCTGGCCTGCGTCTCGCTGGCAAACTTGCTGTGTATGACTGTGCGCGTGCCTTGCTTCAGCAGGGCGCTGCGCAGTTTGTCTCTGCGGCTGGACTGTAGCGTGAGCCCCCCCAGAGCCTCGCGAGCGGATCGCAGCTGCCGGGTGTCGTCAGACACTGCAAAAAGTGAGCCACCCCGCCTGTGGCGCAGGGCAGTATATGCTGCCCCGATATTGGCCCCTAGAGCGGCATCTAGGGCTGCCATTCCTTGCGGCACCGCGGCGCTGCCGTTCAGCAGCAGGCGGCGCTGGTGTGGTTGCACCGCCCCCTCCACAACCTGCGCCGCAGCCAAGGCGGCCGAATGCACAGCTGCACGCTGGGCTGCAGCGCGCCGCGTGCCTTTCATCATCCCCACGCCAATGGCGGCAGAGCGGGTGGCATCGTCTGCTGCCGCCATCCCAGCGGTCGCAGCGTTGCCGTCCGTGACGATGTTCACAACTCGCATTGAGCTAGTGCTGGGTCCAAGGGATGCAGCCGGCGCTGCACCAGCGCCACTGCTCAAGCCTTCTTGAACTGAATCTTCAAGTTTCAGATCGGCGAAGCGCTGCTCCTTCAGTTCAGATGGCAGTAAGGGCTTGGCAATCGGATTGTCGAACAAAATGAGCTGTCTCAAATTCTGCGCGTAGCTCAGCAATGCAGCGATAACTTCATCATGCTGGATATTGTTTGCCGCCAAGTTCAGCCACTGCAGTCGGGGAAAGGCGTCTGGTCCACTGGGCGTGGCCGCTGCATCGTGGAGCAGGCTGACGCCATCCGCGGGTGCCTCCAAGCCGTGGGGCACGACACTCAAAAGGTTGTGTGAAAGGTTCAGACGCTGCAGATTGGGAATAAAAGCCACCACAGACCAAATACCGCAATCATCTGTGAGCCTGTTGCGGGACAGAGATAGTTCCACCAATGAGGGAGCAAATTGCTGCGCGTTAGGGTAGAGTGAGATATGTCGCATTGAGCGTAAGCACGTGAAGAAAGCAAACATACCAGTTCAGATGGCACACTTGATAAGCAATTTGAGCTAAGGTCTAGCACTTCAAGCTGCAAAAGCTGCCCTATTGACCGAATGCTGCCTGCTGACAAACTGTTATGGCTTGCGAGAAGCTCGCGCAGACGGGGAAAACTCTCAGGCCCAACATCTCCACAGTCGAGGAGCCCACAAGAGGACAGCGACAGGCTTTCAAGGGAAGGCAGAACCGAAAACATGTCCAGTCGAAGGCCTGTGCACTCATTCAGCACGAGTCGTTCGAGGGCGGTGAAAAATGGCAGGTCAGCCCTCTCAACTCCCGCAAAACGCTCGCCCACACAGCTGGCAGAGCGTGCATCCTCTGGCAATGCAACGCCCGCAAGCTTCAACAAGCCAAAACCATCGAGAATTTTTGTTCTTGGTGCCTTTTTGCGCCTCGGGCTTTGCCATTCACGACTGCCCTCCAAGTGAAGCTGGTCGCTGCGACCAAGTGTACTACTTTGGGCCAGGGATGCTCGTGCACCCCATCGAGCAACTGGAGATTGTGTGAGAGCAGTCTTATTCCGGATTCTATGTGGACCCCCCGAATTGTTGGATTGTTTCACCAGCTCTTGGGGCAGTGCATCATCCACCCCGATCGTTGACGCCTTGAGAAACATTCCGGGCCAAGCCACTTGCTCAAACCCGACGTGTGTATGTTCGCCAGCTTATTCAGCGTTGTGGTAGAGCCTACAGCATCCAACTATCATGAAAGAACGCCAATGCAGATTGGTTGGGCCAGCAGGCCTGACCAGGGTTATTCCACCAGCCAAGAAATGGGGGGTTCGCTGTCCCATGGGGCGGGCAGCTTTGCTGAAATGCAAGGAGTCTCCGTCACATGCAAAGGCTGCAGATGCCCAATTTTTGCCACATGCAATATCCGATGTTGGCTAAGCCTGACCAAACCCACCACGAGCTAAGGATAGCCTCAATCACGGGTGGGGGGCCCCATACGCGTGCGGGGGGCCTGGCGCATGGAGGGTGAGTGAGTGATTGAGGAGTCAGATCACGACAAATATTCCCTGAATACATTCAGGGCTTCAAATGCCAGGATGCCATTGCGCAGCCGCAGCTGCTGCTTGCTGTCCTCACGCAAGCATGAAGAAGCATGGAGTCAGTCGACATCGTAGCCACTTCAAAATTGTCAGGTTTGGTGTCAAGGGGTCAGTAGCTTCTGCGCGCAGGGAATGCAGGGCACAGAAGGCTGCGCATGCTGAGCATGGGCTTACAGCTCCTTCCTGCAGCGCTGTGTGGGTGTGCACACACCGCACGGCGCCACGCCTGCAGCTGCAGTAGTGTTGAATGCCTTGACATGAGGCAAAGAGCCAGTGCAGCTCGCAGGCTGAGCCTCATGTGTACTTCTCAGCTAGCTTTTCCCTGCACCACAAGTTTGGATGCCTCCTCCTTCCAGTACGTGCCCTGCTGCTGGTGCCGTGCGATGCGCCGCCTGGTGGCGACATACGCAGCAGACCAACAAATCACGGCCCAGATCAACCATGCAAACACAATGAATAGTGTCACTTGCAGGCCGTGCTTATTCCGGTGCTTGTCCCCATTTGCATCCTCCTCCACAGGCGCCAGGTCATCCGCCACGGCGCCGATGATGGTGGGGGACGGCACGTCGCCCAGTGCGTGCTGCACGATGGTAGCCAAAGCGATGGCAAATGGCCGATTGGCAGGTGGAACAGCCGCCATGATGGCAATGTTTGTGGCTGCAGATGTTGTGAACATGCACAGCGCGGCGCAGGCCATGCAGAAGAGCGCGGCCGCAACATTGCGGTACAGCAGCGGCATGGCCACGGCAAAGCACAGGCTCAGGGCGATGGCAGACGCCATGAGGGGGGCAGCTGCCAACAGCTTGGAGTCGAGCACTATGGTGGCAGTCGCAGCGGCCACTCTGCGCTGCTCCACATCGTCCTCTGAGAGCAGGGAGGCCTCCAGATCCACGTCGTCGCCGCCCTGCTGAGGAGAAGACTCCGCAAGTTGGATGCCCTTGGGTGATTGGTTGAGGGATCGGTCAGGTGCTGCTTGGTTCAAAGCCAAGTTGCCGGGGGCAGCAGATAGTCGCAGGGGAGCAAAGCCACCAACGGCTGCTGAAGTGAGCGCAGCAGTTTTGAGGCCAGCCAACACAGTCACAAGCCGCTTGTCAACCAGCCAGCCTCCCAGTGGTGTCGCAATGAGCCCCGCCCCAGCAATCAAGATGCCGAAGGTGACGCTGGCTGTCTTGGAGGAGGAGAACAGGCCCAGGTAGTAAAAGAACAGCGGCCCGAAGGCAGCCAAGCCGCCCAGCACAAACGTGTACGCCCCATATCCCAACGACAGAAACACGTACGCCGGGGACGAGAGCACCACCTTCATCTCGTCTAGCACGGAGGGCTTGGGGGCGTCCTCTGCAGCAGGCATGGGGGAGTCAAAGGTTTCGTTGCTGGCGCTCAGCAGCGCCTCCTCTGCGCCATGCTCAGACTTCTGCACGCGCTTCTGTGTGGCTGGGTGGAATGGGAGGAAGTACACCAGGATCGCCAGCGGCAGCAGGATGGGCACCTCCATCAGAAATGCGTTTCTCCATCCAACATGGGGAGCCAAGATGCCGCCCCAAACAAAGCCCAGAGCAGTTCCCACAGGAATTGCCATGAAAAAAAGTGCAAGCCAGAGAGACCGCTGGGCGGGGGGTGCCGTGTCGTCGATGAACGGCGGCACCACGCACTGAAATGAGGCCTCGCCGACACCGGAGAGCCCTCTCGAGATCAACAGGGTCCAATAGTGAGGAGAAACCCCAGATAAGAAAATTGCAGTGACCCAAATTAAAAGCCCAACCGACATGACCTTGAATGGTGCAAAACGATGCACAAGGTTCGCAAACAGCAGTCCTGACATGGCGTACCCCAACACAAACGCAGAGGAGAGCGAACCGAGGTATGCATCCACATCCTTCTTGTGAAGGTCGTCCCTCAAGAAGGAAGTAAGTTGCTCAAAAGCTCCTGCAGATATCCCGCGGTCGATGTAGTTGAACCTGCGTTCGAAAGCAACAGCTGAGGCAAACGAGGGAGGCCAAGGTGCAGTGCACTACACCTACATGTTTATGAAGCAGAACAGCATCAGCAGCCTGGCTGGCGAAAAAAATGATACCCATCTCTCTGTCTGTGCAAAAGCCGCACAACCCATCGCCGCCGATTTCAATGGTTCAGACTCGCTTCGTGGACGAACTTGCCAGGGCAGTGCAAAGAAAGTTTTGCCGCCGTCTTGCTCTTCGATTGTCACTGGTTTGAGACCAGACTGAAAAGTGCAATCAATTCGTACTTACAAGCAGTAGTAGAAACAGCATTTTGGTGAATGTGATCTGCAAAGTTCCAGAGGTTTGAAGGAACTCGATCATGTCGATCACTTGCGACTAGGGCGCTGGCGAGAGAAGTGAGCAAGGCCCCTCCGATGAGCTGCCCCAAACCAGAGTACGGAAGCAGTACAGGGCGGCTGTGAGGTGAGTTTAGTGAAATAGATGCGTCAAGTCTTCTAGTAGGCCTGAAAATGGCGGCAGTCGGGCTGCCCAAGTGCAGCGAAAAAGTTATCGTGCCCAATGGAGGCGTCTGCTAGTGCTAGCAGGGCTGGGCTTGTGAAGCTACGCGAAAGTGACAAGCTAAGGCTGGGTAGATATACTTGAACTATGAATTGGACACCAGTTGGCTTACTTGGCCATCATCATGTCGACGAACTCGTCGTAGTTGATCTGGCCATCGCCATCAACGTCGGCCTCACGGATCATCTCATCGACCTCCTCGTCGGTGAGCTTCTCACCCAGGTTGGTCATGATGTGACGCAGCTCAGCAGCAGAGATGAATCCATTGCCGTCCTTGTCGAAGACCTGAAAAGGTGAGGATTTTACTTAGCTTCAGGCTTGCGGAAATGGAAAGGAACTTACCTTGAAGGCCTCCTTGATCTCCTCAGCGGAGTCGGTGTCCTGCAATAGCAAAAAAATGTTGAACTGTGGAATAGTGTATGGTTTCATTGAACTTGCCTTCATCTTGCGAGCCATCATGGTGAGGAACTCGGGGAAGTCAATGGTGCCGTTGCCATCAGCATCGACCTCGTTGACCATGTCCTGCAGCTCAGCCTCGGTGGGGTTCTGCAAAGTAACACGAATTTGAGTTCATATTTGGTTGTGGCAAGGCAATTTTGTCGATGTAGTAAGGTGTAAACACCGGTTTTCGATTGTGTGCAACCTACACCACGCCAACAAACGTACCTGTCCCAAAGAGCGCATCACAGTGCCCAGCTCCTTGGTGGTGATGGTGCCATCACCATCGCGGTCAAACAGGCTGAATGCCTCCTTGAACTCCGCGATCTGCTCCTCGGTCAATTGATCTGCACTCAAGCCGCGTGAAGCGCGGTTAGGGGAAACGGCAAATGCTCAGTGCATCCAAGCGCAAGACACTCACCAGCCATGATGAATGAGTGATTACTTCGTGGGTACAACTCAAAGATCAACAAAAAGTAGTTTTGGTAGAGTTGCTTGGTGGCAGCCGTGTCGCCTCGCCCTCAAGAGAAGCGTGTCTGAGGGGGGTCTCTATTTTGCAGCCGGCTCCCACAGCACAGCACCTTTGGCGAGTAGTTTGGCTCTCCCTTACACTCAAATTTTCAAAGTGCTGGGGGTGACATTTCGTTTGCCGCGTCGAATGTGGTTTGCTCTGGTTTGCCTCTACAATTTAGACTTGAAGCTTGCTGAAGGCCAAGATCCCAACAAAGTTTTGAGTTGGTGGTCAAAAGCCGGGCACAAGCAGTTTGTGTGAACTTGCAGAGTGTTGCCAGATCCCTCGTGCGGAATATGCAGTTTGATCACCACGCCGCGCACTCTGCCAGCGCTCTTTTCGACTTCTTGGAGAAAAAATGTGGCCTTATCTCTGTAAGACAGCAATGGCGACTTCGTCTTGCATTTTAACACTGAGCTATCTTTTACAGGATGCATGTTTGAGTGGCCCCAGCCAACGAAAAGCATGTAGACCATCAGCAGCATTGCAAGCTGCCCTCGTGCAAGCCGAGTGCGCGCTTGATACCGCACTGGTGAGGGCGCACACGAGCTTTTTACGCCTACAGTCTGTCAATCTAAAGCAGTCGTCCCTTGGGCGGCAGATAGACTCGCTGTTAGCTGCTGAGCTGCCAGTGGCCGCGACATTGCTGCGCACCCCATGCGTCCACCCCCCCAACGAGGGTGCACAGGTAAACTTGTTCCCGGCAGTTTGGCACAGCAAATCGAGCAAATCAGGTTTTCAACCTGCTGGGTCTTGGTCATCTCTTTTCAGATCGTCACTTGTACCGACCCTCATTGGACCTGCCATGGCAAACTCTCTCATTGAGCACAGAAAGCTTCCTGCCACCTTCTCTCAAGGTTTCACAGCCTGGAGAATTCAGGATGCAGCCCCTATCAATGCAGGCTTGACTTTAGATGGCCTCCCTGTCTGTGTTGGCGACGTCCTGCTTTCCTGTGCCACGGCCCAGCAGGCCACACTGAACAGCTTGGTTGCCGCATTTTCAGAACAAAGCGACTGTAAATTGCACCTCATTGCCATGCCTGGTAACGTGCACACTTGGTTTTCACATAACTATGGCAGTACTGATGTGCTGGAGGTCCTGGAGGCTGCAAGGTCCACTACCTTGAATCAGGCCGAGCTAGAGCGCAATGCTCGCGCTGCCAGTGCGGAGGTGGAAGAGGCTACCCGTGCCATTGCTGCTGTGAGGCAATCACTGGTCTCAAAAAGCACCTCTATGCACCATAAAATGACTCAGTGGCTCCAAACCAGCAGTATTGCCGACGCCCTTCGGCGACGGCAAACCCTGGGAGCCGGCTGTACTCGGCGGTTCGGCCAGACGCTTCCTTTGCGATGCACACACTCACGCGGAGCCAGCATACCATACCCGTTACCATCATTGGTAAGCACTTATGCACACCAGCTGCCTGATCCAGCAGGTGCCGCTGAGGGAGCACTGCCGCCCGCGCTCACGAAGGGTCCGTCTGAGTTCGTTGGCTCTCAATACGACCGCGACGACAGGGCATTCGAGCCAATGATGGACGATGTTTTGCTACAAAATGCACGAGCAGAGCTGTCCAAAACCCTGCAGCAAAGCCCAGTCATTCGAGCAAGCCCACAATTGCAGCAGGCGCTTGCATTCCTGCAGCCAAGTGCGTTGTCGGGAGCTCCCGGTGTACCAACTGGATCGGCGAGCAGTGCAGCATTGGTTGCAGCTCCAATGACATCCACACCCTTTATGGCTCCACAGGCTGTGCGCCATTTAAGTGCTCATGTACCCCTTCCAGACTTCGTGTACTCCTCGCGCATGGATTGCATCGCCTCAGTTCTTGGACACCGCAAACCAGCGTACTCAGTGGTGCACGACCAAACTGGAGCATGTATAATTACTGGATCCGACGATAAGGATGTCAAAGTATGGAGTTCTGCAACAGGCCAGCTTTTATTGTCTCTCAGGGGATTCACTACAGGGCACGTGACTGACTTGTCTGTCAACGCAGACAATACCCTTGTTGCTGCGGCCACTGACGCAAGCAACGGCTTCGTTCGTGTGTGGCACCTGAGCAGTGGAAAAGAGCACTCTGTGCTTCGTTGTCACTGTGCGGGGGTCAACTATGTAGCATTTCACCCGTCGGACCCGCTTCTCCTGATCACAGCTGCGGACGACGGAACCGCAGTTGCTTCACAGCTACGACTTACCGACAAAACGGCTGGTTTATTTCAAATGCAGACGCCCTCAACACCTGTTGTTGGAAGTCCGGGGAGTCCGCAGCGCAGTTTGCCGCCAGAATTGCCAGATTTGTCTGGCACAGAGTCGATTGAGCTGCCTCACACATCGGCAGACCAATCTTGGTTTTGTCGTCATGGTGAAGATTGTGACGTAAGTTCTGGAATACAGGATGCACAGGACTTCAGTGGCAAACGGACTCATGTTTTGACACTCTGTGTTCATCCCCTGGGTTCTTGTTTTGTGACAGGGGGCGACGATGGTCAACTCCGCGTGTGGACTTTGCCTCAGGGAACCGGTAGAAGTGGGCCACAGGAGCATGCACTGCGCACAATTGTTGCGGGCGTGCAATTTGTTAGATCTTTCCAGGCCCACAACGGAAAAGTCACGACTCTTTCATTCTCTCCCAGTGGCCAATTCCTTGTCAGTGGATGTTTAGATGACAGTGCCGCACAGCTGTGGACCTACAACAAGAGCCTTGCTCACTGGGTGGCCGTTCAGCTGCACACAGCCACAGGCGAGCAGAGCATGGATGAGAACGAGTTGGATCGGACAGGCAAAAAGAAGATTCTACGGGCTCCCGGGATTCATGATGCGAAGTTCACAACAGATGAGAAGCATGTCGTGACATCGCAGTCTTGGCGCCCACCTGGAGCCGTCGCAAGTGAAGAGAGTGACAGCGAAGAAGAAGCGGCAAGTCTTTATATTAGAATCAAAGTGTGGCACTGCTTCTCTGGACAACTAGTTGCCTCCTTTGTGGGTCATAGTCGGGAAGTCAACGTTGTCCTGCCTAGCCCGGTTGATCCTAGCATTATTCTGACTGGCGGCACGGACGGCCGCATTAACTTGTGGAGAATCCCCAGCAAAGCCAACAAAAGTGATTTGAAACAGCCCATTTTGCCGCTGAGGACATGGCGCTTGAGGAAATGCCGCCAGTTGTTGAGCGACGAGGGGCTGCCGTTGCAGGCTGCAGTTGCGCAGGAAGCTGCATTGGGGGCTGTGCAACTGCCAATGACGCAGCACCAAGCCGAGGTCTGGTCGAATGTGCATAATGCTGTACTTGATGCCTCTTGGGGTGTGGATGGTTTATCTTTCGCTGTGGTCGACATGGACGGACGTTTCTCTGTGTTTGGTTTGGGCGCTTTGGATCCAGCACTCTTGACTGACTGGACTCGAAGCCCACAGATCAAAAGCGGCCATATACCTTCAGTATCAATAGATGCCAACAGCTCTATTGACGTACATTCTGGGTTTGCTGCCAGCTCACGGAAGGGAGTTCGCTTCAGCACGTCTGTGGCAGCACATCTGGCGATGCAGGCCCCGTTTGTACAATTCACAAACCGAGACGACGAGCAGCTTGTGGCAGATGCACTGGGCCGAGTGGTTGAACGCGACAGTGGGTTACGGCCATCGCAAGTTGCTGGTGATACTCGCACTTCTAACTTGTATTCTGAACCCTACTTCGTATTGGCTGCACCGCTGGCTGCGGCGCATGAGCAGGATGGCACAGCACAGCATATACCGCCCAATGGATGCATGATCATCGGTATCGCCTGTTTGCCTCAAGATGTCTTAGCAAGTGAAACCAGCTCCATGCTTCCCCGTGCCCTGCCGGCAGCGAGCACACTGAGCGCCAGCATTTGGGCAGTGGCGGCAAGCTCCGCCACAAAAGGCACCAGGCCCCAAAGTGAGAGTGCATTGTTAAGCAGGCAGCGTGCTCGGCTGCAACGCGACACGTCAGGCTGTAAACTTGATTCGGTCGCCGCTGGGATTCATTTGCATGTCAGCCTCAAAGCCGTCGCTGATGCACTGGCCAAGGCCCAAGCTATGCCTGTGCACGAAGCACTGGGAATCCCTGAGCTCCAATTCGTGCAACGAGCCTCAGGAGAGGCCACAGCTGTTCGCATCTCTAACGCTGACTCCAATGCTGCGCCTTCTGCTCGCCGTGGAGTGAAAGCGTCTGCAGGCGCCAGCCAGTATCAGGGTCAGTCTGCACCAACTGACAACGCACAGCCCGAAGCTGCGCTGTATACCAGGTTCAATTGCTTGAAGCCAAGACCATGGAGCGCCCTATACCGCAGACTGGGTGCATCTACTTGTTGGGAACAATCACCAGAGGAAGTCAGCCAGCTTGCATTGAGCCAGCAGCGTCTCTCTGAAGGAAAGCACACGCAGGTGCAAAAAATGACCGCAATGCAAGTAACCAGTCAAAGTTCAGTGCGTATAGGACGTTCACGTGGCTCTTTAGCACGTGCACGCCCTTCGCGGCACCGGGCAGCGCCAGCCCCGCAGTACATCAGCGACTCTGACGACTCAGCCGCAGATGATGATGCTCGCACGCTCCAAGCCGCGCAGGCAGGAATCAGCAGATTTCAAAGGAGCGTGATGCGCCACAACGTAGCGTCACAGCAAGCAAGTGCGTCGAGTGCGCGGCGTGCATCGAGGCACCCCCCTACAGCGGCTTTGGTTGAGAGCGATTCGAGCTCTGAAGGCGAGCAGGTACTTGAGCTGCCAGAGCAGCAGCTGGTGTCCAGGGTGGGAGCTGTCGCAGACTTTGCTCTCTTTGACGATGCAACCCAGGGGAAAAGCATCGATCGAGATGCAGCTTCCGCGGCTGCCCAGGTCCGCGAGGCGTACAAGGGGCGCTCCGAGTGGCTCATGCGAACTCGACCAACGCCAGGTGCCTACGTCCCCCAGCTGGGCGATCGCGTCGTGTACTGCCCAGCAGCGCATGCAGAGGCCATGGGTGTCAAGTATGAGGCTTCTGTGGCCAGTGCAGGGATGCACTCCGCATCTGGGCGACCAAAGCGGCACCGCAGTGCTGCACCAGACCCAGAGGCAAAAAGCGACGGCGGCGACACCCTCTTCCCATGGCAAAGATGGCCGTCATACTGGGGAATGGTGCAGTGCGAGTTGGTTCACTTGGAGTTTGTGCCTCATTGGTGCGAGTTTGGGCACGTGACACTGGCTGAGTGCACGCTGCAGGTTCAAGCGCAACCCCAGGTGCTCCTCGGAGCAGAGAGCACGGCGATTCCACCCGACGCAGCAACATGGAATGCACCAGTGTCTATGCAATGGGACAAAGTCGCTGTTGACGAACTAGGTGCAGGCTTACTGCAGTTCAAGGTGCGTTACTCTGCTGTTGGGGCTGCCCCCTGGGTCGCCGTGCTGGTTGGCACTGAGTGGCGCGGCACAGAAGACTCAGATGTCCCGCAGGCACTACAGTGTCAATCTACAGAGAAGGCCAACTATGCCGTGGGTGGTGACTTTTTGGTGCTTCAGTCCCGGGTTGATGTCGCCATGAACTGCGCTTCATCCTGGCTGAGCGGCCTGGCGGCAACAGGGTCACTGACCACAAATGAGAAAGTCGCAGTGGCAGAACACCTGGATAACAGACTCGCAGTGACCACAGCTTGGCTCTCTGACCTTCTTTCCGACTACACAGAGCCAGATCGTTACAGCAGCTTCGGTGGGTCAGATGCTGTCATGTTCTGCGCGCCAGGACGCCATGGCAGCGGTATGGGCATGGCCCCTCAAGAGCCGCCAGCATCTGAGACCAACCAGCATGCACATGTTGTCTTCTTGACTTTCAAGTCGGCGATTCAAGTGTGCGATGGGTTTGTCCTCACTTGCCCAGACTTACAGCCAGCGATACTGGACTTGAACTACCGCCCAGTTCAAGATGTGAACACCCCACCCACTGAAGTACACAACTTTTGTGAGTCATCCTTCACTCATCCCATGCTGTGGCATCCACCAATTCCAATCGCACGTGGCAAGTTTTCCGGAACTGCTTCCGACACCTGGCGGTCAGCGGAGATGTTTGTGTCACACCTGCGCGACAAGCTGCAAGTGCAGCTGCCAAGCACACTGGCAGAAATGTTCCAGCTGGCTGAAACAATTCACTCACCAGTTGCACCTTTGCTTTCCGCGGCGTCTGGTGCTGGCGAGGCCGCTGACAGCGCTGCACAAAGCACTGCCTCCGCTGAACAACTTTCTGCGAGTCAACGCGCTGCCCTGCGGCATGGCACAACCCAGCAGTCACAGCAAGCTCTAAGGTTAAACCAGCTGGGCATGATTCCTGTAGACCCACTTGCGAAAAAAAGCGGGCTTTTGCTCCATATGGGCTCCATGTGCAAAGTCCTGGCAGCCTACGAATTGACTGACGAAATCGCTGTGCAGCAATGGCCCCAAAGCACTGCCATCGGCCAGGCTGCCAATCCAGATGGTCCTGCTGAGCCTCAGGTGCTGGGCGGTACCAAGCGCAGCCGTGACTCGAGCTTGGGCTCAGATTGGCAAGCTGGGCACTCGAGGTGCACTTTGGAGGTGGTGGCAGCATTCCGGGCCATCCTGCGACGGCCATACAAAAGCCTCCAGGTCATGTTTGGCCCTGAAAGCGGCATAAGTGGAGCACTCACAGATGCGCCCACATCTGAAGAGCTGAGCCCGTGGGATGTGATGCCGCTGTGGGCCGCCCCCACGGTGCAGCATGTCGTTGCCGCTTCAGGCAGCCCTCCGACAGAACCCGAGTCATTTGAAGAGCCTGGGCGATACCAAGGTTTTTTAAGCAGCAAAAGATCCAGATCACAGTTTGACACTGCATGGGACACGCGATTCGACCGCGCCCCTGGCCTGTCTGTGCAGCAGCAAGGCAGAGTGCTGTTTTGCGCCAAGCAGCTGGCTCTTCATCCAAATGGGGAAGATTTCCTTTATGATCCAGATGTTCGACTGATTCCGGGGTATGCACAGGCTGTGTTGGTTCCAATGAGTCTACAGCGCATTGCCCAGCGGGTGCTCAGGGCATACTACCGCAGCACCGCGGGACTCATTCACGACTGCATACTGCTGGTTTCGAATTGTGACGTGTTCAATCAAGCTGGCAGCGAAATCACGCAAGCGGCGAGGGGGGTGGCAGCTGCACTTCTGCTGGCTGCCGGCGTAGACCCGTCGGACATCCCTGCTGTTGGCAGCACTGGCTTGCGGGCCCTGCAGGAATTTGGGCTCACCGAGAACACTTCAAATGACACTGAAAGTGAATTTGAGGAAGAAGCTAGCGCTGAAGAAACTAGCCAGCACCAAATGCCATCAAGTGGGGAAGGCATCCTGACTTACCAGGGCGTGCAGCTGCAAGCCTTGCCACAACGGGGGGGGCGCCGACAGGAGTTTGTTGGAACTCTCAGCCGCATTGTTGGCAATGCGTCACAGCTGGACCCTGACGGTTATTTTGATGAGCCAGTGGACGAAAGTGTTTACATCGACTACCGCGACAGTGTCAGCGACCCTATTTGCCTGACAGATGTACGGAAGCGCCTCAAACAGTACGACTCCGTGCAGCAAGCTGCCGCTGACTTGCTGCGTATCTACGACAACGCCATGGCGTACAACCCAGCAGGCCACCCCGTGCACCAGCTGGCGCTGCAGATCAAGCTGGATTTGGTCAGCGAGTTGGGCACAGCACAGCTTCAGCTGCGCACACCAATCCGGTCTGACCTACCGTTTGTACCAGAGGCAGCTCAGCTAGCCCAAGAGTTGGGCTTGAGCTATTCGCAGCAGAGTCGTCTGCAACACGCCCCGGCAGCTGTATCCGTAAATGTGGGTGTGCCATCTAGCCCTCGTTCAGTGGATAGCGAAGAGTACTATGCTGCAGAGGGGGCCGCTGGAAACAGTGACCACAGCGAAGGGGGGGATTCGTCTGAAGACTGGGGGGTGGTGCGAGGTGCTTCGAGCAGGGGGCAGCGCCTTGGGGGGCGGCGCCGTGCTCGCAATGGCAGCTCTGCTGACACTTCTCACAGTGGACGCCTTCCCACCTCGCGCCGGCAAACTAGGGCTCGGGTCTCCTATGGGGAGTAGCTGGTCAATCGAAGCCAACAATGTTACTGCTGGATGTAGCCCAGCTGCACCCCTGCTATGCGGATCGGGCCTCCGCCATTTTGGCCTGGGTCTATCTAAAGATTGAGACTCACTAATACCTATTACAGTTATATCCTGCATGGGTACCCCTTTGAGTTGGGTCAAGGGATTGCGTGCCTCACTGTTTGGGTTGATGTCGCTCAAGCATATATTACACGCACAGCTGTTTTTTAATTCGTACGAGCTTGACCTTGTTTGCGCTCCAAATTGCAGTACTGTGCATCATCGCATGTAGCGTTTCGCCTGCGTTTTTTAGTTGCAAGTGTAGTGGCTTTCCACGATGGAGCTGCGCAAGCTCATGAGCTTTGCTGACCAGGAGCATCTTCGCCAAGGTCCAAAACCTCGACCTCATGGCTCTCATGTATGTCTAATCGACAGTGCTCTTTGATTTTGGACACAGCAACACTCTACGCAGCGACCCTCTGCGTCATTCAAGCAAACCCTTGGTGCACGTTACTCAACAATCCGTGGCCGCGCTTTCGAGAGAATTGACCAAAAGCATATTCCTGTGCCATCAAGTTTGGCTGATACAGGTCCCATCGCTGCACAGGGTCTGCTCACTCGAACGCAGGTAGCTTCAGCAGAAGGCAGCAGTGCTGCATGCTTTGCGGATGTTGACGCGCCCGACCGATTCGTACGCATGGAAAGCGAACACATTGGGCCAGGGTTTTCGTCTTCCAACAACTTGGTCAGCGATGCCCTGCCAGATGAGGCCGACGTAGATGCTGCCAGGAGAAGCGTGGCTGATGCAGGACTTCGTCCGCACAGGGGACGACCCCTGCCTTCAACCCAGCGCATTGCGCAGCTCATGCTGGGACCATATGCCCACAAGGGTGGTTTTGTGTACCAGTCGGATGGCGCTGGATCAAGCCAGCGCACAGTGCACATCGGGTCCCTTGGCCGAGGTCAAGGACGGGGGGAGGCGGCGGATGCAGTCACCCTCAACACCCAGCTGCACCCTGGGCAGGCTGTTGGGCAGGAGGTGCCTGGCTTGATTGCACCCTCTCTTCGGCGTGCATTGAACGATGCTGAGGTTTCTGCCCAGCGCGCCTGCCACGCCAAGCGCAGGCTGGCAGCGCAGTCCGTGCGCAGCAACACCCTGCTGCTCAAGCGCCACCCGGCTGGAATTCTCTTGCCATCCAGCGCAGTAGGCAACACACGTACTATTGTAGCCGCCGATAGTAGCCCCAGGGTGCCCAGTGCAACCCACTCTGCAGCGCAGGACGTGTATTCGCAACTGGAGGCGACAGAGGCTGCCCATCAGCACACCATTCGGAATCGGCAACAGTACCGGCACGAAAAATTGCTGCAGCATGATCATGGTAGTGTCAGGCGCGGTTTTGACATTCTTCGGCCCCAAACGAGCCAAGGTGATCACTCGCTGACAGCTGCAGCGACCTCAGGTGCCCGCCTTCCCGCCCGCAGTGCAAGTGCACAGGGTTACGACATGCCAACAAAAGAAGGTGACGTGTTGGCACAGCTGTCACACCGCAGGCGAATCCCCCCCTGGGTGTCTGATGCTGACTTGTCGCTGGGTCAAAGCACACAGCAGCGCCTATTTGAACAGCCAGCGAACCCCCCACCCTCCGCAGCTCGACGACAGCGTTTGATTGATCTCCACACGGGCGGTCGCAAGCACGACCTGCTGTCTGGCTGCCCTTTGTCCGAGCACCGTCGTCCGCGTGCTGAGGAGCGTCGTTCGCTTAGGCAAGCGCACCCCAGCCTTGCGCTGAGTCAGGTGTTCACTGAAAAGTAAACTAATTCGAAGTCGCGCAACATCATAACTTGACGGCAGCATCCCCCCAGGTATGCCCAAATCAGCCAAAGTCTTTGAAGTGCCTCCTCCCCCCCGGAGCAGACCTTGCACGAGGTCTCTTGGAGAAGCTTGTACCGAAAGCAGTATTTCAGAGAATGTTTGCAGTCACCAATGACTGCGCAGCATTTTGTTGTTGCCTTCCTCTATTGCATGATGCTGCGCACTTTGTGCTCCCGCGCTGTGGCGCACGTTGCCAGACGGGGTGACGCTGCCTGCGGAATTGTGGGCCGCAATTCGCCAGCAGCTCGAATCAGCAGCTGCACTGCGACGCATGCAGCACAAGCTGCGGGACACGGGGAAAATTATGAAGGTGTGCAAATGTATGACTCTGCAGATGCTGCAACAACAGCCTTGGCAGGGTACAACCACCGCGAGCTGTGCACTGCCGTGTACATGATCGACGAGGCCAAAGTGCCTGCAAATGATATTTTTGGCAGTGTAGTCACAGAGGCGATTCCAAGAATTGATGAGTTCAGTGCTGATGATCTGGTCCAAATGTCTGCTGTGTTTCACAAGCACAGTGTGCATTCTGCTGACTGGTACCGTGCCGTATCCTTTCACATGGTCAAACGGGTTGGGCAGCTGCTGCCCGGAGGAGTAGCAACGCTGCTCAAGGTCACCTCTCGCGAGGATGTTATTGTGGCAGACCTGTTTGAAGCGTGTGCTAAGCTAGTGGCTTCTGGTATTGATCAGGATATCGAGCGCCAGAATGCCTTCACAGCTGAGCAGCAGGCGTCCGTGGCTGAGAGCTGCACCGCAGCAGGCTACTCTTTCGCGAAACTTGCACAAGCTCTAGCCGGCTCAGTTCAGAAGCATATCACAGCCTACACACCGGAGCAGGTGTCTGCTATTGAGGCGTACGTGACCAAGGCTGGCTTTGCTGACGCCGCCTTCCGAGCAGCGGTGGCTTCACATGGAGACCTATACGCTGCACACGAAGCTTACAAGCAGCGCAGCAACCAAGACGACTCCCCCATTTACTCGCTGGGCCAGAAAGAGGATCTCCAGCAATCTGTCATCAGGAAAGCTAAGGTATTCTTGGATGACCCAGCCAATCCCTCCGCATAGCCTGCCCACGCAACGCAATACATTGGCACACAACGAAGTCATTCAGCAGCCGTCTTGATAGCAGCTTCGATGTCTTCGAATATTTGCAGCAGCTCTTGTAGCTGGTCCTGGCTAGCCTCCCACCTCAACGCCCCGGTGTTTCCAGCGCTAGCGTGTCGCTGCAATGGAAATGAAGTTGACTGTGAAGGCGGCAACGGATGCACGAAAAACAAACCTGTCTTGCTTGCAATTCTATCAGGGCAATTGGCTCTGCCAGGCCCTCAGCAGCTTCGGCTTTGGCGGCAGTCACCACATCAATACGCCAGGAGGCCATCTGGGGGGTTGGCTGCCACAGGCTTCCATTCTCCAGGGCATGAAGCACCTGCAACTGCTGCAAGGTAGCTCGACTAGACTTCTGTGGCAATTATCTTACCGAATGTCTCGTTGCTGCCCATTCTTCAGCGAACACGGCACAGAGCGAGGAGGATAGATTTGTCTGCGACATCTGGATTCAAAGCCGGGTCCTAAGATTGCAGAATGAAGTCAACTTACGCCAGCCAGATTCTGCTCCAGCTGGTGCTTTGTCCACCCCTCGTATGCAGCTAGACTCAATATCTTGATCAGCTCGGTGTGCATGCCTGTAAAGTGCCGTCGCTCATGGGTGAAATTGCGGCGCACAGGTCACTTCATACCAGATGAGCAGGCCAAACTTCCACAAGCATCAGCACATGAAGCCGAACTGATTGCTTGAATTGATTGTTGTACATATTTACGAAAATCATCGGGTGCCAGGGCACAGTCATCTAGCGAGAGAGACATCCTTTTCGCATGGGATGCAAATACAGTGTGATGTCCCAGCCCCAAAGGCTGAAGACGTGAAAATAGTGATGATCTTCTGCTATTGACAAGACTGTTCTCCTTGCTTTGTGGATGAATAATAGGCACACAGGTGTGGCGTCAGTGACAACTGTATGACAGGTATGATCTGAGCGGAGAGCCCCCTGCTGCACAGGTGGGGTCGAAGTAATGGCAATCAAATTTGGGGTCAATCTTGCCTCAATTGCCACTCAAAAGACGAACATTTCGTCTTCACTATTCACTATGTGCCGAGAATGGCACGCTGCGCTGCTTCTCAGCCTCTCCTGCTGGCTGGGCCTCTCGACGCTGGGCCCCTACGGGCCCCTGCGATACGGGGGTCCAGCACCATCGAGATCCAGTGCACAAGGGACAAAACGTGCACACGGGGGGCTTGGGTGACAGTGTTTCGCACCACTGCATCATATTCTTTCCGCCTAAGGGCTACGACGATTGCCGGAGCGCACCGACGCCGGCCAATATTTCCCTCACCCGCCTGCCCGTGTGCGACATCGCGAGAGCAACAGCAGAGTCCCAAGGCCTATACTACCATGCGAAGAGGTCCACTGGCTCCTCCCCGGTCAGGTCATAGATTGCAGGATAACATCGGCGTTCGCCGAGGAGGGTTTTCATAGATAGCTTTGGTTTCCTTTCCCACGTGTACACCAACTTGGGACCCGCTGCGCAGCAGTCTCAGATCTGCGACAAAGTGGACCACAGCCAACAAGACATAGCCAACATCACCACCACGAAAGAAAAGGAGGACACCACGGAGGTGGTCTGCAACGCGAGCGCGATACGTATACCCATTCCCTGGACCAGACCAAGCCTGGCCTGTGTGGCACCTGGGCAAGGCAATTACACGCTTAGCGACCGCCCGATCACAGGGTGCTGGAACCATCCACGGCCCCAAGAGGTAGACTTCGCTGCCGCGTGGGATGGGGCTCCGGTCCCCACCTCTTGCGCACAGCCGTGCCCATGCAGCATTGCGACAAACGAATGAATGCAAATGGCCTTTGAAGAGAAGAAAGAAGACAATGGAATGCACTTGACAAACACCACCAGGCCGCAGGGCCTGAGCTCGCGGGCCAACACCGACAAGCCAAGCTTTCACAACACGCCCCCCCGACCCCCACACACGGACCCGAGAGCCAGCCGGGTCTGCGTGCTGCCACAACGGCCTGCTTCAACAGGCCTAGTTCACCCGTGGAAGGATCAAACAGGGTCTGAAAATCCTGTGGTGGTGGATGGCTACATCAAATGGATTTTGCCCTGAAATGGCCCTGCTATGTGCTTGTAGACCGCCCAAGTGTTTTGTGCTTGCGATTGATAAATTAGGCCCCTCGCCAGCTGAAGGCCACAAAACGCAGGACTAGGCGTTCAAGCAAGGGAGCTGGCTGGGTAAATACTGCTGTATCAAATTGAAGGGTAGTTGATAATCGCTCTGCGCACGTGCTCTGCGCGAGACAAAATCGACTCATAGAAAGAAGCAGCTGCAGCTGCAGCTACATGCAAAGTGGTTCACTGACCCCCATAGCGCAGCAGGATGCTCCACCTCTCGCGCGGGTTTGTTGGGTATGCTCATAGAACTCGCTCATGTGTGGTACAGTCTGCGCGGCCGGCACTCTGCAACCGCGCCAGCTGTCGGCAACAAAGCTCAACTGCCGTTAGCGAGCCGGCAACAGAGGCCTTGAGGCAGCTTCCTGCTTGGCAGCAATTCCGAGACGAGAAGGGCAGAGCGTTCTTTTGCAATGCGCATCTCGGGATTTCTACATACTCTGCTCCGGATGGTTTTCCACTGGAAGGTGCACCTGCTGAATGTCACAAACTCCCCCCTGTTTGGTCGCAACATACAGCTGGGAATGGCAGCACCTTCTTCTTCGACAAAGCCAATGGTGTAAGTTCGTGGCTCCCACCAACAGCATCTGTTCAGCAAGATTGGACATCACTGGCCTCTGCTGCCTGTAAAGCGCCGGGGGGGCGGCCACCAGGCGTGACAGACAGCTCCGTGGGATCGCATGACTCGGGCAGTGGCGGTGGCGGCGACCCACTTCCCCGCTCGTGGTTCAGCCGTTTCGCTTGCCGCTACCTGTACAAGGAGGCCATTGAGGCCCCATTGGATTACAACCGCTGGTTGAACATCCCCTTCAGTGTCATGGTGCAACTGTCAATTGGCAGCGTGTACGCCTGGTCCCTTTTCAATGCCCCACTGTGCAGACAGCTTGGTGTAGTGACCCCGTCCAGTGGTGACTGGGCCTTGGATGCTGTGGTGCCCGTGTTTTCTGTGTGTGCCTTGGCGCTGGGTGCGTGCACTGCTGGGCTTGGGAAGTGGGCCGAGAGGGTGGGCCCACGCATGGTCGCCGGCACTGCAGCCTTGTGTTGGGGAAGTGGTCTTGCCATCAGTGCTCTTGGATGCGAATTACACCAACTGCCTTTGCTGTACGCGGGGTACGGTGTGCTGGGGGGCATTGGTTGGGGCTTGGGCTACATCTCCCCCGTCAGCACCCTGCTGAAGTGGTTTCCAGACAGGAAAGGACTGGCAGCAGGTATGGCGCTCACTGCATTCGGAGGTGGTGCCATGGTTGCCACTCCCCTGAATGAGGCGCTGCTGGAGTTTTTCTTCCAGGCGCCAGTGTACCTGGGCACTGCAGATGCAGTGCAGCTGGTGACGCAAGATGGCAGTCGCTTTGTTACGGCGGAAGACGGATCACTCACTGAAGTGGTTGTGGCATCAGCACGGGATGTTGCTCAGCTGCACACCTCATTGCCCCCCGGGGTTTACGAAGTTGGCACCGGGGACAGTGGTGTAAGACACACGTTTCTGGCCCTTGCTGCTCTGCACACAACGGCTATGCTCACTGGAGCTGCAGGGCAGAGAGTTCCACCACCCGGATGGAAGCCCCTTGGCTCTAGTCATCAGGAGGGCGTCAGCTTGCAGCCTGCTACAGCTCCATCACGCGACGCCTTGGCCGCGAATGGCAACGTGGACCCGGACCAGGTCATGCGCACGCCTCAGTTCTACTTGCTGTGGGCAGCTGTTGCTGGAAACGCTATTGCAGGCGTCAGTGTCATTTCTTGCGCAAAAACCCTCATGACGGACTGTTTTGCTTCCGCTCTGCCTGGGGTGGTGACTGCAGGCTTCGCGGCTGCATACGTCGCAGCGCTAAGCGGTGCCAACATGGCCGGGCGCTTTGGATGGTCCTTTGCTAGCGATTTCTTGGGGCGCCAAAACACGTACTACATATTCGCTGCAGGAATTCCAACCGTGCTTGTTCTGCCGTACCTGACGGAGTGGGCAGCTACAGCTCCAGCGATGGTGCCTTTGGTGCTGTTCTATGGTGGGACATGGCTAGTCGTCAGTTTTTACGGGGGGGTATTCTCAGTACTCCCCGCGTATCTATCAGATCTGTTCGGTCCAAAGCACGTGGGTGCTATTCACGGCCGCCTCCTCACGGCATGGGCAGCTGCTGCTGCGGGGGGGCCGTACCTGCTAGCTGCACTGCGCCACCGCAGCTACGACAAAGCTGTGCACGAACTTGCGGCACAAATTGATCCGAATGTCTTCGAACGTACTTTTGGCGCTCCTATGAGTGAGTTGGATCAGCTGCTTGAGCGCAAAAGTGTGACCATCCCGCACTTGATGGACATTGCACCGGGGGGAGTGCTGGACCCGACACCCATGCTGAACAACGATACCATGTACGCCATGGGGGGTCTTTTGTCCGTGGCATTGGCGTGTAATGCTGCCATTAGACCTGTGGATCCCAAACATTTCATCGAGAACAGGCAAACAGTGGTTGACGTTGAGTTCCGCAAGGTGTGATGCGGCATGATGAAACAGCGCCCTCACACCTCCAACTCATCACGGTACTGCAGGAATGCAGCTTGTCACACTGCACAAATGACCTCTAGCCACTCGATGCACTACGGCTTGCGCAGGAGCTTTGCGTCGCTGATGTGGCTCAGCATGTGCTTCAAACCTTACATCCGAAAAGTGATGAGGTATTTCTTGTCGCC
>Ga0307982_1000234_pt1 | contig 42349 bp, 20 predicted proteins | sample OrgLakmetagen989_FD_201847 | JGI IMG/M metagenome (GOLD analysis project Ga0307982, IMG submission 201847) | Saline water microbial communities from Organic Lake, Antarctica - #989 | ecosystem: Environmental > Aquatic > Non-marine Saline and Alkaline > Saline | place: Antarctica: Organic Lake... | reverse complement strand
TCACTGCCATTGTGGGGTATGTGCTGCCCCGCACCATGAATTACTTCCTGCCGCCAATCCAGAACACACGTGCGCCTGGCATCAGCCGCGGCAGTGCGGCTGCCGTGGCCACCCGGACGGGGGACACTATGTGTGCTTGCCGACCCCACACACGATGCGGGGAGTGGCACTGCCTTGCCATCGCCCACAGTCGCCTGCACATAGCCACGCATGCCCGGGGCAGCGGCAGCAGGCATGGTGCTGTACCTGAGGGGGGTGGTGTGCTGCTGTCCAATCTGTTGTGCCCAGGCCCCATTGGAGTACTTGGAGGGGTCGTCCTTGAAGCCTGCGTCGTAGGCAGGCACACCCCCTGCGCTTATTGAGGGGGGTGGGCTGTTCACAGCAGTTGGCAGGGGCCCCATGGTACACTGGCGCCGTGTGGCGGGGGTGCCCTATCGCGACCTGAGGGGCGTCCCATCCCTGCCCCGTGACGACCCGGTGCCCCATTTGGCCCAAGCCATTCGTCGCACACTGCTGGCAGAGTACGGGGAGGGTGGAGCCCGCGACGGGGCAGCGCCACCTGCTGTGCGGGACAACAGCCCAGACCTCCCGCACGACTTCGAGAGCCCTGTGTCGTCGGCTAGCCGTACGCATGTGGCAGGGCAGCTGCAGGCGTCACTACGGGCCCACCTGACCCGCGTCCATCCACGGGAGGTGCTGATTGAGTGCGAGGCCCTGATCAACCCGGGACTGGCAGTAAGGTGCGACAGGTGCACCATCTCCCTCGTCCCCTTCTACCAATTGTGCGAGCGCTGCAAGGTGGCAGTAGAGGGACAGGCCCGGGACAACTTGATGTGGGAAGCAGCGAGACCTAACCTGGAGGAGAGCTTCCAGGGTCTTTTTCACGGTACACCCTATTGCAACGTCGCAGGTCGCCAGGTTATGTCAAGCGTGTGCAGAGGTGGGCGCATGACTGATGCACCGGTGGTGTCCGGTTTTGTTGAATGCTTTGTGTAAAAGCTTGACTTGCTAGTTTTCTATTTCTATTTCCACGGGTCCGCCGCCCCAGATCCGCACCGTGCTCTGCGTATCCCACTACCGGCTGACCCATCAGCTCGCAGCATGGCCAGCAGGCAGTCTGGCGACGATGGGCCGCAGGTGCAGGAGCCGTGGCGGGTGCCTGGGCGCACCCCGTTCGACATCAGCCCGGCATATGCGAGCTCAGATGCGTGAAGCACACAATGCAGTGGCCATAGAAAGCATAAATTCATTTCATTCTCCAATCACTGTGTCCCTGTGTTCGGCGAGGCAGTGTGAAGGGCTACTGCGGCTCGTCGGCGGTCACCCGCCCAGCGGGGCTGCTGCAGCCTTCACTCCTCGTGTGCGGCCATGGCAGCTTCGGCCTCTGCGCCATGCAGGCCGTGCTTGGTGTGCAGGTGCACGGTCAAGCTGGCACGTCGCGTGAAGCTCTGGGAGCACAAGTGACACTTCACCATGCGCTGCTCCCCCGTGTGAATGCGCTCATGGCGCCTCCAAGCACTGCCGTCTGAGAAGGACTTCTTGCAGTAGCGGCACTCAAAGGGCTTCTCCCCCGTGTGAATGCGGCGGTGGCGCTTCAGGTCTGTGGAGCAAGCGAACTCCTTTCCGCACAGGTCGCACACGAATGGCTTCTCCCCAGTGTGGATGCGCATGTGGGCGGTCATCATGTAACGCCGGGTGAAGGTCTTGCTGCACACCTTGCAACGGTAGGGGCGCTCTCCAGTGTGCACCCGCAAGTGCTCAATCAGGTACGCATGCTTGCTGAACTTGGAGCCACACCATTCGCACATGAGCGCCTGGCCAGACTTGCTCACGGTTTGGCACAGCTCCTCGTTGTGTGAGTTGGTCACGTGTGTCTTCAGCTCATCCCAGCCCGTGAACTGCGCATTGCAAACCCGGCACACTGGCTCCCCCTTGGCCCCTGTTTTGCTCCCCCCCTTGTTACGGCTGCCAGCCTGGGATGACCCCCCCCGACGGGCCGAGCGCACCCCCATGGCAGCCTGCTGCGCCGCCACCATGGCCATAGGGGGTGCTTGCATGTACCCCATGTGGCTGCCGTCTGGCGCCAGGCCGATGGGATTCAGGGGGATGGCCATGGGGTACATCATGCCGTGAGCCCCCATGAGCTGAGCATGCATGCCCCCAGCATGCCCCATGGCCATGCTGCCGTCCGGCAGTGTACCCTGCACAAAGGCACCATCCAGGCCCGATTGCTGCAGAAACAGGGCATTCATGTCAGGCATCATGCTGCCGTTCATGCCAACGGCTGGCATGATGGTGCCGGGGGCGGAGGCGTACATGCCCGAACTGCCAGCGCCAGTCATGTAGGGCATACCTCCAGACATGGCCACAGGCATGCCAGAGGACATGGTCACGGTCATGCCGGCACTGCCCATGGGTGTGCCCATTGGCACCCCGTTCATCATCATGGGGATAGAGGTGCCGCTGCTGGAGGGGGCCATGCCGTGGCCTGAGGCAGCCTGCATGGCGCCTTGGGCAGCAATCACCGTGGCCACCTGCACTGCCGCATCGTGGTCTTCCTGGCTAATGTTCTGCTGCTGCACACTGCCCTTGGGGGAGGTGACGTTCACACCCTTCACGGACGGAAGGGAGGCGATGGGAGGCAGCACGTGCCCGTGGATGTGGTGCCCCATGTTGACGGCGCCGCCGTCACCCTGTGCGTTGATGTGCTGCGCCCCGCCTGCTGTGTGGAACGGGAAGGCGGTGGAGGGGACGCCGTCCAGCCCCGCGGCATTTGCGGCGCTTGCGTGGTCCCACGGACTCCCCATCATGATGGGCATGCCCGTGGACACATCGGTCTGCATGTGCATGGTGTAGGGCACAAACTGCTGCCCCTGGCTGCTGGCATCGTACCCTGCCGAGAAGTGCATGTGCTGAGGCACCCCCCCGCCACCGCTGGAGTCGCCCCCCCCCGGGATAAGCGCCACTGCAGTGCCGGTGGGGATGCTGCTTTGTGCATCGCTACTGGGAGGCACAGCTGCCTTTGCACTGCTGGTGCTGCTGCCCCTTGGGCGCTTGCTGGAGCTGTTAGCGCCGCTTGGCATTGCCCCCAAGGGGACAGACATGACTGTGTCCTCGGCGCCCAGGGACGATCCGAAGGCCTCTGCAGCACCGCGCTTGGCACGAGCAGGCTTACTGGCACGTACAGGCGCCGCCAGGCTGGAGATGAGTTGCGAGGCGGGGGGCAGGGAGTTGGTTGCGCCGTTGGTGCCGTTGGTGCCTGCGGACCTCACCGAGTCTTTGGAGGGGGAAGCCGCGGGGGGGCTAGCAGCCATCGAGCCGCCTTCGGACACAGAAACGGGAGGTTTTTTGTCTTTACTATTGCCTGCCAGCCACAGAAGTGCGGAGGATGCTTCCCCGGCGGCGTCTTCACTGCCTTGTCGGCGGCGTGGTGCGCCGCCTGCGACGTCAGCAGCGCCAGCTGCTCCAACGGCCGGCACCGAGGCGTTGCTCCCATCGCTCACAGCAATATGCATTGCTGCAGAACTTGTGGAAGTGCTGGTATCACTGCCTGCAGCCTGACCGTTCTTGCTGAAGTGTGGGCTGGCAGAGCTGCCTGAGGCTTGTTCGCCTGCAGCGTCTGGCGACGACCGGTTGGACAGTGACAGCAGCGCCATCGAGGCCATGCTAGGGTGAGCAGGCTGTGATCCATTTTGGACGTTTGTTTTTGCGCTGGCTTGAGCTGTGCAGTGGGATTTGTGAGCGACAGGTGAAAGAGAGACCCAAACGTGATAGTCGATTTGAGCGACACGCCAGGATGGTGGCCGTTTTCGGCGTGCAGCGTGCACAAAGGCAAACCAGACAAAGCGCGCGCAAATAGGAAACTTACCACCAGCTCGACTGCTCATGGGAGACTTCTTGGGCGAGTTTGCAGGGCTGGAGCCTGGAGGCACGGCAGATTCTGTGCTCCTGGCGGCGGCGGCGGCTTGTCGGGAAAGGCGAGCTGCACACGACGCAAAGTGCTTCAGGGCAAACGAGCAGCACAAATGAGCACAATCGTACCTGTTCTTGCCATTCTGGTTTGCTTAGGGTGTTTTGCACTTAGAAAAGCCGCAAGCGACGCTGGGTATCGCTGGCGACGAAAGTGGCGTTGGAAAGCGCTGAATGACAGCAATGCAGGCTCGGAAAGGCAGCTGATGCAGGCAAGCGCGAGTCAAACAATGCTAGCTTTCGGTGCAGTCTGGAGAACCAGTGTGTTGAAAGGTGAGGCTTGCAGATCAGAGTTGGAAGAAAGTTTGAATCTGCCTGGTCGCCTGCGCCCGAGCGTCGCAGGCAGCCAGCGGAACCTGTCGTTGGGGGGGCACATTTCGGCTGGTGCGGCCAACAGCATAGCGAGCGCTGTCACATGTTTCAAGCCAGGAAAACTCTTTGTAACAGCACTTCTCTTGAGGTGTGTTGGATGATGTGAGGTTTATTTGCTTTGTGTGTGAAGCACCCTGAGCCGAAGGAGACGAGCTGTGGCTTCATTTTGCACGAGCTTACTCGCAACTCCTGAAGCGCGCAGAAGAGCCAAGATTGCATTTTTAGAGAGGCAACCCTCACTGTGAGTTGTCTTCCCGAGCTTTGTTATGCCACTCACCCCAGCTGTCAGCCAAATTCGGGTGCATGCACGATCGATGCATTGCAGCGCAATTTCCACCACCACGACAACTGCATTACCACGCCTGTGCCATCATGCTGAAAGGACACTTTTTCATCAGGGTACGTAAAATGACGCAAAATGATATAAACTGACACAAGGTTGACTGCGCTGAATAATGCATTTGAAGCTCACTGCTCCTCACCGCAGGTTGAGAAAGCTGAATCTCTTCCCAAGGCCGGCACGCTGATCAAAGTAACACCAGCTGTGCATGCAGTAAGCACCAAGTGAAACTATAAACCCACACTAAACACTGAATGGTTTATCTTTTACAGAATGTCATCTTTGACGGGCTGGCACGGCATTCGCGGCCAGCTGCTGCATCATGCGACCCGGAGTGGGTGGACGGCGACTTTGCTTTCGAAGTGACGCACTACTTCGGGCAGGCGCCCATCAAGGTACAGCTATGCGTGAAGGATATGCTGGGTTCCGTACACTGCATCGGGCAGGCGTCTCTCACACTGGGGGAAGTGGTGGCGGCGCACCAAAGCCGCCTGGCACAGCTTGCAGCTCCCTCTCCTGCGGAGCTGGACAGCCAACTGGGCATCCATTCGGGGTGGCTGCACCCTGGGGACGACCCCCTTATTCACCGAGTGACCCTCCCTCTGCAGTCCGCCTCGGGAAAACCCGGCAAGGGCACAGTGACGATTGCCATGGCTTTCTTTGGGGGGGTGCTGTTCAAACCCCTGGGCCCCCTCAAGCTGAATCGCCTGCACCGCGCTGCCGCTGGCGGCATGGCAGACCTTTTACGGCACATGCTGCGCACTGCCAGTCCCGGGACAAAAGCGCTCTTCGTGGCTGCAAGCAGCGGTTTGAATCCCGCTGACTACGCTGCCCAGGGAGCCACCATGGGGCACTACCAATGCCTCATCCTCCTGGCGCACATGCAGCGCACCAGCAGTATCAACAAGAACTTAACAAAACGTGAGTACACGCCATTGTGTGTACATATTCAGCTTTGTCGTACTTCCCGTTCTGTTTGCAGGTGATTTTGAGGCATTGAGCGAGGGGAGTCTGTCGTCAGTCGTGTCTCGGAAGCTGGCCCGCGAGTACAATGCTGATGGCACATACAAGGGTATGACTGGGTTTGTGTACGTACTGAACTTTGAAGCTACTTTCATGCGTCGCTTGCGCCTGCATGATGTGCCCCCCAGCACAACCACCCCCCTGCACTGGGCTTGCCAAGCGGGCTTCGTGCCCTCGGTGCGCTTGCTGGCATGCCAAGCTGACATGGCGCTGACACCCAACGCAGACATGCTGACCCCAGTGGCAGCCGCAGCAGGCAACGGGCACTTGGAGGCGTTGAAGTGCCTGCTTCTGGAGATGCCCAGTGTACTCGGCTTTCCCGCCCAGCATCTGCTGACCTGCGTAAGCACAGCCAACAACAAGGGCCAGACGCCGCTGATGCTGGCAGCTGCAGGAGGGCATGTGGAGTGCGTGCGGTTCTTGCTGGAGCTTCGAACTGTGCAGAGTCTGGCGGTCAGTGTGGATGCCCGAGACCACCTGGGCAGGGGGGCAGTCATGTACGCTGCTGGGGGGGTGTCAGACGAACGCAGTGCTGAGTGCGTGCGGATGTTGATTGCAGATGGTGCCACCGACCTGCGCTCCTCCAGCAGTGGCGCCACTGCCCTGCTCATGGCCACTTTGGGCGGCAACTTGTTGACTGTGAAGGAGCTTCTCAAAGCACCCAAGTTTCAGGTGGACAGCGTGCTCACCAGCGACTTGTCTGGGCGCAGTGCGTACGCTGTGGCATTTGTGGGTGCCCACCAGCAGGCAGAGGCGGGGGTGGAGGGGGAAGACGCGACCTTTGATCGCATCCTGTCGGCCTTCAAGCTGGCCATGACGCCAACTCTGGCCCAGCGAGCAGAGAACAAAGGCACCCTGCTCCTGCAGCAGCTACAACAGCACCAGGGAGCAGCAAATGCTCTGCAGGCCCCTGCATCTGCGGCTGCGGCTGCCGAGGGGGGCTCCGTAGACGATGTGCCCCCCCCTCCCCCCATCGACAGCAGCCTACTGTCCCTATCGTCCCGTCAAGCCTCGGCCAGCGTGATATTCCTGGAAGACTTGCGTGCTGAGGGGGGTGCAGGTGCCTTCGATGGGCATGATCACCCCCCCCTACAGCCCCACTTGGTGCAATTGCACGTGCAGCGCCTTGACGGCAGCCCTGCAGCCGATATGGGGGGTACAGAAGTAAGCCCCCCTGGATCAGTCTCCGGTCACAAGCAGGGGGGTGCGGTGACCCCCAGTGCCGATGGCTCACCCACAGTAGTGTCGGTTTTTGGCGCCACAGGCAATAGCGACGACGAGGCGGAGGGTTATGATGATGACTACATGTATGAGGACGATGAAGTGCAAGGGGGTACAGGGGGGATCGATTCCCACAGGCTGCCAGAATCCAAGGAAGAAGAGGGTACACGAGGGGTTTCTGAATCCAAGGAGGGGGGCTTTGGTGCCCTGTCCGGTACTGGAATGGGGGACGATGGTGACTTGCCTCCCCCCCCTGCCCCCCTCGACCTTGTGCGTCAGACGTCCTCCACCGTGGAGGGAATGGGCCAAGAGGAAGTCTTCGAGGTGCAAGCCATCACCATTCGAGAGCTGGCAGCCATGGTGAAACTGCCCATCACTACTGCCGGGGTGTTGCTGCGTCACCATAAGTTCGATGTTGCGTCTGCGATGGATGCGTACACAACGGACCCCGAGGGCGCACTGAAGGCAGCAGGCACGCGCCTGCCGTCAGTAGATGGCCTCATCACTTCGTGGCTGAGCGGCAAAAAGGGGGAGGGTGCTGCCACCGAGGGGGGGGGTGACGACGAAGAGGAGTGTCCTGTGTGCTTGGACGACTTCGCGCCCTCCAAGCTGACAGATGCTGGGTGTGGTCACCGCATTTGCCTCGGTTGCTGGCGAGACTACATGAAAGACGCCGTGCAAACAGAGGGGCGCAATGTGGCCACTACGTCACACTGCCCCATGTCTGCGTGCCAGCATCGCCTGGATGAGGTGCACTGGCGGTCACTGGCTGCACCTGACGTGTATATCAAGTACGAGCAGTTCCTTGTGCGATCTTTCATTGCGCTGTCCAGCGACTTCGTGTGGTGTCCCAAGGACGGCTGCGACCGCGCCATCCGGTATGCTGGCGAGCGCAGCGACATCTTGTGTCCTGGGTGTGCATACTTTTTCTGCCGGCTGTGCGAGCAGCCTGCCCACGCGCCCTGCACATGTCGGGAAGCCAGCCAGTGGCGAACAGACAAGAACTCCCTGCAGAACGCAGCCACTAGACGGTTGCTCATGCGGGATTACAAGCGTTGTCCAGGCTGCAGCGTATACCTGCAGCGCAGCGATGGGTGCAACCACATGACGTGCAAGTGCGGAGCCCAATGGTGCTACATGTGCAAAGGGGACTGGAAGGACCACGGCTCCTCCACGGGAGGGTACTTCAAGTGCAACATCCACGAAAAGCAGAAACGCGAAAAGCAGCACATTTATGACTGGGAGGACTACACGGAAGAGGAGAAGGCGCTGTTGAGCCAAAAGGAGAACACACAGCGGGAGGCGCTGTTCAATGAAGCGCGCCCAGTGGCGGCCCGCCACGAGGAGGGCATCCTCAGCTGTGAGCGGCGCCTGCAGGATTTCAAGGACGAAGCCTTGGCACTGTCGCACTTTGACGCGCTGCACATGGCGGCACAGGTGTCAGATGTGAACGTGGATGACCTGCTGGAGCAGTTGACGCCCCACACGGCTGTGATGCGTGCATCAGTGCAGCCGGAAGCGGACTGGGCTCTGGCCAGCGACACCGACAATCGGCACGTGTTTGAGTTCAACAGCAACAAGCTCACATGGAGCTCCCCGCACAAATTAGAGGTGAAGGCGGCAGAGGAGTCGCAGCACAATTGCTGCATGCAGGTGCCCTTTAGCCCCAAGTTTGTGGGGGCAGAGCTGAATGTGCTGCGCACACACATGGGCCGCGGGGGTCACACACGAAACTTCGATGTGCGTATCGGGGTTGGCAGCAAATCTATGCATGTACGTTCTGAGCCAGCGGGAAAAGAGGAGGGCAGCTTGGGCTGGTCAGCACTCACTGGACGTGCGTATTACGGCAGTGACATGGCCCTGAGTGTGTCTGGGTGGCCCATGGGCACAGACACCCAGTGGAACAATTCTCGCAATTCTGTGGGGATCTATGTGCTGTACGACCGGGCGTTCACCCCCCCCGTGGCCAGGGGGCTGGCGCTGGTGAAGGACAACAAGCAGGTCGCACGCATCCCCCTGCGCTCGGAGGGCACCCCCCTGCAGCTGTTCCTGACCATCTCCTTTCAAGCCAAGGGTGCGCAGGTGAAGGTCACCCCCCGCAGCACACTGCCGCAGTACATCAAGGCTGGGGTGGACGACATGCTGCCCAATACCGTGCGCATGCTGAAAGCCAGGGCGCGCCGCACCACCCAGTTGAACGCAGGTGGCTCCAGCTTGGGGTCTGGGGGGGCACGGAGCTTCCGCGCTGCTCGCGCGCAAGTGTCTGACGCACTTGCATCAACTTCTCTGATGGGCCGCAGCTCTGCAGCAAGTGTTCTTGCACCAGACACCTCCCCCAGCGATACGCTTGCCCAGCTGCAGCACCGCGTGCAGCTGCGCCGCGCGGGGCAGCGTGGCGGCGTGCTCACGGCGGCACAGGCCGAGCTGGAAGACGAGAGCTCAACTGCTGCAGGGCGGTGGGCGGACGTTATGCGGCTGAGCAGTGCGAGCCCCATTGCCTCCGCCAGCCCCACCCCTGCAGTGGCGTCAGGTGCTGGGGATGTGGAGCCCCCCCAATCACCCCCTGGGGGGCTGGTGTCCCCCGCCCCCGCTGCCAAGGCCAACGGGGGCTTTGCGCTGTCTGCAGCGGACATTGACGACATTTACCTGGGGGGTGGCGACGAAGCCATGGAGCATTCCAAGCGCACCCAGCAACATGCATTGAGTGTGGTCACAGATGCCTTGAGTGCCCTCACTGACTTCCACCAGTTCGAGATGTGGCTGGCGGTGCACGTCATGTACCTCGGCACCACTGAGATGCTGTCGTTGTCTGAGCAGCGACAGCTTGCAGCAGCTGTCACGGCTGCAAATGCAGCTGCTGCGTGGGAGGTGGGATCGGTGCCACAGCATGTGGCAGATTTGCTCAAGGGGGTGCAGGGGGGTGCCGCCAGCGGTCCCTCTCTTCTGAGCGTGGAACAGTACAAAGAGCTACTCAACTTCAAGCTGCAGCAAGTGGAGCAGTATGCAGATTCGTTGTTTGAGCTGACAGCGCCCAACAAGGGGCTCATGCGCCTGGACCTCACACAATTGCGCAGCAAAAGCGCCAGCCTGCGCCGTCACATAGCGTCACTGCGGCAAGAAGTAGAGCTGGAGAGTGCAATCCTGGGCGAGGCGCCTGTCATTGCGCAGTTGAACAAGAGAGGGTGAATACACGTGCCCATTTATTTACATGGCAGCTGCTGCTGCAGGGGAGCACTTGAGGCAGACGCGCACAGGACATTACACAGACGGGGTAGGGTGTAGTGAGCCGACACTGCTGGCAGCAGCAGCCTGGGTGCCACCCATCCCCGTGTCTTGCTGAAGGTGCACCACAAACGCAGTGCGCTTGCTGCCCGCTGCGCTGGCATGGGTGGGGGAGGACCCCATGGGCTGGCATGTCACCTCCAGCGTCGGCAGCTCCGTGTTGGTCTCGCATGCGTGGAGGGCTACTTTTGACTTGGGGATGTTCAGCAGCAGGACCGGGCTGTGCACGCTGTCGCGGCACAGCACGAACTGGCTCACGCCCACCTGTGTGATGCCGATACCTGGGTCAAGCTCTGTCAAGCGAAACTTGTGACAGTGGAGCAGAAATCAGCACCATATGCATGCAGTATAACACACCTGGGAAATCTGTATCCACAGTGCCATCGTCTTCTGCTACGTGCAATGAAAATCGAGCGGCCTGCGCCGGGCAAGCGTGGGGTCACCACACAATTTCCGCAGCTCTGCCTTGCCACGTACCGCATGCATTTGCTCGATGTGTCCTTTGCTGAGAGAGGCCTGCTTGACTGCATCAATAACTTGTTTCACCTGCATCAACGGAAGTGGGGCTGTGTCGCGAAGCAGTGCATGGAACTCCGCATGCGGCTCACAGAAAATGTTTTGCGTGAGGCTGAGTGGGAGACCTCGCTGCCAAGAACAGAATGCGCAACCGTTGTTGTCACGGTTGTCGTTGCAAAGTTCTGTACATCTCCACTTGACCTGCGAACTGCAGCTATGGCACTGCTGAAGCTAAGAGAAACTGAGATTCATACCCTTGCGCCAGAGATGCCGTGAGCGAGGAAATGCGTGCTTTAGGTGCCTGGATGTCTTCTTTTCCAAAATCCAGCGCCATGGCAGTAGATGATACGCTTCTACTTCGAAAAGGGTAGCGTTTGCAAAGTACTGGTGTCTGCAGATGGTTCTCTGGCAGGTGGCAGCCACAAAGCGACAAAATATGCGGCTATCAAAAATGTAATAGCCCTGACGAGGCAGCTGCTGATAAAATCAGAACTAGCAGCTGTGAAACAGCTTGCTACAGACCTAAGGAACGATGTTAGTGTGATTGCGGCCACCAGGTGAGTGTAGCAGGACACGGGCAGCTTCCTCATTCACACATGCGATTGGCCTCCTGGCTGGGGGGTTGCCTGCTGGCTGGGGGGCACTTGCGACACTGACTTCAAACAAGCTCACGAGAGCTATATTAACACCTCTTCAACGGCCCTTCATACTCAGCACAAGCTGCCCACAATTCTTGCATGCACGCTGATTCACCCACCGCATTTTCTGCTTCATCCCTTCCTTCCACCAGTTGGCGCTGCAGCCTGCCTGATGGCAGCGCTTGCAAGCGTGCTACTCTCAGAAAACTTCAACGTTTCCTCTTGAACGACCCTACGAGCGGCAGAAAGCGCTCTTGCATCCTGCTGGTTCAAAAACGACCCAGCTTGCCACCCGGCCACGGCGCCCACAAGCAATCCAACGTTACGGTGGATGCGCTTGGCAGCCTGCAGCACTGCCAGCACACCCACCGCACCGGCTGCAGCCGCCGCCACATGCGCTTGCCTTGACTCATCAAAGCGTTCCCTGAGGCTGTACCCTTGTTGCTGCACAGTGGCGGCGGCAGGAGCAGCCCCCCCCATTTCAATGGCCGCCGCCTGCGCCTGCAGCTGCAGCGGCAACCCACAGCTGCTCCACCACTCAGGCATGCCCACTGCTGCATCTAGCACCACTTGCATGTCCTCAGCAGACATGCCCATAGCTGATGGCACAAGCGATGCCATTGGAGCCCCCCCCCCGATGCGAGACAAGCCCCCCCCAGTTCCGTTCCCACCCACCTGCACATCTGCCCAGCGGCGCGCACCGCCTGCGAAGCCGGCCTGCAGCATACGGCCGGCATCTTCTGATCCAAATCCATTCGTTGCAACAGCAGTCCACTTGCTGCACTGTGCATCCCAGCAGCCCTGGACAGCTTCAGCCAACACGGGGGGCAGCACCATGAGCACCACGTCATCGCTGCCCAAGCTCAAGGCGTGACAGGCATGCAGGGCACGGCGTGCTACATTCACGGCATGTCCTGCGATATCTGCAGCCCATGCCGTGTTGGGATTGTGTGCCAGATTCCACGTTGCGTTGTGCTGCAGGCGCCCCACAAGGCGGTCAGCTGCCTCCACTTGCTCACCGTCTGCACGCGTGGAGATCAGCAGAGACCCACGCCTCAGCGCCGTGACCAGAACTGAACTGCCTGCAGTGTCAGTTGCGACGCTCGTCAGCTGCGTTGCTCTGTGTATGGCTCGAATGGCGCTTGGTAGCAGGCTCTCAGCGGCCCAGCCCACAGGAATGCCCTGAAACAGCTGCTCGGGGGGGTGCCAGTGCAGCGACGCATGCCGCAGGTCCACACAGGATGCAGGGCTTTGTGTGGTCAAGCGTGCACTGGTGGGCGCCATGGCTTGCTCCTCCCGCAGTTGCTGGGCAAAGGCTGTTGGCAGGGGGGGCGAGGCCACAGCCGCAGCGCTGCCCAGCAGAAAGGGCCAGTCTGCAGCAGGCCACAGGGACGGCAGCACACTGCCCAGCCAAGTTGCCCATGTGCGGGGGGATACGGGCAAGGGGGCCACTTTGTCGTTCAGGATGGCCTTGGCCTCGCCGGCTGCACACCACTCCGCGTCCAGCAACGCAACGGGCAAGCCCTGCTGCAGTGCCGCAGTCAAAGCGAAACGCGTGGCGAAATGCAACGGCGTTTTCATAACACGACCATACCATAGGGATGGGCCCATGCCACGCAAGGTTAACGTGGCAGACCCTGCATCGTCCGGAATGCTTGAGCTGAGCAACGAAGCAGCCGAGGGGGGAAGCTGCCACCCTTGCATCAAATCGTCAAAAGATCGTGATGGCTGTGACTGTGCGTCTTGAATATGGACCAGATCAGATGTGATATCAAGCAGTTGTGCTCGGGTGGGTAGGGCTGGTGCAGCTCCACTGTGTAACAAGAGAGCCGGGTTTGGGTGATACGCAAAGACCGCACTCGGCTTCAAGCTTTGCACAGTTTTGCGCAAGAAGGATGAAGCAGCTCCTGGTGCAGGGGGGGCGCCCGGCAATAGAATGATGCGTGTTCCGCTTGGTGCATGCAGCAACACTGATCCGTCTGGAACATCAAGCGCCCGCCTTGCAGCAGCGTTGGATTTGCTGGCTGAAGAGGAATTTCCTGCAGCTGCTGTGGAAGCCGCTGAGCCCATTGTAGGATGCTGCCGGTGGCAATATCTGACGTGAATTAAGCTTACTGCATGCAAAAAGTTTGCCTGCACTGCCTGACTGGTGAGCAGAATCTTGGCGCACGTAGCACCTCGGGGCGGATGTGTTGTGAGCGGGCCTCTCTGGACAGGACAGAAAAACAAAAAAAGATTGGACGCGCGGGGAATCGAACCCCGGACCTCATCAATGCGAATGATGCGTGCTACCACTGTACCACGCGCCCAGTTACGCCAGGGTGCGACGAATCAGAGTACATATAAATGCTACAATGTACAGTATTTTTACGGAGTTGTCTGAACCACCTCAGCAAATGGATCTGCTGTAAGGGCCACAAGAGGTACATCAGGCACACCGCACAGCCAATGTGCTGTCTGGTCATTCACGAAATACTTCCCGGTGGGCTGCTTCAATTCTTCAATCGCCTGTGCTGGGGGCAGCCACTCTACAGATGAGGTGCCTTCATCGTAGGGGCGTGCTTTCTTGGAGGGCGGTGTGCAGGTGGAAGTGGTGCTATCTGCAGAGCCTCCGGCTGTGTCTGCAGTGCCTTCCTCCCCGGCCCCGTCCACAGCCGCGCTGGCGTCCTTTGCCGCTGCCCTGTACAGCCGAATGGCGTTCCTGCGCACAGACCTGAAGGTCTTGCTGCCCAGCTCTGCAGAGGCGAGCGGCAGGGCTAGAGCCCAGGCATGCAGACACATTCGGTGGCTACCCACAGTGCTACCGTACGCCACATCGCCCACAATGGCGTGTCCAATGCTCTGCAGGTGTATGCGTAGCTGGTGGCGCCGGCCAGACTGCGGCTTGAGCAGGAGGCGAGTCACAGGCTTCCCCTCCATGTACCCCCGCTGCACCACCTGTACATGTGTTTGTGCTGCCTGTAAAGAGAAGAATCAGTGGTGGCACTGCAGCACAGCGGGCGCGTGAGGGCGCTGCTTACCCTTCCCCCCAGCTCCTTGCCGGCAATTCGCATGGTGAAGGAGCCCTCTTCGCCGTCGGCAATGGGCCCATTGATGATGAATCCACCCTTCACAGTAGTGCCACCCGCATGCGGAGATCCTGTGGATGCGCCGTCGGCCTCCTGTGCAGAAGCATCCCCTGCGCTTTGCCGGGGGGGGGGTGTCTGCAACCCGTCTACGGACACCCAGATGGGGCTCATGGCGGTAACCACGGGGGTGTCCAATGCATCTGCTGCCGATGCGGTGGGGGTGGGTGCAGCAGCAGGCATGGGCGGTTTCAACAGCACATTGCTCTCCAAATGCTTCAAACGCAGGGGCCCATCAACTGGCCCTTCCCGCAGCAGCCGCTGATGCTCAAGCATGGGAAGGCATGTGAGCAGAGGCATGCATGCCTCTGCGACAGGAGGAGGGGTGCTGCCTACGTGCCCCTCGACAACTGCTAGATACAGTTTTGAAGTCAGCCGCTGCTCAAACAACGGGGCTACTGGGGCTGAGCCGGCCCGAGTGCGCCCCACAGCCACAACACCAGAGGTGGCGTAGTCCAATCGGTGAATCCAACGTGGCTCGTGGATGTCATACAATGCTGCCAAGCCTTGTCGGACGCTGGCCACGGCAGACTCAGCGTCATTCCTGTCTGGGTCCATGCGCAGGTCGAAGGGTTTATCTATCACCACGAAGCCTGGGCTGCGAAATAGCATGGGCATAAGTGATGATGTTACTTGAGATAGTTTCGTGAAGCGGTGCCGCTGCCTTCCGGCTGATGCAGCAGCAGCTTCAGCAACTCCTGAAGCCGCCATGCTGTTCAACTTCCGCAGCTGTGAGAATGGTCTTACACAAGGAAGAGGGAGCCAGAACATCTCAACAGGAAGCCTGTATGGTGAAGTATGTTCAGCTTCAAATTTGATCATAGTCGGGCGTGCGACATCGTACCGCTTGCATACAGATTTCTCCTTGGAAGCACAGTCATTTTGGGAGCACCCCTGCACAGCTTGTTGCTCCACTGTGCAGTTTGTGGCAGAATTGCACACACCACTGGTGAATATCCGTCAATGATGGACAGTGCATTCTAGCTCCTCACTGTTTTCTACTGTGTTGCCCCGCTTGCCCTTGTGGCTGAGCCCAGCTGCATTTTTCTGGATCATTCCGGACATTTCTGCAGTGCTGCCAAATCGGGTGGTGCGATCGTTCAAGCTGTAAAGGAAGAGTCTAACATCTTGACCGAAGGCTAAACATATCGCGTCAGACATGCTTGCTCGGTCCTGGAATGCACAGAATGCGCTGCGATCCGTAGCAGCCTCCGCGCACCTTCGAAAGCGTGTCGCGGAAGTTACTGGGCGTGCAAGCAGCAGCCTGCCCGACCCCTCGCGCTTGGAAGCGTTTATCAAAGAAGAGCCCACCATGGCATCCGCTCGAATTATGTCTGCCCTCAGTACTGCCAATCCTGCTGGTTCAATTTCGACGTTTGTGGCAGAGTATGAAGCGAGTCAATCTGAGCCTGCGCCACTCACTGCGAAGCAGACCGCATTGGTGCTGACTGCCGCAGCACTGCCTGCAGTGGGCTTCGGCTTCACCGACAATGTCATTATGATTTTGGCCGGTGAGGAGATCGACTCCTCTCTGGGCGTCATGTTTGGCTTGTCCACCATGGCTGCTGCGGGGTTTGGGAATATGATTTCAGATGTCATGGGGGTGCAGCTGGAGGGCTTCATCGAGCGCACGGCGGGCGTGAAGGACCCACCTCTCACTGCAGCCCAGCGGCGCTCTGGACGGTACCGCAAGGCCCGCGGCTTCGGCAAGACCGCTGGCATTGCCGTGGGCTGCCTGCTGGGCATGCTGCCTCTCCTCATCGTCCTGCCCAAGTGGCTGAAGGCACGAGTGCAGAACGCAAAGGCCGCCATCGGCCTGGAGACTCCTGCACACTCCGTGCACACGATTGTGGCGGACAAGACACGCCAATACATGGAGGCGGTGGCGGAGCAAGCACAGCTGCTGGGCTCCCACTCTGCTACGCTGTGGGTGGTAGACCCAGAGACACGCAACCTGTTCACACTACCCACTGCTGCCCAGGCAGCAGCCCCTGTTGCAACCAGCAGCGACACTGCAGCGCCCCAGCCTGTGCGCCCCAGGCGGTTGGTGGTGCCTCGAAGCGACGCGGCTCATCCGCTGCAGCTTGTGACGCGCACCCACGCCGCAAGGTACACCACGCAGGTGGTGGCTGATGCTGATACATGGCGTGTGAAATTTGCAGACAGTCTGCCTGCGAATTCGCCCCCCCCCTGTCCCAAAAGTGCCCCCCTCCCTGCGCTTCCCGAGTCCTCCAGCGCTGCCCCCAGGTCCGCAGTGCAGCGGGCAGTGGCGTTCCTGGACGTGTTCCATGCTGCTGCAGGCGACGAACAGTACGGCATGGACCAATACACCGGCGTGGAAACAGCGTACTTCCTCCCGTTGTTCGATGAGCAGCGCGCCCCCATTGGCGTGCTACAGGTGCTGCGGCGCACTGGGCGGCGTTTCTCGCCAGAGGAGCTGCACCTGGCATCCTCTGTGGGAACCCATGCTGCGGCAGCAGTGCGGGCCTTGCTGGCGTTCCGCGATAATGCCATTTCCGACAGCAGCGTCGGAACTGGCGAGGGAGTGAAGGAGGAGGCGGCCGCCGCTGAGTATGACTTGCCCGGGGCATTCGGCATCTTGGCCGCCAACTGTGGCGTGCGCAAAGAGACATGACCGCGTGGAACATGGTCTCCCAGGGACAGGTGGGCCCCATGTGTGGGCTGCGCTGCTGGGTTGTGCCGTGTGCAGTGGCGCAGGCTATGAGGCAGCGGCAGTTACAGTCACACACAGGCCGCCTCGAGCCGATAGTTATGGCCAGATGCCCGCTCAGGGGTGTGTCGTCTTGTGTGGTTTTGTTGTGCAGTATTTGTGAGGGTCTGCGGCAGGCCCGTTTCCCAGGCTCGCATGTGTAGGGGCCTGTCGCAACGACACACGGTGGCGCACCTCGGATCCAGCACAGACGACAAATTTCACGAAATCAGTCAACTGAAGGCATTTTTTGTTCAGGCTTGAATTGAGTACTGTCTGCAGTGTTTGCAAGCGTCAAGAGCGCCACAGCCAAGCAAAAGCAGCACAAGGCGTGTCGCTATTGGAGCTTGCCTCAGCATCGGTCTGGACGCATTTGCTACTTGGCCAACGCCGCCCATTTTTCGTATTGGAAACTTCATTGCTGAATCTCAGTGTTGATTTGTGTATCCCATATGGCCACCGTCGCCGATCGCTTTCGATGTCCAAGCTATTCAGCGACGACGTCGGGTAATTTACTTGGAGCCAGCAAAGTCCTTGTGTCAGTCACTTCATACGGCCTGGAACTGCGCGATATCACAGGATTTGTTTCCTCGGCAACATCAACTGTCACTTTGAGCCCATGGGACTCGGTGGCCGCAGTATGTAGCGTACCAGCCTATGCCCACTCCCCGAAGAAGCACTTCCCACATTGGCGTTTACTGCGTTTATCGGTCTCGAGGACAAGCAATTGTGACATATTGGTTGACGTTTTACCGTCAAGTGATATTACACGTGTTCTTGTCTACCAGCAAGCGCTTTTTGTGCGCTGGTCATTGGCTGTGCGGCAGCACTTGGTGGCCGTTACGGCTGCTGCTGCGGAGTCGATCCATAGCGCCGTATTGGAGCACCGCACCTACTTTTCAACAGGTGATGACAGCATCAAAGCTATGAGCGATGACCAAAGTGATGCAGCGGCTCTCTCGTGCAGCGATCCCGCAGTGCGCTCGCGCTTGGCGTGGCTGCAGGACGCCCTCTGTCAGGGTCATGCAGCATGTGGGGCTGCAGCTGTGGCCGCAATTACAGGAAGGGCAGAGAGCCCACAGGCCTGTGCAGGAGCATGGACTGCATGGTTGCATGCCTCACACGCTATCGTACAGTCCCTGACACCTCCACAGGTGCCCAGCAGCACCCCCCCCTCTCTTCGGTCCCTGCCTTCCTTGCCCCCCCTCCCAGCGCGCCCAGTGCCGTCAGGGGTGAAAACAAAAGAAACGCTTCGCATGCAAAGTCCAGCAGCAGCACAGCAGCTTGTGGCTGCGTGGCAGCGCACCCAGCAAGCAGTCCTTCTGGGCCAATGGTTGCATTTGAGCCCCCCCTCACCCCACTTAGCAGTCAGCGATGCTGCAGCACTACATTCACGAGGCTTGTTGGAAATGCCTCCATGTATCGCTGCTTCCATTCCCTCACACTTCAAGGTGCAAGTGGTGCTGCCTCGCAGCCTGGAGGCGGTGTGGGACCCCCAACACAAGACATGGGGCATGCAGCCTCGACTGCTATCCTGCTCAGCACAAGTGCTCGCGTGCGACCTAGTGCTTCGATATCCGCGCCTACCAGGGGCACATGCTCAGGCTGATGCCATCACAGTCCTGCCTTTGTCACTTGTGCGGCGAGTGCTGCTCTCGTCCGGGGCGGGGCAGGGGGAGTGGCTGCAGCTGCTGTGTGCAGGGGGGTCGAGGGGGGGTGTCACTCTGCATGCTGAGAATAGGAATGACTTGGCGCTGGCTATCCAGCGCGCAGTCTCCAATGTGTTCGACGTCGAGTTGCCGCTGACACACAGCGACGAGTTGCTGGCACCTGTAGGGGCCCTCAAGCACATTGAAAGGGGGGGGCACCTCATTGAGGGTGGTGCACTGGACACTCCTCCGCACATGGATGCAGAGAGTGTTCACGATGCAGACCTCGCACAGAGCTTCGTGTGCACCTCGGCCCTGGGTAGTGCTGACTGGCCCCAAGCCTCCGTGCCCCGCCCTGCATGGCAGCACTCCTCAGGGTGGGCTGCCTTGTCCCTGCCGGTGACTGGCGTGCATAGTAGGCTGGATGCTGCTGCTGTGCAGCTGGTGTTTGATGTGGGATTTGGGGCGTGGGACCGGTGGAGGCCTCACGTGCTGGCTCAGTGGGTGGTGGGCACGGAGGCGACCCCCCCAACACCCCCTTCGGACCAATCACCTCCAAGCGCCTCGACCCGGTACTGGGCCATCACAGGCACACATTTACTAGAGTTGCAGGAGTGGGCGCTTCAAGTGCAGAGCGTTCCGGTGCCTGTGTACTGGGTGCACCGGGTGGTCACCAGGGCCACACCCCTGGCCTGCATTGTGGCGCTGGCATGCACCCCCGCAGATGAGCACCAGCCATGTGGTGTGCGCATTGTAGCACAAGTCCCTGAGCTGCAGCAGCAGGCCGTACCAGCGCCCCTGTCGCCCTCGGCAGCCGCCGGCCCAACCGAGCCCGGGCTTGGGGCAAGTGACACGACAGCACCGCACATTGCGACAGCTGCCACGGCGTCAATAGGATACGCCAGTGTTCATATCCACGGTGTTATGCCTGCTCAGTGGCGCGGTGCAATTCAGGGGCCTGTGCAGATGCGGCAGGATGCGCGGGCAGTGCACCTCCCCAGCGCCCCGTCGCCCTGCGCTGCAGCTGCTGGTGCCAGCGTGTCCTCGACTGTGGTTGCCAGCCATGTGCTGGCAACCGTGTATCACCATGCCCGAGCTGTGTGTGCCGCTGCAGCCGACGGCACCGTGGGGGCTGCCACGCTTCTGCTGGGCCCGCTGCTTGACGACTCCTCCCCCCTATGGGTGGGCCCAGGGGCCCACGAAGGCATACATTGGCCCACTGCTGATCAAGCTGTATTTGATGCGTGGGCAGTGCATGATGTGGCGGCCGTCACAGCAAGCGAGATGACGGACACGCTGACGGCCCACCGTACAGCCGCTGCGGCCAACGGTTACTCGGCAGCTGTGGTGGGGGTGGGCCCAGATGTGGTGCCACCATCGCTATTGCATCTGTACATGGTGGCCCCATCTGTGGGCGTTGCAGATGGTATGCCCAGAGTTGCACGCTATGCGCTTTCGTCTCCGTCTCGAGGGGGGTCAGGGGGGGGTAGCAGTGCCAGCACCCCTGCAGCTGGATCTGCCACGCCGTCAGCAGACTTCAGTGCGAAAGTAGTCTTGCGGCGCCAACCCTGCCTGGTTCTGCGTGTGGACAAGCGATATTTAAGCGGGGCGGGCTCGGCAGGTCGCAGCGACCGCACTGCTTGCGACGGGTGCTGGTGGAGCTCTTTTCACCCTGTGGCAGACACAGCTGCCAGCAATGACGCTTGGCACTGGAGCGATGCTGCGGCAGAGCAGCCGCCAGCAGCAGCCAGCGAAGATGCGGCGCCAGCCATACCCACGGGGGCGCAGGGGGGCAACGGACGAGACACAGCCCCAAGCACCCCACTGCCCCATGCCCTAGCTTCCCCACAGCCAGCAGGCACCGCTGGTGGGGGGGGTGCGGCTACAAGCCGCGGCACTGCTTCCCGCACACCCGCGAGCAGGCGGCACACACCCTCAGCCACCCTCACAAGCCCGTCAAGGGGCCCCTCGAAATCTGCAGCAGCCCAACCCAAGCGGCGACTTATGCTGGAGGGCCCCTCTTCCCCCTTTGCACAGCCGGGGCACGGTGCCACCCCTCCAAGCAGTTCCCAGGTGGACATCCTGTTGCCCGCCTTGGCTGCATCCCCCCTAAACCCAGCCATTGTCGCCCCCATCACCGGCAGCCACGCGTCGGTGACGGCCGTGCAGGGTGCCCTGCTGTCAGCCTTGAAGAAGCCCAGCAGCTCTCTAGGCAGTGTGCTGGCGCTGCTGGGCACCCTGCTGCGCCACACAGCTGGTGACAGCAGCGACTGGGCTGGCCTGCAAGTAATGACAGGTGGGGGTGAAGATGCACCTGAGCGCCCCCTACACTCCCTATCCAAAGGGGGGTCAGGGGCCCTTGTGCAGTTGCAAGGCTCACTGCAGGCTGCTGCATTGCATGGCGCTGTGTTGGCTCCCGGCACCCTGTCCAGCGCCTTCTCCGCTGCCGCGGCCCCCCAGCAGGAAGGGGGCGCTGACATGCATGCTGCCCTGCATGGCAGCGCAGCGGCCTTGGCTGATGTGCAGGCTGACGTGTCTGCAGCTGATTGGCCCTGGAGGGAGTGGTTGACTCCTACAAGGGGGGTCAAACTGTTTGTCGAGGGCCCCTCCTCTACCCCCGGCTTGCAATGGGCCTACACCAGCCACGCTGCTGGAGGCGCCCCATTTACATTGGCCTGCGGCGGTGCGGCCCTGCGTGGGGGGGTGGGCCCCCTGGCACATGCATTTGCTGCAGTGGATGCGGTGCTGGCCGGCACGCAGGCTGCGCTAACGCAGAGCGGCTCTCAGCGGGCATCCCCCCTGTCACCCCCCCTGTCACTCCTGCAGCTGCGCCTGCAGGCCAAGGGAACAGAGCGGCTATGTGCTGCGCTCCTGCAGCATATTGAGGCCGTGCAGGGGGGCTCCAGCAGCAGAGCAGGCGCAGCAGTGCAGGCTACAGGCACCAAGCGCTCCTGGTGGCCGTTCAAAGGGGGAAAGGGGGGTTCAGATACTGCTCCCGGGCAAGTATCCACTCCCCCCCCCGCTGCATTGGGGGCTCCAGCAGCAAGCCCCCCACGACAAGGCCAGCTGTCCACCGTGGCGCTGCTGCAGCGAGTGGCCGATGCAGCCACTGCAGCAACCCGTGCTGGGCTTGTATTTCTGGATGGAGCTCCCCCACTACCCCCCTCTGTTGAACTGCAGTGCACGGCAGCGCTGTTGCAGCACCAGGGCAGTGCATTCGCCCTGGATAGCTGGCAGGCTTCTACAGCAGCCAAGTGGACAGGCTCTGCCTTGGGCAGCACAGCATATATGCTGCCCACCCACCCTCTGGACGCACTGCTGGGGCCACACGCAAAGGCCGCTGGGGCCCGCAGCGCCGCCCTGGTGAAGGCTAAACAGGTGTCTGCTGCACCCCCCACCCCCACCTCTCTGCTGTGGAGCACAGCTGTGGATGCTGCTGGGGCAAATCGCATGCCCAGTGCAGCCCACTACCTGTTGGACCGCATTCGGCAAGCCATGCGTCTGATGGCATCTGATGCTCACGGCGAGGCGGCCGGTACCCTGGAGCTGCCGGAGGGGGTAGTGGACTTTGCACAGCACTGTGCACAGAGTGAAAGGGGTGCATGGGGGCTCGAATTCCCCCTTGGTAAAGGCTCCCTCCCCTCAGCTGTGCTGCAGGGCGCCGCTGCAGTGGCACAAGTGCTACGACGATGCACACTGTCCAAGGGCGCCTTTGATGAAGCAGCTGCAGCAATGGCCAGCCCATCCACAGGGCTGTCCCAGAGCTTCCAGCTGCAGCTACAGGGGTGTGTGGGGGTGTTGCAGCGGTACACCCCTGGCACAGGCAGCGCCCCCCGCGACCCCCTCAGCCAATCTCGGCTGCTTTCCACGGCACTGCTGTCGCTTCCAACAGACAGCGGAGCTCCTTCTGCTGCCGAGTGCAAGCCGACGTGTGCCTTGCTATGTGCAACAGGGGCGGCTTTGGGACAAGACACCCCCCTGCACATGGTGAGCAGTGTGGCTGCACGGCTGCTTGGCGTGGCACAGCTAGGGGGGGTGAGGGGGCATGCAGTGCTGCTGCCGCGTGCAGTGGCCGATGTGCTCTGCAGCAGCCCCGTCCTGTGCGCCCACCTGTCTGCTGTTCTTTCCGCATGGGTGCGAGGCGGGCTCAGGGGGGGTGTAACTAGGGGAACCATCCCCCCCATCGGGGCCAGTGCCCTTGGGGGGGCTAGTTGTGCAGAGGCTGGCTCCATGTCTTTGCATGCAGCAGTTGTGCTGGACGCACCCACCAAGCGCATTCCGCTATCCACACAAGTGTCCAAAACCTCAGCGGTGCCCTTAACTGACGCCCCACTGGCAGTTGTGGGGGGTGGGGGGGGGGGCACTGAACACCTTGACCGCCCCTCGTTTGCTGCCATTGACGCAGCCCCTTCAAGTGCAGCCCTATTGAACATGAGTGCACTACCTGTCACTGCATGTGGCAGCCTGTACCTCGGCAGCCAGCACGAGGAGAGCGCCAGGGTGTGTGTCTTAGGGGGGGGTGTCACGGCGTGTCTCACCCCTTTAGCCACTGGTACATCAGGTCCATGGGCCGGTCAGCTGCTGTCTTCTCTGTTCGTGTCTCGAGGGGGCTCCACCCCCCTCCCCTTCCACCACGCCTGGCTGCTGGGAGGGCTGTGTAACGCCAGTGCCGAGGGCATACCGCGGGTGCTGCACGCGCTGGCAGCACAAGTGACAGATACACTAAGCACCAGCGGCGCCGCAGCTGACATGTCCGCTGCCAGCATTTGTGCTGACCTGGTGGCTTCCCTGGGCGAAGCTGCGGCGCTGGATGTGGCCCGGCTAGCAGCCCCCGTGGGCACTGCTGCCCGGGTGCTATCCTCATCAGGGGGGGTGCTTGCTTCTTCAGTACACATGCCACCCGGGCTGACATCTGCAGCAGTGGTGGGCATTCTGCTTAAGCATGTTGAGGGGGGTCACGCAGAGGACATGACCCCCTCCAGCAGCGTCGCTGCGCCCTCCTTGCTGCTGCTGCGGGCATTTCAGCTGCACTTGCTGCAGTCGGGGCAGTGGGCGCTGTGGTGCGCTGCTGCCCTGCGGTGTGCCCCTCGGCAGCACTTGGGCCCCTTCCAGCCCTCCCTGCTTCGGCTGCTGCGGGCGTGCTGCAGGGGACACACAGGACTGCTGCACACTCTCGCCTGTGCCATCCCACGCCACATGCTGCCCCAATCCCTCATGCGGGAATCCATGCCGGTGCACTCCGCGGCGCAGCATGCACCCAGGACTTGTGTGGGGCTGGCACGCCATGCGGCCAAGGATGCTGCAGCAAATGCCGAGCAAATACTCGAGTGCATCAGCCGGGGAGAAGCATTTTCGTGGGATGACGTGGCGTGCTTGGCACAGGGGCCAGGGGGGTCCTACACCCCCCCTGCCGCGACCGCATCAGCAATTGCGCTCGTGCCGTTGCTAGCGGGGACATCGCTCACCGCGGTGCCCAGTGCGGCCACAGATGCAGCAGCCCACACTGCAGCGTCCCTGCTTGCACTCCAAGCCCTCGCTGTGTCGTGTTCTTCCCTTGCTGCGGATGGTGTTCCACATGGCATGCGGCTGCTGCGCAGACGTTTGGCTGAAATGGGTGTTGGTCCCGCCCAAAGTGCAGTGTTCCTGTCCCTCGCGTGTTCTCCTTGGTGTTCCGAAGGCGATGGCCAAGGCGCTAGTGGGCACCTGCTTCCCAGCTCCGACGTGGACAGCAGCAGTCACAAGCGCTCCAAGTCGCTGTGGCGAGCCATGTTTAAGGGGGGCAAGGGGCCCTCAGATGCCCCCAGCACTGCCATCCCGCAGCAGGGACTGCACCAGCCGCTCACACACATGCCGGTCATGCGTGGAAATGCAGAGCAGTCTGGCATGACCCTTGCTGCAACACCAGAGCAATTGAAGCTGCGTGTTCCTGCCAAGGGCGGACAGAACACACGCCATGGAAGGAAGCCTCATGAAGGGGCGCGCTCACACCCTGGAACACCGAAAACACCCGGAACACGATCCACTCCTGGGCGGCGCACAGTGGCAAGCGCATCGAACACCCCCCGCTCAGCTCATCGAGGGGGGGTGCCCTCTGGCACTGTACATGCACAGTCCCCCCCCAGCGTGCTGCTTGCGGCGTCAGGGGGGGCGGTGGCCCCAGAGGCCGCCGCACAGGTGCTGCTTGCATTGCACACCACACGGGGGGTGAGGGGCGACCAGCACACCGGCAGCACCTCCTCCCAGTATATTCATCCAACGGCACACTCAGCTGCTGAGGCAGCAGCGGCGGCAGCGCAGTACATGCTGGAGGGTGAGGGGGTCAAGGGGGGTCACAAGCGGCGCCCCACTCAAACTTCCCTTACTGCTGTCAGCACAGGAGCGGGCAGCAGTAAAAGTGGACCCATCTCTGATGCAGCACAGTTTTGGAGTTTTCCCCGTGTTCCGCGTGACGCAGCCAGTGCCCCCCTGGATTGGCTGTCTCACACCCGGAACACCCTGCCGCGAGGCCTGTGGGTGCCAGTTGTGGGTGCATCTGCAACTGATGGGGGGAAGGCTTCAGCAGCGCTCCTCTGCTCCTGGTCCAACTTGCCTGTGGGCGGTTGGGATGCACCTCCTTTCACGTGGAACACCCCTCTTGGAGACTGGGGGCCTCAAGCGTTCTGTGAATACGTTGCCGTGTGGCCGCTTGCTACCGGAGCTGGAACGCTCACAGTTGAGAGCCTGATCCGTCTGGCAGCCCCAGCGGGCGCGGACGAGTCACGAGGTGCAGTATTTGACGAGGGGCGCCGACACCCGTTGACTGGGGAACACCGCTGCGACACAAGCGCCCTACACTGGCTGCTGGCGCCTGCGGCCATGGTGAGCCCCCTGCGACTGCAGGCAGTACGAGCCAGCGCCACTTTGGCCCTGCGGCCGCTAGCTCTCAAGTGTGGGGCGCATTTGAGCGCTGCGGCACAGGGGCGGGGCATGTTGCTGCTGCAGCACCTGTGGCGCGAGGCCATGCCTGGGAACTCGCCCATGGCGCCTCTGGAGGCTGCCACACTTGAAGCGGTGTATGTGGCGGCAGCTGTGGCGGAGTGGGTTTGGGGCCCCCTGGCCATGCTGCCGGGGGGTGCTCCAATCGTGGGGCCCCAAGTGGACATGCACCCCCCCTCCGCCACTGCTTGGGAGCGCTCAACGGCGCAAGCCGCCGCTGCCCTGCAAGTCTTGCGGGCGTGCATGGCGCAACAAGACGCCACAGATTCCCTCCCGCTGCCAGCAGTGGGAGTGGTCCTGCGTTGTGCCCTGGAAGGCGTCGTCACCACACAGCACGCCCGGCTAGTGGGGGGGGGGTCCGGTGCCGGGCCTCTACTCCTGGACGCCGCCCTTGGCGTCCTGCACGCCTTCAGCGACACGGAGCTCTCCATGAAGCACTCTGCCCAGGATTGGGCAGCTGGTGTTCTTGCTGGAACACACGGCGTGCTGAGCTGTCTGCGTGCAGAGGTGGGGGGGTGCTCCCAACTGACCCCCCTCCTCGCCGCAGTGCTGGAGGGGCAAGGGGGGGGGGCTGCTGACAGCGCCACAGGGGGTGCACGCAGCAGCATTGGTAGTGTCAGCACAGCGCTGCCAGCGGCACCTGACTCCCCTGGGCCCCCCCCTCCTGGGCATGGAGGCCCCTCAACTCCTGCGCCTGCCCGCCAATCAGTGCCCTCAGCCGGCAGCAGCCCCCTGGGCAGGGGGGTTCTGACCCCCCCCAACTCACCCATGGGAGCAACTTCACCCCTCATTCGGCTGTATACGCATGTGCTGCGCAGACCTGCTGCAGAGGTGGGCCCATGGCGCAAGCCCACTTCCTCCGCAGCCGCACGTGCACTTCACTTGCTCAGCAGGGCCATGCATGCGCCCAGCCCCCGCCCCTGGGACCACTTTCCTGCACTAGACGGTCTTGTGTCCCTGCAGCTGCTGCACACGCTATGTTCCCTGCAGCAGCTGGCAGCTTCAAGACTTGCCACCCCTGGGGGCCTTGACGCCAGCGGGGTTGCCAGCATGCAGCGCTGCGCAGACGCACTGCTCTCTGCGATTGCATGCAGCTTGATCGAGGTCAGCCCTTACATTGCTGAGCATGTCGCGTGTAATCAAGAGTTGTGTCGCCTGCTGCTGAGCAGCATCGGGCCATTTGGGGGGGGCAGTGCAGCAATGCGAGCGGTGTTTGAGCACGGCTCCCAGCCTGAGCCTGGCACTGCAGAACAGGAACATGAACAATCCGTTCGGCGCATCCTGTGCGCTGCTGTGTGCGGTGTGGTGGTGGAATCTGCAGCAGTCAGTGCTCCTTGGGCACAGATTGGCGTTGAACACATTTGGGGTTGGGCTGACGACACACCCCTCGTGACCATTCCAGGGGGGGGGTTAATTGGTGATGTTGGCGTGGAAGGCGAGATCATGCCTCCACCCCCACCACCACCAGGGACTGCTGCGCTGTACCCATCCATGGGCGGGTCATCTGCACCAAGCACCCCCACCACTGCGGCAGCTGAGGAAGTTTGGGTGACCCCTACCGGAGCGGAGGAGGGGGGTTCAGCCTCCCCCTCGCCTCTTTCTCGCTCACCAGCGAGCCCCCTTGCACCCCCTGCCGACGCTGACTGGGATGGAGCAGCTTCTGACAAGGATGACGGTTTCACGGAGCGACACCGGAGCGAGGTAGGGGGGGGCGCAGCAGCATCTGCCCCCCCCTTGGGAGCCAGTCTGGACGCCAGCACCCATGACTTCCCCGTCGGCATGACCTCTGGGGGAGGTTTGGTGGGGCACGGGTCAAATGTGGGGCAACAGGCCGCCCGCGCGGGGAGCGTGCTGCAAGACATGATGCTGTCCCCCGTGCACGAGGAGCAGGGGGGGGGGCATGTCGCCCCACGGGGGAACAGGCACCACCACGACGACACATATGGCGATGAGTCCTTTGAGAGCGACGGGAGTTCCTACGATGGGGAGGGGGGGCAGGTTGACAATAGCCCCCCTACACACACCACCATCATCGTGCGGGCGGGGGGCAGCACGGTGCAGCTGGGCCTGCCACAGCAGGATGCCAGAGGAGGAGGGTCCAACAGGTCATCGCCCCATCGAAGCCCGCCACGACGTCGAGGTCACAGCCGTCAAGCCAGTCGACACGATGCACCCAGCGGACACAGCCGTCAAGCCAGTCGGCACGATGCACCCAGTGGACACAGCCGTCAAGCCAGTCGACACGATGCACCCAGCGGACACAGTCGTCAAGCCAGTCGACACGATGCACCCAGTGGACACAGCCGTCAAGCCAGTCGACACGATGCACCCAGCGGACACAGCCGTCAAGCCAGTCGGCACGATGCACCCAGCGGACACAGCCGTCAAGCCAGTCGGCGAGTTGAGGGGGGGCAGCGCCGGGCACACTTACCTGGGCCTGATCGTGACAGCCTCAGCGACAGCAGCCGATTCGTGACGTCCCGTCGAGGTGGCTGGCGTGGGGGACATACGTATGACTCAGACAGCCGCTCTCCGTTGAGTGACTCCCCTGAGTACAGCGCGGAGCTGGAGGGGGGGGCTAATAGCGATGGGGGGGGGGGCGCCTCCCGCCCATACCGTCCCCGCCACAACCGCATCGCCAGCATGCAGCATAGTAGTATCACGCGGCGGGTGGCGGAAGCGGTCACCCAGGCACAGCAGGCTGCCACGGAGGCTGCAGTGCACGCCGTGACCACTGCTCTCAGCAGTGCAGGGGGGGGCACCCTGCGCCATCACCGCAGCAGCACCATGCCGACCATGCACGGGGGGGGGGCAGCTGTAGGCTATGGGGGGGAGGGCAGCGGCGCTTCTGCCCTGGATGTGTCGGCCACCATGGACCCGGTGGGGGACGGACCAAGCGCACCCTTCTCTGGGGAGCCCCATCAGGACGAAATCAAGGCGCCCTCTGCACCACCCAGTAGCCCGGGCGCTGGTGGGGGTGCAAGCAGCAAGACAGCGCTGCGTTAGGGCAGACGGCGTGCAGGGGCTCCTGGAGGTCTCAAGGGGGCATTTCTTGCACATCGCATTCGACTGGATATGCGCACCCTGAAGCATGCTTGCTGGCAACATTCGAAATTTACGAATTCAAGTACTTTGCCGCTGCTCAATGCTCGCCTGCTGACCGCTGAATTTGCTCGGCGCTAGCTGAAGCGCAATCCACTCTCAAAGGGCGTCCATCATGGCTGCTGGTATGCCACGCAACTTTAAACTGCTGGACGAGCTTGAGGATGCAGAGCGAAGTCAAGAGGGTGGGGCTGATATCTCCTTGGGTGCGTGACTGGGGTGTGAATCCGGCCAGCAAAGCTGAGGCGTGTTGGGGAAATTCCGGCCCGGGCGCAGGGACCAAGGGCATTGCATGCACAACCCACTTACGCAGGCCTAGCTTCCATGGAAGACCGAATGATGCACAATTGGCAGGCATCCATTGTCCAGGCTGCAGTATGTGCCTGCGAGCAGCCACTCATTGCACCTGCACACATTTGATCCGCAGGGCAATTCCCAGGACGTTCGCGTGTGGTTTTTGTCCATCACTGTGGGCAGTGAGTACCCTAAGGAGCCACCAGTCATTAAGTTCACATCCAAAATTAACATGGATTGTGTTGATAGCAAGGGCGATGTACGTAATTCAGGGCGCCTCCGCTGCCAGCTCCAGTGCACTGCAGCGCACCTCACAGGTGATTGTTGCCAAAGTGCCTTACTTGGATGAGTGGACAGCCGAGTGCAACATGAAGGGTGCCCTGTTAGCGCTGCAGTCTGCTATTCGAGCAGCGTCCAAATCCCAGCCCTCGGACGGCGCGTCTTACTGAGCGCTAGAAGCGTCCTCCCAGGGGCTGCTGCGCTGATTACAGCGCCGCCAAGGCACAGCCAGCAGGCAGCGCCCTTTGCCCCCAATCAGCAGTACGACAGTGTAGTGCCACTCTGCGGCGTGTATCGAGGCACCTGTGTTGTGTGCTGAGAAGGACCAGCTAGTCTAGCTCACCGTGCAAAGTGCATGGCAGGCTGCATGGCAACTGTGAAGCTCCGGTAAATTTATACGAACTAGTTCGGTTGTGTATTGTGGTGTTTGTGTGTGGGGGGCGGTCGAGGGGGGGTGCATGCGCTCACTTGCGGAGCTTCAGGAGCAGGTTCCGGTTGCCCTTGATCTTCTTCTGCAGCTGCAGCAGTCCATACAGCAGCGCCTCGGCAGTGGGGGGGCACCCTGGCACATACACATCCACGGGGACGATCTTGTCGCAGCCACGTACCACGGCATATGAGTAGTGGTAGTAGCCCCCCCCGTTGGCACAGGAGCCCATGGAGAGCACCCAGCGAGGGTCGGGCATCTGGTCATACACCTTGCGCAGGGCAGGCGCCATCTTGTTTGTGAGGGTCCCTGCCACAATCATGACGTCTGACTGGCGTGGGGAGGCACGGAACACAATGCCGAAGCGGTCCATGTCGTACCGAGCGGCTGCAGAGTGCATCATCTCCACTGCGCAGCAGGCCAAACCAAAAGTCATGGGCCACATGCTCCCCTTGCGGGCCCAGTTCACGATCTCATCCACCTTGCTGACGACAAACTCTGTGAAACAACATACAGTGGCGCTTTACCAGGCAGCCGGCAGTGTCAAGTGCTGGAAAGCCTCGTCAGGACGTTGCTTCAGCACGAGTCCACTTGGAGCAACAGGGAGCTGCAGCAGCGAAATCGAACATACCAGCTCCATTATTAGGATTGTTCATAAGAGCACCAATGCTGTCAGCTGCGAAATGAGGTTCAGAAGTTGCACGTAGATGCGTACGCAAGGCTGCGGAATTAGTGCACACAGCGTCGCGTGCACATACCCTGAGCTGGTCCAGAGGTGTGTACGGCCCGCACAGCAGTTGGGGCCAGTGTGGATGAAGCATGTGCAACTGTACAACGAACAAGGTTGGTGTACACCGGTGTATCTAGGGCAGCAAACGAACCTGCTCCAGATGCCTTGGCAGCAACGCCGGCAACGCGGGCAAGCATGGCAGCGGTTGTGATCGGAGTGAGCACAGACAGCGTGCAAATTAGCAATCGCACATCACTCAGTTCTATGCTCCAGTCTTAAATTGCATCAGATTGCTGCATCAGTGTGCATTGTCACCATCACCTCGCAAGCCCCCCCCCAAGGCGCACGTGGAGGGCCCAGAATTGTGGTGCACCCTTCAAGGCATGCTGCTGCTGCTGCAGCCTACCTGAGTGACAAGTAATGCATGCGAGGAACATCCAGGACAAGAGCGTTCGCTGTGCTCACCTGCGGCTTTTGCGACAGAGTGACTGAGGCTGGCTCTGAGAGTGAGGAATGCTGGGAGAAAGGGGGCCAGATGGGGGGGGGGGGGGCTGGAGGCAGCTGATGATGCTGCGGACTAGACAGTCGCACCGGTGCCACAGCAAACAGTAGCAGATGCACTCTAAGTGAGAAAGCGGTGCTGCTAGCCCAGGGGTGGCGGCACCGCTCCAAGGGCTTTGGAGGTCAGCCCCCTCGCTGAATATATATCTGCCCAGCATTCCTCGACAAGCCGCAATCCAACATCATTGATACGATGCTATCATGATCATAGCACAGCTTATGGGCATGCGCCCGGCCCTGGGATGTTAGCCCCCCGCTAGCCCCCCGCTTCCACCCTTGCCGGTGAGGTTCCCTCGAAAATTGTGACTTTGCCGCTTCGGGCTGCATCGCGTGCTGTGGGCACCTGAGCTGCCACATAGCAGCGGTGGATAAGCTTGCTGGGCTTTTGGCATTTTCCAAAAAGTAATCTGCATGCGGTGGGGTTCGAACCCACGAGTGCGAACACAGAGGGTCTTAAATCCTCCCCCTTAGACCACTCGGGCACACATGCGACATTAACCGTTTTTCTTCAAATTTGGTACTATATACTTTGCAGTGTGTACACGCATTTTCTGCACCTGAGCGTTAATGAGTCAATACTGTTTTCACCCAGGGCTTGGGCTTTACGTCATGGTTTCTTCACTCAAATTCCAGCAACCTTGCTTTTTGGCACTGAGAGTAGTCACTGGCTACATGAAGTACCAAGAGGCACCACATTTGAGTCATGCAACTGATGGGGGGGCCCTCGCAGGCAGCGCGGAGCCCACCGCGGTCACAGTTGTGGAGCCTGCATTCAACACATTTGCGGGTAGTGGTAGCTGGCAGAGGCAACGACGATGGAAATAGGACCAACTCGTTTGCATTGATTTGGTGGATTCCCTGCAGCTACTTCCTGCTGCACACCCAGACATGGCTCGGAAAGGCCAAGCTCCCGAACTGAGGTTGCGTGGAATCCTTTCGCAGCAGTGCCAATTCAGCCAGAACACAGACCGGCCAAAGAATGCTCCCAACCAGAGTTCCCTCAGCCAGGGCTCCAGCTGCCAGGGTCTGCAGCCCTATAGACGGACAAACATTCGGCAGCAGTCCTCTCGTTAGCATGTTTTGAGCCCCCCCAGTGACATCAGGCAACGTTGCTGAGCTTGACTAGAATTGCCGTGACGATGATGATGATTGCAGCTGCGAGGCAGTTTTGCATTGACCAATTGATTGTGAAGCATTTCAAGCACTTTCCCAACATCCTTTAGGCCGCTGCTGCGCGAAGTGCCTATTTACAAAAGAATCACACAAGCACACACTCAGTCCCTGACGAGCAGCAATGGCAGCAGTCGAAGGAAGTGGCTCTGGTGCCGCAGCAGGTATGAGCACCTCGGACTGTGAAGCTATTTGGTGCCTCCGCACGGTCTTTCTTTTCGCAGGCGCAGGAGAGGCTGAGAAGCGCTTTGAGGTACGGCGGCAACATCGCTGCTGAAAATCGCAGCCCAACAAAAGCAGCATTGCAATCTAGTGCAAGTGTGTACACGAAATGCACCAACTCACAGGTAAAAAAATGGATGCCCATCGGAATGTGGAGCTGGAAGAGCGTGCAGGTGAGCAAGTAGATATGCCTAGGTGGTTGGGCTACCACGCCAAACGAAACGCTGACAACCTTTCTTGGTGGTTCTCTCTGGAAGAACCGAGAAGCTTGGCAGACCTGCTGCTTCCAGAAACCATCCGCTGTGATTGAGCCTTATAGGACTGCTTCACTCACTCGAATCAATGCGCTTCCACCTCATCTGCGCCCTCACTGTGCAGGAGAACTGTGCCATTTGCCGCAACAGTCTGTATGAGCCAAGCATTGAGCACCAGGCACTGGGAATTTCGGAAGTAACCATTGCGTGGGGTGCTTGCAACCATTGCTTCCACTTAGGTGAGTCAGAATGCCACGCATGCAAAGTCACAGAAGTCATTCACACAAGCCCACAGAGTGCATCCAGCGGTGGCTCAAGACACGAAATGTGTGCCCTCTGTGCGGACGAGAGTGGGAATTTCAGAAGATTCAGAAGGTCGCCTAAGATGCGTGCTGCTTGTAAATACAAAATCTAACCTGCTTGCACTGCCGCCACAGCTGTGTTCTCTTGAGTTGCTTAGAATGAATTCATGCATACACCGCTGCAGATACCACCGCTGCGTGCTGCCACTGCGACATGTGCGCACATTGCTGCATGTTGACCAGTCCCTATCCATGCCTTCACCGCTCGGCACCTGCAGGCGCTGCCTCGGCCACCACGCTGCTGGCGCCGCTGCTGGCGCCGCTGCCCGTCTGTCCCAGCCTCCGCTGCGTCTGCCGCAACACGTCCAAAAGCTGCTTGCTGCCCCGGCTTTCTGCTGAAGCCTTCACCTCTGCACACACTGCCTCGGCGCCCGCGTCTAGGGCGGCTTGCCTGGCCGCTGGCATGTGCACCAGCGTCCCCAGAGCCTTCAGCGCTGCCACCACCACCCCGGCATCGGCCAGGTGCAGCTGTATGGCAGACAAGATGGCACCCACGCCGCCGCTGGTCACGATGCAAATCTTTGCGACGTCCCCCTTTGAGGAGTGCACTGCAAAAATGGACAGGGCGCCGCAGCACTGCCGCTGCACCTGCGCTGACTCCTTGCACAGGGTCATGGATGTGATGACCTGCGCGACGGCGCCTGATGTGGCCATGCGCACCTTGTTGTCGTCGTTCTCATACGCCATGTGCCGCAGGGCCACCACGGCATCCTTCAGCACCCGGCCTGCGGCAGGGTACGCCTGCATAGCGCCCACGATGGCCTCAATTACCCCCTTCTCCGCAGCAATCTGCCTCACCTCTGTCTGCATGGCCAGGTTGGACACTGTCTGCAGTGCATACGAGGCAGTGGATGGGTCCTTGGCACGGCCCAGGGCGAGGGCCCCTAGACATGCTTCAATGTACCCCTGGGAGGCAAACTTGAGCAGTGCTACCTCGTCACGGGTGTGTGTGCGATCCTGCATGTCGCGCAGGCCATCCCGCAGGTTACCCAAGCGGATGTACTGCTTGGACACAAGGCTGGGGGAGAGGGCCAGGCCGCAGCGGCGCTCAATCTCGTACGCGAGGTCTTCGTCGCCCAAGGTGCGCCAGGAGAGGTCGGCCCCCAGGGGGTTTGCTGGCAGGACGCCGGCCCCTGCAGCAGCGGCAGGCACTGCACCCATGACTGGCGAAGCTGGGCCTGACTCCTTCACGCGCACGACAGATGCTGCACGGGGCTCGGGGGGGGGGCGATCTGCAGCGCGCTTGGCAATGCTGGCCCAGCCCCCCGTGGATGGCTTGGACGCTGAGCTCTTTCGTGGAATATCTGGGCTGCCGCCTCCCAGCACAGGTGTCTCCTCTTGAGCGAGGGCACTCGTTGCCGCTGCGGTGCGAGTTGGCACCACTTCAATCTGTGGGGTGGAGACAGGGGCGACGGGCTGTGTCGGCCTGAGTTCAGGAGTGCCTTTGCCTGGGGCTGCTGTCCCAGGCTCGTCGACTTGCTGCGTGCTATGATGACCGTTGCTGTGGGTGTGCTGAGTGTCTCTCGGCTGCTCTGTGGCTGCTGCTTCTGCTGCAGGAGCAGCCGTGCCCTCGTCAACTGCCTCGTGTGTGGCCTCTGCTGACATGTCCAAATCCAGGGGCAAAGCGGGGGGGGCGTCCGTCTCATCATCATCCAAGATGTCCCCCAATGCACTGCGTGCCAAAGCGCTGTCGTGGCTGTCCACCAGCCCCCCGCTGCCGTCCACGCCCGCGCTCCCACCGAGGAAGGAGGAGCCGAAGCCCCCTCCGAACCCCCCAAACATGTCAAAGCCCCCCCCTAAATTGAAGTCCATGCCCATGCTACCACTGAGTCCACTACCTCCCCCCACTTGTAGCCCAGGTACGCTGGGCACTGCAGGAGGGGCTTCAGTCGGCAGCTGCAAGCTTGAGCCCAGGGCAAGGCTGCTGGGCAAGGCGGGCCCCACCGCTACTGCAGCGCTCCCCAGAATGCCAGGGGAGCCCTGATGGCTGCCGTTCAGCTGGCTTAACGCAGGTGAAGCCGAGCCGTTGGTGGCGTTGCGCTGAGCCTCGCTTGTGGGCCCATCCCCCGCACTCCACGACGCCTCACGAGCAGCCGCAGCACTCGCACTAGCGCTGTCAGCAGCTGCACCAGAGACTGCGGAGAACAAAGGCAGCGTCACATACACCACACCCACGCTATGTAGGGCGTGGTCGCTGCCAGCGGCTCTCTTGCTATCGGCCTCGGCAACAGAGCCCGGCCCCACGAAGCAGTGGGGACGTGAGAACACCACATCAGCCACGGAAGCCAGGGTGTCCTGCAGCCCAGTGTGCGGGGCTGATGGTAGTACCAAGCGCACATCGGGCCTGGCTGAGCCGAGCGAAAGACCCACCAAGTGTACGGCACGGTGCACGACTGCGCCAACTGTGTCACTGGGCCACACAGGGACAGGCACACGCATGGGCGGTATGCCCGGCACCAGTTCAGCTTGTCCGACGGAGTGTGCTGCTGACGGCTTGATGTGGTGCAGGGGGGTGCTGGTTGCTTGCACCGTGAGAAGCAGGAGGCGAGCAACCAGGGGCAGGGGGGGCGGCACCCCAATGCCCGCCGCCCCCATCTGAGCAAAGCTGCGAACAGCCACTTCAATGGGGAGGCGCTGTGAGGGCAGAGGTGCCAGTAGCGCTGTGACAGTTTGTGCCAGCGGAGGCGGCACTTGTGCTGGGAGCGGGGCCATCCACGCCGCCTCGTAGGAAATGGAGGTTGCACCGCCCTCTGAGCGCACGTAGCGCCAGGGGTACTCAGCAAGTGGGGGGCGCCCAGTGACAATTCGGTACAGCAATTGCCCGGCGAGGAATGAAGCCTGTGCCGACAGGTCTGCCTGCTCTGAGCTAAGGGGGGTGTTGGGGGCCGACAGAATTACAGCCAACGCCTCAGGAGACAGCATGCACAAGGCAGGGAATTGCTGCAAGTCTGTGGCTGATAATGGCACTGCTGAACCCACTGCAGCTGCTGCAGCTGCCACGATGTCCCTCACTGGGGCAGTCAGGCTGGCTGAGCCGTCTCCCTTGTTAGCGATTCGGCAGGACAAAGCACCCACCATATTCTGCAAGACTGGGTGCCCATTCTGCGTAATGCCAACATGCGATGCCTGCAGGTATGGGTGTGATACGCCCTGTGCCTTGAGGAAAGAAAGAGCCTGCGAAGCAAACAGCGGTGGCAAAACGTCGCATGCGACGATGCCGCTGAGTCAAAAATACACGGCACCACAAATAGAAAAAGCGTGAAAGCTCCTGCTGGAGCGTATTAAACGCCACAAGAGTGCAGCACTGTTGGCAAGAGGCACTGAAAGCGGCGATCAACACAGTCGGCCGTCAGTATGGGCAGCACATGAGTGCCGAGCAGGGACAGAACCCATTGCCCGAATCAAAACACCATCCCAGCCCCAGCCGATTTGAATATATGGCAGAAGGACTTCACGCTGAAATTTACTGCAGATTGGAGTGTGGCTGGAAGACGCACCTCGAGTAGACACAGCCCAGTGCGCATGAAAACTGGCAGGGAGCAGGCGGAGGGCTCCGCTTCCAGCTGCGCCAGATTTGCTGGGTGGCTATCCTGAACAATTACGAGAGCCTCGCCCATTCCATCAAGTGCACCGTCGACTGTGTACAGATTTTTTTAATTGTGGGCACCGATCGGAGTTTCACCGCGTTTCGTGGCTGCATTTTGGAAATGATGCACTCACACTGGTGAGGTGGACTGGCTTTGAACGAAGTCCACGTATGAGACACATATGGATGAGCAGGAAGGCTTGCCGCAACCTCCAGCTCATTTTCATATGCGTGGTATGCTGAGCATGGGAAAACCTGCACACGGCCACGGTAATTCGGCTCGGCGTCAGTCTTTCCGCACACCGCTGACAAACCTTCAAAAGGTATGTTTTATCTGACTGTGGCAAGCCAGCACGAGTGCATTTTGCATGAAGTAGCTTGACATCTTTACCCAGTGAGGAAGGGGCTGCAGTCAAGACGAAATCGTGCAGAGACAGCGGACGACTTGTCAGATGACTGTGCTCCAAAGCCCGCACTGTGGCATCCAGTTGCAGGTTACTGGAGCGAGCTGCCTGAGCTCCAGGCCCTGCTGGGGCACTACTTTGCCCGGCACCACTCATGGTGACAGGCGGAGGAAGTTTTCGGCGGGAAGATTTGGGAAAGATTGATTGCTGAGCCTGAGAGCCCTCGGAGGCGTGGCTCGTTGGGCAGGGCATGGCAAGGGGACCCCCTCAAACAGCACGCAGATGAAACAGAAGAATACCGCAGGCGCAATTCATTCTTGTGCAGGGAATATAATGACGACGTGTGAGAGCTTGCCAGCCGCGGCTACGCAGGGTCATCCTCGTCCTCGCTGCCCTCTATCCCTGCAGCGCCCGCAAAGGTGTCTAGCCTCTCCGGCCTGCAGCGCAGGGGGGCGGCGGGGGGGCTGAATTCGCCCGTGTCTGAGGCACTGCTATCGCACCGGCCATGAAGTGGCGTGATACTGCCGGCATGTCCCGCGCTGCCGATGGCTGGTTCCGGCAAAGGCTCGTCAACCCCCCCTGCCGCTGCAGGCAACCCCCCTTCACCACTCTTTGCCGTGGGCCCACTCTCCACTTGGGGCAACGAGTCTACCGGTAGTATAGGTCGCTGTTTGGGCTGGGTTCCGCTGGCAGCCCCCCCTGACGCAGCTGCTGGGGCAAGGAAATCGAGGCCGCCCCCCCCCAAGCTGCTTTGAGCAACGACACCGGGCTCATCGCTCAAAACGGGGGGGCGAGCTGCGGGCGGTAATGAACGGAGCTGGGTACGAGCACCTATATGCACAGACTGGCCACTGTGTCTGTTCCGTCCCCCCATATGTTCCGAGTGGTTGATGCGAGGGATGGCCTCTCGTGCCTCGGGCTGTGGCAGTGGGTCGCCCCCCTGCCGGCCTGACAGCTGTGCAGCGCGAAAAAAGGGGTGGGGACCAGTAGAACGAAACCCTTGGGAGCTGCTGGACCTACCTCCCCCAGCTGCTGCCTGCGATAGAGGCTCCAGGGCCCGGTGGCTGCTTGTGCGGCTTGGTGACGGCAGGGCCCCTCCACCAGGCGAAATCGCCCCCCCCTGAAGTGTCCTTGACACCCCCTGCGGCAAAGGTGGCAAAGATGATGTAGAAGCTGTTGCGGGGGACAGCCAGGCAGGCGATGACTGGGAGCCCCCCCCTACACCCCCCTTGTGAGCCCCTGCCTGTGGCCTCTGGGAACTGTGGTGCAGACCTGCCCCTGCGCTTGCAGCGTCCAGTGGTGCGTACCCCAGTGCCCTGGGTGGGCCCCAAATGGGAGACCCAGCCCTAGAGGGCACTGCGCTGCCTGACCTGTGCGAGAGGCTGCGGTCGCTGAAACTGTCTCTGTCCAGAGCAGCGGGGGCACCATTGATAACAGAGGGTGCATTCAGCACCACATCCAGAGCTGAGCGCTCTGACGGTGACTTCGTGTGTGCGGCTGTGGGGAGGTTGGGAACGAAACTGCCGTTGCTGGCTGGCTGGCGGTGGGCAGCGGCCGCCCCTCCTGGCGGCGATGCCGTGGCGTTGCCGACAACGCGAACCGTCGCTGCATGTGTAGCTACTGGTCTACGCAGGGTTTGTGTAGTTGTGCTGTGTGCCAGAGCAGTTGGCGATGCGGGGTGCTGAGGAGAATCACCAGCACTGGTCGCGCCGCGACTTCCTGCCTCGGGATCGGACTGCGAGAAATCGCGCTCCATTTGCAAAGCTTCGTAGGCGTACTGAAAGCTGGAAGTTGAAAGCCAGTTTACGCTCGAATGTCTGACCAATGCTGTGTGAGGAATCTGCCAGTGAGTGTCTGCTGTGGCAGAATATACTGCGTGGCAAAGCAGTAACCGTCAAGCATGCAAAATCTAACAAAACACCCGATCAAGGATACCAAAGACAATTTGTTTGCACTGAAGTGCGACCCTTGTTGTCTTGTCAACATTTGGTCTATTATTCGTACATTCACGCCAAATGACAAGCAATTCCACAAGGTCGCGGACATGCCTCAGAGAGCGTCTAAAGATTGGGCCCCCCTAAACAGCCCTGCTCCGACCTGGTCGTGCACCGCCCCGCTGAATAACACGTAAGTAAATAGGAAGGGAAATATCCATCGCTGCCTGAACAAGAGTGCCATCAAGTGGAATTTCCCCACATTTCTATGCAGGAATCGCTCTCGCAGCCCGCACACGCAACATGGCATGGCACTAGCAGGAGCAAAACCGAACGCATCTGCTACGTATACCGATAGAGCGGATCTGTAGTGTCCGGTACAGTTACAGAGCTGGCTGCATTCCGGCAAGCTAGCAGCTGTGGCTGGCGTGGCGTGGACAGTGCTGCAGGGGACAGTGGAGGGGGGGACGCGAAAGGACAAGGTGGTGGTGCTTTGCGGGCCAAGGGCACACCCCCACGGCTATGGAACTGATGCGCCAGCAAGAAATACGTCTGTGAGTCACTCCGGCCTGTATTTTGCAATAAGCTCTCGATCCGGGAGCATGGCAAGGAGCTGCAGAACAGAGGGTGACGCGCAGAGAAGATGCAGCATTCTGCGTGAGGCCCCTCGACTGCGACTCAAAACCCCAGCCTATTTCGTGCTGGCTTCAATTGTTTGGCAAAACGGTTTTTGTACACAATACATGACAGTCACGATACATTCCTTCTTGTTGGAGCGCAGTAGGAGAGGATTCTGCTCGTGACCAGTGAAAGGTTGATTTTTGTCCAGCTCATGCAAAGCAGGCACTATCACCTGCGAAAATAGAGCAGAAGGTGACCTTGGATATCCTTGCAGCTGAGCAGTGGCTTTCTGCAGCTGGCCTGGCATAGAAACTAAGCTTCGCGTGGGGTGCGGCATTCGAGACATCCTGCGCCGCCATGTCAAAGATATTGCGCTCCATTCTGGCAGTGGTCATTGTGGCCGCATCATTACTGTGCACTATCTCCACCATACGATCTTTTGCGACATCTGACTCTTCGTCTTTGCGGGCATCGGCAGGTGCTGCATCCCACACAGTTCCCACTCGCCAGGAGTTGGGCCGCAGCACTTGGACGCTGCTGCACCGAGCTGCAGCCAAGTACGACGAGGAGCCCACAACGACACAACAACAGCAAATGCACACATTCATCCGCACCCTAGGCGATCTGTACCCCTGTGATGAGTGCGCCTCACATTTCAGGTGCGTTGCGTTGCCAGTCACAGTAGCCACGCCCTGTTCTACGTGTTGTGCATGAGCGCTGCCACTGGACCAATTCAAACCGTTTTATGTGCAGAGAGATGCTTCAGCGAACTCCTCCTCAAGTGGGCAGCAGTGCCACCCTGTCTCGCTGGCTGTGCGAACGACACAACGAGGTGAATGTTCGCCTGGGCAAGCAGGTGTTCAGCTGCAACGCAGAACACCTCAAGGAACGATGGGGCGACTGCGGTTGCTCAGAAGCAGCTCCTTCTGACAAGAAATCAGCTTGAAAGCGGGTGGAAGGCTGGGAGTCGGTGCAGCAAAGCATGCGAGCACCACGAGCAGATCCACGTAATGTATTCCACTGCAAGTCTTCACGGTAACTTGACCGCTGCAAGATTACACACCACTCACACCTGAATCATCCTTGAGCTTATGCATACACTAATGCCTTCAGATGCGCCAGCACATTGGCTGCAAGCGGCTCGCGCTTCAAGGTGCTCACAAGCCGAGTGCGGGTTTCATCCCCCCCCTCATCTCCACTTGAGGGGGGGAGGGGACCAGACGATGCACTCTCATGTGCCAGTTCTGCATTGTTCTCGCTAGCGCTTGTGGAAAACGGAGCCAGTCCGATGCTAATGCCACCACCTTCCGCAGTGGCAGTCCTGTGGAAAGCGGGGGGGGCAGCAGGGGTGGTGAACGCACTTGGGCCTGAAGTGCTGCGTTGCTGACCAGGTGTGGTCATGCTCCAGCTGTGCTGCTGGTGAGGGCGCTGGTGCGCTGAGCCTGGTGTCTTGAGGGCAGACGCCATGCCCAGCGACGCAAGCCCCACTGACGGAGACGACAGCGCTCTGGAGCGGGGAGAGGGCGCGGGAGCCCCCCCATCACCCCCCTGCTGCTCCTTGGCAGGGTTGTACTTCTCGCGAGTAAGCTTCCACTGCCCATAGCCCCCCTCTAGGACACTCACAACACGTCCAGGACAGCAAACACGTGAGACAGCCATCACTTGGGCAGTGATCCACTCAAAGTCCTCCTGCCGCAGATCCATGCCTTGGGTGGCATATCCATCATTGCGTGTGTTCCCAGCATCCCCTCGAGCTCCATCGAAGCCTGCAGAGAGCAGAATGAGATCCGGACCGAAGGCGCGCAGTGTCGGCACCACACGCGCTGAGATGGCCTGACGCACCGCGGCACGCCCTGCGCCGTACGAAAGCGTACAGGTGGGCGACATGTCGGTCGAGTAGACGTGCGGCCTGTCTGCCCCCAGTGGTCGCGCTGCAACCTGCCCCCTGCTGGCTGCGCTGCTGGCCGCCTGCGCCTGCTCGTGGCTTGCCGCCGCCGCCAGCAGGGGGGATGGCAGAGGAGCAGGGCCCTCCTTGGCTCGCCATAGCGGCTGCACAGCGCAGTTCACGATGTTGTGCGGCAGACAATCGTCCTTCCCAGTGCCTGGGTAGAATGAGTACAAATCAACTTCCGACGTGGAGGGGGGCTTCCCGGCGCCACTGCCCACCTCCGCTCGTGCTGGTGACGCTCCAGCAATGGGTGGTGCTGACACATCCAGCGGTGACGGGGCTTTCAGTTGCAGTGAGTTTGCGTTGCCTTTCTCGCCCTCGGGAGCCAGCAATTGTAGTCGAGCCGTCCTGGGGGGGGCAGGATCGGAGGTAGGGGGGCCCTCGGTAGACTTCAGTTTTAGAGTGACTCGTGGCCGTGCAGGTGACACTTGCACAGCAGGATTCAACGGCACGGCTGCAGGCCGGCTGGCCGTTTCGTGGCTCAGTTGCACGGGCATGACCACAGACGGGGCTGCCCGCTTTGAAGGGGGGGGCAGTTCAGCAGCTGTGGGGGGCCCACTTGCCTGCGTCCTGATTGTATGCTCACCATCTGATGGGTTGCCGAGGACAGCTGTCTCTGCGTCCTCCGGAACAGT
>Ga0307982_1000233_pt1 | contig 42394 bp, 14 predicted proteins | sample OrgLakmetagen989_FD_201847 | JGI IMG/M metagenome (GOLD analysis project Ga0307982, IMG submission 201847) | Saline water microbial communities from Organic Lake, Antarctica - #989 | ecosystem: Environmental > Aquatic > Non-marine Saline and Alkaline > Saline | place: Antarctica: Organic Lake... | reverse complement strand
CCAGTGACTGGTGCGGCCGTCACCATTCTCGGAGCTGCAGCAGCAGCGGCAGCGGCGGCGGGTACCACGGGGGCAGCAACCAGCGCAGACGGCGCAGCTGGCATGCCGTCCAACTTCACCCCTGCCATTTGGGCTGCTCGGTGCAGGCGCTCTGCCTCCAGGCACTTGCGTGTGACTTCCGTCTCCAGGGCCTTAATCTTGCCTTGTAGGCTGCCAATCAGCTTCTTGCCCTTCTCCCGTAAGGCAGTCTCCTCCAGCATCAAGCGCGTCACCTGCTGCTGCAAGCCGCTCTTGTCTTGCTGCAGAGAACTAATCTCTGCTTGTGCGGTGCGAAGCTGCCCTGTGACACCTGCACTAGTGCTGGCTGCTTGGGAGCGTGTCATGCGCTTGGCGGTGCCGCTGACTGGCGCTGTCGCCGCAGTGGAGGCATCACCCTCGCTGTCAAGCACAGCCGGCACTGCAGCCGACGCGTCTTCCCCAGCGGCAGCCGATGTGACAGCCTCAGCGCTGAAGCCGTTGCGCTTCATGCTGCGCTTCAAGTTGCCGTTTTCCTTCTCAAGCAGGGCCACAGTGGCCTGAACTCCCTTCAGATGCTCCATAGCCTCCCAGTGCCCTGCACCGCCGCCACCACCCATGCCACCAGCGCTGTTGCTGCGTAGCTGCCAGTCCTTGAAGTCAGCCTCAGCCTTTTGCAGCTGGGCCTGTGTGACCCGCAACTGCCCCTGCACGCCCGCCAAGGCCTGCTCGTTGGCGGCCAGGGCCTTCTGCAACTTGGTGCCCTTCGCAGCGTTGGCTGCAGCCTCCTGCTTGGCCTCCTTAAGATCAGCCCTGGTGGCTGTGAGCACCGCCTGTTGCTCCGTAGCTTCCCGCCCTAGTGCCTCTCGCTGAGCAGTCCACTCGTCAGTGCTCACGCTGTGCTTCTCCTTGTAAGCATCCAAGCGTGCCTCTGCTGCCGCCAGCTGCTCTTGCAGACGTGCGTCTGCGTCTGCGCGCAGCTGTGCCGTGACCTCGGCAAAGCGCATCTGGGCGCCTTCCACCTCCGCCTCAGTCCGCCATTGCACCTCCCGCAGATCATGCCGCAGGGCACCCTCCCGGGCTGCAGCAGACGCAGCAGCATCTGCAGCTGCTGTATGAGCGTCTGCAAGGGCAGCAGCTGCTTCTTGAGCAGCCTTGTCGCTGGTGCATTGCAGCTGCTGCATGTTGGCCGCAGCTGCCGCAGCATCGCTTGCTGCCTTTTGACGAGCTTGTGCTAGGGACTGCTGCACGCTGGCCAGCTCTGTAGTGGTGGTGGACAAGCGGGCATGCAGCGACTCTCTCTCTGCCCGTGTATCTGCTAGCTCAGCTTGCGTTTCCGACAGGCTGCTGCGAGTCCGTGTCAGGGCCTCCTCGGCAGCAGTGCGGGCTGACTCGCTGGCCTGCAGCAGCTTAACGGTGGCCTTATACTTGTTTTCAAAGCTGTTCTTCAGGCTGCGTGTCTGTTCAAGCAGTGTCTCAAGCTGCAGGACATTTTCTGCAGAGTTCTGGCTCAATGCCTCTCGTAGTCGACTGTTGTCCCCTCGCAGGTGGTCCAGCTCAGCTGCAACCTCAGGGTTAAACTCTGACAAGCCGCCAGCCATGCCACCCTCCTGAGTTTGTACAGCAGGCCCTACAGCCACTGCAGCCTGCATCGGCTGGCCGCTGTCGCCCGAAGTGGCGCCGCTTGCCAGCCTGCCCTGCAGCTCGGCAATGTGTTCCTGTGCTGCCTCCAGCTGCAGCTCCAGGTCGGTGGAGCGCATTTCAGCGGACACAGCAGCGGACTTCTGCTCTTCTAGAGACGCGAGGAGCTTGGGCAGCTTGCTGGCCTCGCGCTGCAGGTCGCTGTGCGACTTGCCCAGCTTTTCATGGCTGGCCACCAGGCGTGCATGCGCCTCACTGACATCCTCCAGGTCTTGAATACGCTTACGAGCAGCACTCAATGCAGCTTCAGCCTCTGCTGCGCGGGTTGAAGCAGAACGCAGAACATCCAGTTGTTCCCGCATGGCGGCTGCCTCCGCTCCCTCGGTCTTCGCGGACATGAGTTGCGATTTAAGGTCACGCACCTCCTCGCGCAGGGCATCTACAGCCTGAAGTGCAGCTGCTTCTCTGCGCGCAGCTTCCAGCGCAGCTTCTGCGTCGCCTTGGTGGGCGCTGCCACCGGTGACCTGTGTGCATGATTGCCACGATGCAGCGCCGCTTGCGTTGCCAGTTGCAGCCTCCTGCAGACGGGACACTGTGCCCCGCAGCTCCTCCACCTCTTCGCGCAAAGACGCGTTCTCGCGGCGCAAGTATGACGTGGTTTCGCCAACTTGGGCTGAGTTGAGCACGCTTGTGGCGGCCGAAGAGAGAGCTGACTTGGGCCTGCAAAGGGGGGTATTATGTGAGCACGCACTGCAGAAGCCGCGAGGATACTATGCACTCACGTGCATGTGGTTGCATCTGATGCAGCAGCTGATGAGGATGGCGAGGCTGCTACTGCAGTCAGCAGCGCCTTGGTGCGCTTGATGCTGTCCTGCAGCTGCACCAGCTGCAGGTCAGGCACCTTCATGATGCGTTTTACAACGTCGCGTTTCTCAGCACCATTCAAGCAAATATACAGCACTGCCTCAGCGAACTTGATGCAGTCCTCAGTGCTGCTGCTGCCTGCCGCCAGAGCCGTCGTGTCAGCGCCCAAGGCATCCAGCTGCAAAAAATGATATGACTTGCGGAGCACAGGCATGCGTTCAAATTGTACTAACATCAAGCACTTCCGCAATATACTGCAATGCCATCAGGACCATGTTGTCATCGCCTTCATCCTCTTCAGGCTCAAAATCAGGAAGCCTGTGTCAGGAAGCGTGCTGCGGATATTGGCACATAATGCAGTACTAAACTCACGCCAGCTGGAGCATTGTCAGTGTCTCCATCGAAGCGGGACATTCTTGAATACTGTCTAACAGTGTTTCAGTCTCCAGCTCAATCTATGGAGGCAGAGGACCTTGTGAATTGACTGAAAGCGCTTTGAGCAGTCTGAGAACTCACCCATCTCAGCAAGCTGTCCTCCAGCAAGGCCATCTTGACACAATTTGCCAACCTTTCAGTGGAATACTTGAAACATAAAACCATTCGCAAGTTTAACACTTGCTGCTTGTTGGGTCGTCCGGATCATATTTGCTGCCTGCCCAGCAGTCGCGCGAAATCTCTTGCCTGGATGTCTCGTAACGGCTGTCACTCCCCCCCCTCACTTTCATGACGGCCAAGCACAGGCTGCAGCCCACATGAAGATAACTTGTCAATATAAATTGAGAGCAAAACAATACACACAAGGGTTTATGCACCCTGCCAGCTGGTTTTGGGACACATGCAGCGCATTCAACATGGCACAGATTGTGACACACGAAGTTTTGCAAGAAGTAGACGATGAAGTTGTGTTCAAATTGCCAATCGGACGCCGAAGAACTAGTCGCCGCCCACACACCATGAAGCAGCCTGAGATTGCTGTTTATGACGAGGAACTACAGTGCAAGGCGGCGACACAGACAGACACATTCATGTCTCCTCTGCAGCAGCGCGGGGAAAACATCGCGCCTGTGTCGGCAAGTAACAAGCCTAGCGTACGCAGACAGGTGAGGTGCTTTGCATAGTACTGACTTCATAACATGCTATCAACCCCAAGTGCTGTGTCCGATGCCAAAACAGTGGACATGTATCGCCCGGCCAGCTCACGGACCGCCACGCCTTCCACAGCCGTCTCTGCCGCATCCCGCTCCAGCCGTGGCACACCTGTGCAAGTGCATGTGCAGAGCATCAAAGCTGTTACCCCCCCTGCCGACCCAGCCACCGCCCGCCACCTCCCTCGGCACTCTGACGCCCAGCTGGAGGTGGCATGTAAGCAAGCAGCCTTGAAAGCTAAGCGCGAAGCAGAGCTGGCCATGCGCAACAAGGCAGACGGTGATAAAGTCGCTCTGCAGGAGCAGCTGGACATCATGAGTGTGGAATTTGAAAGTGCAAACGCGAAGGCAGAGCGATCCAACGCTGAGCGCACACGCTTCGGGCAGTTACTGGGTAAGCCTCGCCTGGGTCACAGCACCACAGCGCTGCATCAATACACACATTCCAACTTACAGAGAAAGCTGAGGGTCGCATTCTTTCCCTGGAGCAGGTGATTGAGGAGCTGGCCACTCAGGCGGAAGAAGCCACAGCGCTGGCAGCCGCCAGCGCCGAAGAAAACAGCGCTCTGCAAGCCCAGATGGCGCAGCTACAAGCTGAAAATGCACGCCTGACCGAAGCACTGACATGTGCCACAAATGCCGAGGCCCAGCTTCGTGAGCAGGTGGTCTCTATTTCTGCACAGGCGGAGGGCACAGCAACCGCCGCGTCAAACAAAGCACAGGAGCAGCAGCAGAAGTTGGAGGAGCTGCAGCAGCGGTATGATGACAAAATTACAGCAGTGCATCGCATCAATGACAGCTTTGCTGGCTTTCAGAAGCGCTTCACAGGGCTTAAGACAGACTTGGCCAAGGCACAAGGGGCGCTGGAGGTTGCCACCGCAGAGAACGCCCAGCTGGGAGCTGAGGCACAGGCGGCCCAGGCGGCAGCTGCTACAGCCAACATGGAGCTGAAAGCAGTCCGTGCTGAACAAGAGCACAGCAAAGTCCGCCTTGTTGAGCTTGAGCTGTCCCTGTCGCAAGCCCAGACTGAGTTGGCTGAGGCCACTGCCAGCGGCACAGCGGCTAGCGCAGCCTCGGCACAACTCAAGCAGGAGCGAGATGCGGCCATTGTGCGGGCTCATGACGCAGAGCAAGTAGCTACTGCTGCTTCCGCAGCAGCTTCCGCAGCCTCGGCGCGCTGTGAGGTGCTCAGTGCTGACCTGCAGAGTTGCCAGGGCGAGCTTCGCACCAAGGAGGGCGAGCTTGCCGAGAGCCTCAGCACAGCCGAGGAGCTCATGGCCATGCTGGAAAAGGATGACACGGAGGAGGGTGAGCCGGAGGAGTACTGAGCTCAGCTTTGTGAGAATTTATTCGCTGCAAGCACACCTGCTTACCATACCACATGGCAGCAGCGGTACAGGCCAAGGTGTGGCAAGTCTGGACGCCCAGTGCTGCCTGGCGATGTACATGTACACAGGTGTGTGCCATTGCTACTGAAGTGCAGGTGCCTGGCAGGGTCCCGTGCCCCGGGGGCGCCCAGCCTCCGCAAGGGGGGGGGTGCAGCCTGCTGGGGGGGGGGTCAGCTTTGGGCACTTGCCAAGCCGAGGAAGTCGCCACCAGTGCTCCCAAGAACGCCTGCTCGGCCTGCAGTGGCAGAGCAAATACGGACCCGAATTTGGCTTCCGCTTTCGATGATCTCTTCTGTCTCGGAGTTGTGCCAGGTGTTGCTGTCGGCCTGGTATGACGACCCTTCAGCCATTTGCTGCACACAGAGAGACTTCAATTTGGGCTGCTACAACAAGCAGTGGTATGAAACGCACGAAGTCTGACACGTAAATGGTTAACGGGCCGGCAGCAGCGAAAAAGCCAAGCTGCATGAAGAGAAGTCGTGGGCATGAGCTCTGTGTTGTGGGAGGCGACGCAGGCTTACCTCGGACACCTGCTTGACAGTAGCAAGTAGCACTTCGTTTGTGAAAGCCCGAAACATGATGGCATAAAATTTCACATCGAAAGTCACAAAACCAGACTGGGCATCCACCAAACCCTTAGATATGTCATCATCATTGACGTCTTGGACAAGCACAATTTTTGCTCCTGCACTGTCAGTGCCTTCCACATCTCTTGTCAACTGAGCTTTAATCGTCTGCCTAAGGTTCTGTCCAAGGTATTTTGGGTGGAGCTGCATCGAGCGGCGCAGCTGCTTCCTAAAGAAAACCATAGCTGAGATGCGTGCGGATTTTGGTGGGACCGCTGAGAGAGCAGAGCCTTCTACCAAGCCAATCAAAACACACATTGGCCACATGAAAATTATATGCCAGCTTTGTGCTATCAGATTTGAGACTTTGCAGCCTGATGACAATATTCTGGGCATTGCAGCCGAGGGGGCCCCTTTCAAGGAGCAAACCGCTGTCTACAGTGCCCACCCATGCCAGGTAAGTGGCAAAAGCACCGGCGTATCAGGTACACGAGAGGGACTTCTGCTATGGGTACCTGTGCTGGGTTTATTCGTCCCTGATCACCCACCCTCCTCTGCAATTGCCCCACGCCGTGGATTGGAGGTGAGACTGCAGCGGCCTCCCGTGCGCAGCTAAGGGCTGAAACGCGAAACGCACGACCATGGCTACCTTCTTGAGTGAGATATAACGCTCCCTGGGGAATGCTTGAGTGGCAAGCAGCCAAACTCCTCAACAACGCGCAGCGCCTGCCCAGAGAGAACAAGAATATTACAGGTCAAGCTTTTACACAAAGCCTTCATCAAAACCGGACACCACCGGTGCGTCAGTCATGCGCCCACCCCTGCACACTCTTGACACACCCCGGCGGCTTGCGACGTTGCAGTAGGCGCACTCAGGAGAGTGCTCCGGTGATACAAGCCCGGGCTTGTCCCGGCTGTGGTTGACACCCCCCCTGGTTGCAGACGAGCAAACCGGCGTGCGCCTTCAATCATGCCTCTCGTATGTGGGCACAATCGCTTTGAGTGCGGCGGCAACGCTCACTGCGGTAGTTCACCGTCCTGCATACCCCCCCGTGTGGGGTCAATGGGCTGCGGACCTTGCTTGCAAGGAGACGCTGAAATGCATAACAGTAACAATTGTTTTGCTGTTGCAAATCCACCGCGCAAGCCGATTGTGCCTCTTGCATCTCCACTGTGTGAAAACTTGCGGCTTGTGTCCAGCTGCCTGGCAAGTGCAGTGCAGCTGCCCAATTTCAGCAACTCCTACGGCAATACTAAATGCCCAGCAATGAAGCCTGATGAATCCAAAGCCTTACAATTTGTAGGGAACAACCCGCTCACCCTGCTGAAAATGACCTTGTGAGTAGTTGTGACATGAGTTCAGCTTCGGTGGCGCCGCCCATGCTAAAATGCAAATGCTACACCAGCAGCCAAACCTGCTGAAACCCTCAAGACAATTCAAATTGCAGATCGCATACTGTGCAAATGAAAGCTATAACTGTGACATTAGGGATTATTACTGCAGCATTTGCCGTTGTGCAGTATGCTTTCTCGAAGACGACCTGGGAGTACATTGGTGCGTGCGACGGGCTCGATCTCGCTGTTGTGTGCAATTTCTTGTTGGCAGCCACGCCCGAAGGGCAAAACCTGCCCTTTTTTGGCGCGCCCAGCTTGTCTTGAAACTCTTTCTCGTACTTTCCACAGTTGATCTTGATTCAAGTTCTGTGAGCTCAAATGCGACTGCATTTTTATCATTGCAAGACGGCTCTATCCAGGATGGCAGCCCATTTGAAGTACGTACACGGTCTCACCTGAGTCTCTGACTTGGGTAGAAACAATGCCAGTGTATCAGGATGGGTTGCTTGTGCACCTTGTTTTTCTCTCGCAGTCTGGTCTGTGGTGGTGGAATTCCATTCACTTCGCATTCGGCAGCGCACTCAGCGGCATCGCCCTCACTTCTTTTATTTTCATCATGGCTTCAAACGTGAAGTTCGCGCGCTGGGACAGAATCTTCTACTTGGCTATTTCAAGTGTCGTCCCCACCATTCTTCTGTTTTTCACTTTTTCCTACTTATTTGCTGTCACGGAGAACGCGAACTCTCTACGAGGAGTGTATATAATCAGCGCGTTCTTTATCCAGATCGTGCCTGCTGTGGTAGGACCCTACGTTTACCAGCCAATATTCGGGGATTTGATGAAGTCCCCCGTGAAGTTGTCCATTTTGTCCATCCTGTTGACTGTCGCAGTTGCCTTGATCGTGCTGGATGTGCTGACTCCTATGTTTGCGAAAGCTGACAGCCTGACGCGAATCCTCATTCGTGTGATTGCATTCCCGCTTCTTATTGAGATTCCAGCAGGAGCTGTGCGTGTTGCTGCCCGCTATTGGCTGAGCGATGGCTTCCCGTTGCAGAGAATTCTTCTGGCATTGCTTGGGCCGGTCATGTTGTCATCCATTGTGGGCCGATTTCTCACCACCAACATGGAAAGCATAGGAGAAACATTCGCTGTAGCAATCTTGCTGTCACTGGTGGAGGTCCTCATGCGCTCAACTATGCTGTGGAGAGACGATTTGTACGTGGCGTGCTGCGGGCGGCCGTGCGGAGGCCGCGCCGGCAAAAAGAAGCACCAGCGCGCAGAGGCGCACTCCTGGGTGATGTTCATGCTGTTCGAGACCATGGTGGAGGATGTGTCCATCCTGCTGTCCCTGCCGGTGACCTTGCTCATGCGCATCCCCCCCCTGCCTGGGGGTGAGCCACTGGGGGCCGGCGACGTAGTGGTGCGTGTGCTCATTCAGTATGTGATCGAGACGCTAACGGATGTGGGCTTTGCATTGGGATATTATGTCATGACGGCCTGGTGCGGTGTGCGATACAATGCCGTGAGCTTTGAGGCCATGGAGAGCCGGTTCACCTCCACCAAGGTGCGCCGTGACGAGCAGCACCGGTACCTGTTCCTGCCCAGAACACTGCGCAGAGCCATCAAAAGTGTGGCAACACCCACGTCCAGCCCATCTCGCGCGAAGCGCAATGCTAGCAACGCCACAGCCCAAACCGCTGTCACTCCCTCCCGCATCAACATTGACGATTCCGGGGCCGCACCGTCCCCCTCCCGGGGAATCAACGCACCAGCATCGCCAGCCCTATCACCCGCAACCTCCATCGTGTCAGATGGCAGCAATACACTGTCTGAAACTGCCTCTGGCACACTGCTGCCGCCCGAACCGCTCGTGCCCTCCGAGGCCTTTGCTGGCGACGACCCCCAGCTGGCCTTCTGCTCGTGCACCCCCTGCTGCCTCCCCCGGAACCACCCCCTGGCCCGCCGCACCCGACAGCAGCTCAAGCAGGAGCTCAAGCAGGAGGTGCGGTGGGAGCGGGAGTTCCTGTGGCAGCCCATGCCCATTGGACTGGTGGCGTACCAGGCGCTGAGACCAGGCCGGTGCCTTCAACCATCATCTGGTTATGTGGAACAAAACAAAGAAATTGAGGAACATCTGGCTGCATCTGCAGTCACTGCTGACGATGCACAAAATACAACCGCGCACTCAACGACTTACCTTGCAAGCGACGAAATGAAGAGTGCCAGCGCTGCGGACGCTGACAATGGCAGCGCTGCGTCAGGCGTTGAAGTGTCACAGTCCTTGCAGGCTGACGCTGTGGGTGTGGATGGCAGTGCGCTGCTCCCCTCTGCAGTGGGCCAAGATGGGGCAGGAGCCCCAGTGACCCCCAGGACGGACCAGGAGGCCACCGAGCTGACTGTGGACACTGCGGAGCGTGGGCTGATGTTTGACCAGCTGGTAGCCGAGGAGAATGGCACAGAAGCAGATGGCAGCTTGGACCGGGCGTTTGACCCAAGTGTCATGAGCATCCTGACTATTCGCATGGAGATCGTGGCAGTCATGTTCCTGCGGGGGTGGGAGACGCGCTTCAAAAACTTCAACTGGATGCTGGCTTTTGGGGTAGTAGCTGGCTCACTGTACGTGCTCCGTACGTTTGTAGGGGGGGCGCTCTGTCCATTCGGGGACCCCGATGACTCTGCAAACTGGAAGTACGATTACTGCAAATAGATTCTTTCTGTCGATTGCTGCACCACACATTTGTTAGCGTTTGAGCTTTCTTTTCGTGCTGTGTGGCATTCCAAGGCTTGACCACACTGATGTCGGCAAGCGTATGGGCTAAACTGTGTCTGCGCGATTCGCCAGCTTGCTGGCTCAGAGCAGGTGAGCGAGTTTTAGTATGTCTGACATGCAAGTGCAAGGCTGGAGGGTGCATAATGTGCGCGATACATTCTAACACACAAATAGGTCACGAGACTTTTCAATCCCTGGGCTGGAAAGCCTGGATGGCATGGACAATGCGCTGTTTCAAAGCTGCAGCCTTCTCCTTCAGTTGCTTTGCAGCAGAAGATGGGTCTGTGGTCACTGCAAGGGCACCTGCCCCTCCCACGGGCAGCAGGGAATTTATCACTGCGCCGAAGCTGCCGCCAGTGGACATGGCCCTGACACCCAGCAGGATGAACAACAGCATGATGATGAGCAAGATGGCCAGCACAGCAATGCCGTACGCGAGCACCTCCCAGCTCAGCCCCATGGCTGCCAGCGCCGCCTCTGTGATCTCCCGCAGAAGCACGTTGATACCCGCCTTGAACTCAGTCCGGTTCAAGACATTGTCGTTGCCCTCTGTGTCCAGCGCCGCAAAGATGCGCTTGGCGCACTCATTGGACAGTGGAATGGAGGCGTTGTTCGTGAATGAGATGAACTCGTCGAAGCTGATACCTCCACCGTCGACATCAAATGCATCGTACAGGAGGTCGATGGCTTGGTCGGACAAGCGACCGTCCACAAGCGGTAAAGACTGGAACTTTGCGGCCAGGGCAGTTTTGGCAGCATGCTGTGCGTCGTGAGCTGCTTCTTTGGCGTCACGATTTGCTGCTGAAGCTGCGGCCCTGGTGGCATTAGCTGCTGCTGCAGACGGAGACATGTCCACTCCAGCGCGGCTCAGCTGGTCCACCAACCCAGTGATGGTGTTCATGATCGTCTCCAGGCGCTCCTTGTTGAAGCCACCAAATTGCAGTGCCAGCTTGCGCACACCGCTGATGTCTTTCCGGGCCATAGACATGAGGGCATCCACAATTACCAGGCCACCATGGTGCTCTGGGGGGATGACGGACTCAAGTAGATGCATGATATGCTGCTGCCGCTTGGCCAGCTCAAGGGCCACTGCACGAGACACAGCCAGTGCCTTTCCCCCGGCACTCTGCTGGCCGGCAGCTGCACTCGAAAGCATTGAGGCTGCGGAGACACCTTGCTGAGCGCCGCTCTGCACGGCTGTCGCTGTTGCTGCAGCAGAGTTGATGCTGCTTTCGGCTTGCGCTGCTGCTGCGTTGTTCACACTTTCCATGGCAGCCAGCCGAGCCTGCATCAGCGCCACAAAGTGCTGAATAACACCAATGGCAGCCACCAGCTTGGGCTGGTTCTTCAACATGCCCTGCACAAGCACTGGAATGGTGGTCAACAGCTCAGATGAGTTTCCCCGCAGCAAGATGCCGCCGAGAGTCGTGAGCAGAACCTGGGGAGTCAGTCGAGCACCGAAGACTTCGCTGCTGCCATCTTCCATCGAAAAGTCGGTGACCATCCCAAGACTCCTTAGAGCAGATTGTGATGTGTCAATGCCAGCACCAATTGTGCCGTATCCGGAGGATAGCGCAGCTAGCGCTCCAGATCGTGCCCCTGCAATATCTGCCAGCAGCAGCTCGTCAAGGGAGATGCTGGTCTGCAGGCCGCTAGCAGCGGCACCCCCCCTGCGCACCATCTGCTGCAACGGCGCCACGCCTGAGTTGATTCCAGCTGCAAAGCGCATTGCTGCAAACTTCACAACGGAGAGCATGGCTGCTGCTCGAATGTTCCTCCCTCTGTGTACACCAGCTGTCCGCTCCACCTTGGTGACAGGGTCCACGAGACCCATCAAGCTGCGGATGCTGCCTAGGGAGGCGCTTTTCAACACCTTCAATTCTGCCCAGGTGAGTCCTTGCAGATTCACACCGTTGAATGGTAAAGTCGGTATGCTTTGCACCGCTCTCACGGCAGCCCTCACGGCAGCTTGCGCAGCGCTTGTCGGCATTCGGCGCAGGAGCCCACGAGCTGCCTCATTCCGAATGGCACTGTTGTGTAGCAGAGAGAGCTGCACAGTATTTTGTGTGATCATCATTCGCGGCATATTCAGTAGACGAGACAGGCCTGTGGTGATGTCCCCCTGCATGATTGCGAAAAAGCCGACCATCGCCCTGTCCCCCTCCGGTAGAATGAAGGGTGGGTGAGCCCCCCACATAGCGCGTGTAAGCAGACGCATATTGTTGCCCTTAACTCCGAAATACTGCTCCATGGTTCGCGAGGTGGGCCGTCGTAAGCTCTGCAGGGGGTGCAGCCCAACCCCCACGCTCCACCGCTGTGCTGCCTGGAGAACACCCAAGATCTGGTCCAGAAGCCAAGGGCGTTGCTCGGGAAGAATGTCGTCTACTGTTGAGATAGCTGCCTGGCCTGCACCTCGGGCAAGTGGTAGGATCTTCATGAGATCCTCAGCGGCTGGCATGCGCCCAGTGATAAACTTCAAAATGGTGCCCAAAGCATTCATTGTTGGGCGCAATGTCGCACTGACAGCTTTTACATCGTCCTCTTCGTTAATGAACGGCAGGTTGTTGAACACAGCCCGCTCCAAGAGCTGCAGTAGAAGCAGGCCTCTGTCTAGATCAATGCACGCAGAATCACGAGCTAGGTCCAAAGCTGCCTCTGCAGATGCGCGTTGTAGTTCATCTTGCACTTTTAGGGATTTGAGAGCTGTTTCCACTTCTTTGGTTGACAGGCTGCTCCCACTATCATGCATCAGGCGCAGATTGCGCGAGGTTGCCATCGCAGTTTTTAGCAAGCCTTCATATTGCGACCAGGCGTCCTTCTGAGCTTCATCCAGCTCAATGTTCAACTTTGCATCCACAGATTCATGCAAGCGCTCACGCTTGAGATGCAGCTGCTGCATGAAACTCAACTGCAATTGCATGGCATCATGGGGGTGCACCTTTGCAGCATTCACTGTCTCCATGAAGCCTCGGCGCATGCTTTCAGTGACACCCAGTTCGGCAAACAGGTGCCCGATGGGCAGAAAACCACGCATGGTTTTGTTGCCGATGAACTGCATTTCGTGACGCTTGGTGCGTACACTGACGCGAATACCCTTTCCGTGACGATAGCCGGTCCACGCCGGGTAAACCGCTTGACCGTGGAAATCGCAGTGCAGGAATGCGGCACCCATTGGCTCCTCAAAGCTGCCATTCAGGCCAAATATCAGGGTCTTGGCGTCATAGTCAATGGCACAGGATATCACATCACCGTTCTTCCACCGTGCACCGTAGGCTGTGCCACCGTTGTGCCACTTGAGGCAACGCTCGCCCCCATCATATGCCCAGCCCGTTGTCGTGCTACCCACCCCATGACCCTCCTGAACTTCGTAGTCCTCTGTCACCCACCCAATCATGGCAGACGATGATTCACCCTCAACTAAGACTGCTTCATAATAGTACTTGCCACTGCGCACTGAGGCAGCTGGGATGCCAGCAGTGATGTAATCCACGACAGGCCTGACTGAGGCGATTGAACACCAGCCACCGGCGTTGGTGGTAAGGTACCCACTGATGGGCACAGGCTGAAAGCGCCTGTGGCCCGTCATCACAAAGTTTTGCATACCGGTCGGCGTCAGCAACTTCTTGGGCGCGTACAAGTCACGCAGCTTTTCCATGCTAGGTACCGTTGGTGTTGACGAGGCACTCTCTCCTTTGAGGTCAGCTGGCAGGGCAGGAGCGAGTGCGGTGCACAGTGCAGCAGCTTCACCCGAGAGAAGTGGGCTTGCACGGGTATGTGCACCGTGCAACTCCCATGTGGCACAGTTAAATTGAAGGGCGGCCCCGAACGGCAAGCAGTCTTCCAGGCATGTTGGGCCTCCAGATTCTATATTTTTCGGAAAAAACTTCAAGTCTTCCCGCCTGACAGCCATACAAGCTGAGATATCATCTTGAGAGCGTGCGGTGGTGGTGAATGCCGGATAAATCGAACCGGAGTGCTCGAATTTGACAGTGCCCATGTCATGGTAGTGTCCGTCAGTGCCGAAGTGCATCAGGCCGGCCCCCATGTCCACCAAGCAGCACACAACTGAGCCAGACGTCCATTCATCCTGCCAATCTTTCGTTTCTTTGTTCCAAATCAACTGCCGCAGCCCATCACACCCCCAAGAGTGCTCATCATCCCCGACTCCGGCACCCATGGCAGAATTTGGGTGAAAGAGCTCATCACCAAAGCCAACTTGGATGTTTGCCGAACTGGAAATGTGCCTAATCTGCAGCTCATAGTACCAAACGCCCTCAGCCACTCGCGCCTGGGGTAGTGCAACTGTGGGAAACGCCGACTGGCTTGCGGAGAAATTGAAGGCATCGTCTATGACGCATGCAGGAGCAGCAAAGCCTCTGATGCCGATACGCCGCGAGGCATCCGGCAAAATGAGCTTGGTAGTGGCTGGAGGGAGCGCCATGTATCCGCTCAAATTTGCTTGAAAACCAGGTTCTGCCGTGCGCAAAATGTCCACCTCAACACCTAAGTGCTTGAAGCCTGGCGTGTGCACTGCTTCAAGAATCGCCTGAAGGTCAACTGGGGGCGTAAGAGAAGCGCCCAAGTGTAAGCATGCTGAAACAGGTGTTGAACCGGTATTGACGATCGAAATGACGGGGTACATGCCTTCAACGAAATCAAAACCCTCACATACCACTTGCGCGGTTCCATTCAAACCAGCTATGAAAATTCGTGCGTCCAAATCAAGCATACACACAACTTTGTCTTGGTTTTCAGTTGAAAATTTAGCACTGACGCGCTTCTTGAATTCCCATCCATGCCGCGAGTGTCCGGACAATGGACAGAAAGCCCATGAGTGGTAGTCGTTCCCCAGCAGCCGCGAGGGGCAAGGAGCAAACGCAGCATCTGCGAATCCCACAGAAACGTCCACAGAACCATCGTTGAGCTGGTGCTGTTTGAGGTCCAGAGATACAGCGAAGAATACACGTCCCGTGCTGAGCATGGCATCCTTCACTGCTACCATCGTGTGCGTGGCCCCATCTGCCTGCATTGCGAGTGAGTCTCTGGCATCTAAAACATCGCTGTCTGGGAGCGAAGTTATCACAAGGTCCTCCAGTACGGACACGCGCCCACCGTTGCTCATCAAGAAGCCAATGTTGAAACTGGTGTTCACAACCGAAAAGGCCTTGGACATGTGAGATCCATACTGCTGATATCCAAGTTGCGTGAGTGTTTTACCACGGCTGAAGGTCGTGTTGTCTGGGCCTCCGCTGGCTGCACTGCCAGCTCCTGTCGACTCGAGATTTACAGCCGGGCCAAGCACATCGCTGCTCTCAACAATATCGTCCCAGTGCTTGAGGCGCCCGGTACAAATTTCTTTGCCAAACACGAATTTTACTCGACAGCGTGGAGCACTTGCAACGTGCTTGAAGGATATGACCGGAACGAGGCCGGAGGCTTCGCCTAGTGCAGACAATCCAAATGCCAATGAGTGTTCCTTGAAACCTGTGTTGTCGCCGATGAATATTTGACGCTGATCAACATCAAGTGCAATGCGTAGCATGGACTTGGATTTGATGCCTACGCCCACAAAGCTTTTCTCTGGGATTCCTTGACCATCCTCGAAAACAGGCACAACTAGCAGCGGGAATGAGTCTGCGGAAGGGCGGGGAGGGCGCTTGCCTCCCGCCGGCCCTGCACTTGATGCAGCACTCGTATCCGGGGTATCAACGCCAGAATTCTCAGCACGCTCATCTGTTGTGCTGGTAGAATGCGTGGTGTCTTCGATCTTCTCATGATGCACGTGCCCAAAAGTGTCAACCTGGGCTACACCCACCTGTAGCTCATTTGCATCATCAATCTCTTCAATATGAACCTCCCAGTACCATTTGCCACTGCACACTGCTGCAGCTGGATGGGCCCACACAACGCTTCGTCGCATTGGGGCAGGAGCAATAACGGTGTCCATCATGTAGTTCAGGTCGTGAAGCACGGGATCCTTGCACTCTTCCTTGGGCTTCGGCGCCAGGCGGGCCGCCTCGGAATAGTCGGGCACGACGCCATACACTGCCGTATCGCTACCAGGGATACCATGATGAAATAGGGGAAAACCAAGCAGAACTGTTGGAGCTGGTCGATCTTTCGGACCAGCGGAAACAATTGCAGGCAGGGGCACGACCATCAGGCTTTCTGGCATTTCAGTGCTTTTGGTGAACTGACGTCCCAGCATGTGTAGATGTGGAGTATCCCTGTAGGCATTCAGGATATCCGTCTGCAATTTGTGCTTGATTAATGAGTCGTAACGATGGATCATGTCAGCTGGAGTGACGCCGGTGACCAGGGCTTCAGCAAAAGGCCTGAAGCCCGGTGGGGGGGCATACTTCAGTGGCTCACCAAGTCCGAGCCCAAACGCCATATTTGCCTTGAAAGGATTTTCTGTGCAAAAGCCTGAGACGAAAGGGCACATAGCCCAGCATTCGTCCTCAGCCGATCCAGCCCCCGGGTTGAAGTTCTCCAGGGCGGCTCCCCATTTATCGCCGAAATCGCCATTGATGCCCACAAGCATTCTTCTGCTGGGAATGTCCAGTGCCATACATAGCGTATCGCCCGCTGTGTAGGGACGAGTTTTGTCGTCAGAGGCGTCCTCAAAGCCTGGTGCCTTAGTCGCAAACATAGCCCCCGACGACCGGGCATTGACGCTGCCGCAGGTGCGGGAAAAAACAACCTCCATTGAGTGAGTTGTTCCGACCCCAGGTTGGTAAAATTCCGAAATTCTGGACATTGACCAGTCAGGACTGCACCAGCCAGCCTGAAATTGTTCGTCAAACTCGCTGCATGTGACTTCATAGTACCATTTTCCCCGAGACGCCCCTGTGGCCAAGCCCGCAGTCACAACATGTTTTGCTCCTTGAAGCAACATGCCGTGCATGTCCCAGAATTTGTTGTCAAAAAGTGTGCCATCTTCGCATAGTGTCATCTGACGCTCGCGATTTGGTGTCCGGCTTGACTCTGAGCCCTGCATGCATTGACGAGCAGAAGCAGTTGTGGTCAGCGTAAAACCGTCTTCAATAGTCATGGTACTGCTGGGTGTCATCAAAGACAGCTGGTATTTGACTTTCAGCGGGGTGCTTCCTGTTCTCGATGAATGCTGTGATTTGCCTGATTGGCTCAGCAAAGGAGCAAAGCCTTCTGGGGAATCGAATCTAAAGCGCTGCTCAGCACTATGCTTCTCATCGGATTTGCTGTAAATTCGCAATTGCGCTTTTCCTCCTTTAATCGAGATAGCGGGTGTGAGGCCACCCGAATACACAAAAGAGTCAAACGCAACCGGCATGGATGAAGTGTTCAGCTTGTCGAATGCGTTCCCATTCAATCGGTACATGATTTGGCGGCTGCCCATGTCGATACTTACACAAATCGTCACGCTTTCAGCGGTATGCTGAGCCTTGGAATCACCACCCGCTTGGTTCATGCCGGTTACATCCTTCGAAAGAGCTTTTTGCCCCCATGGCACAGCCGTTGTTCCGCAGCAGGCTATCTTGCCAAGTAAAGGTAGGTACGACCACTCGCCACGCTGTAGTCCCAAATGTTCGTTGCGAGTGGAGGTGAGGAAGTGGTCTATGTTGAACCAGTGGCTATTGTCGTCAATGAAGCCTACAGCAAGGCCGGCAGCACCCTCACCCTTGGTAGGGGTAAATTCAACTTCAAAGTAGTACTTGCCTTGGGAGATGCGCAGCTCTGGCATGCAGACAAAGGAATGTTTGTCAGTCTTCGTTGCATCGACTGAGCTTGAGATTAAATCCACCAACGGATTTGCCTGTTCTGTGCCAAGTTGCACGAGCGTTTTGCTTGCTTCACTATCGCCACTGGCTGTGGCAGAGGTTTCGTGTGAAGCAGCCTCTTGCTCGCTGGCATGGCTATCAGCCAGTCCCGACTGAATCACTGGCAGCGACGGCCGGAAGTTGTATTTCAGCATCGTTGACATGAGGTATGCCAGGTACTTGATGCTCGTCTTCGTGCGAGAGAAATTAGTAGACGCACTCTCTGAGTCGATGCACAGGTGGTTGATCCCAACCACAAGCTGCTCCAGCGCCACTGTGCCCAGTTGGTGCGACGGGCGATGCAGAGGAAACTGAGACAGCACACATGAAATGCGTCCGAGGAACTTCTCCACAGCAAAGCCTACCCTGCTGTCCAGAACGCATTTAGCGGAAGCGATTGTCTCCTCGTTGTAGCTTGCACGGATTTCGCGGGAGAAGCTCTCCATGAACACTGGCTTCAACAAATACTCCACAACAGCCTGAGGCAACAAATACCCCTTTGTTGGAGACCACTCTGTCAGCACTTTATCTGCACGCCTGGTTCGAGGCAAGATGTGCTGCGGGTTGAAGATGGTGCTGATAGCTGAACGGGTGGTCATTTTCATGTGCATGTCACGAGAATCATCAGCAACGGATCTATCAACTGCGCTTTGATCCACAACTGATGCACCGCCTGCATCATCACTTCGTTTTTTCTCCATCAGTATGTGCCCTGCGTCATGCGCTGCATCAATAAAAGCCATGGCCACGCGATGAGGCCGCAGAATTGCCGCCATATCTGCTTGAGTGACATGTTCACCTTGTCCAAAACGTCCAATTGCCGGCATTCGGGCCGTACTACCACTTGGTGTGCCAGTTGTGCCCTCACTAGAGGCCCCTTCAAATGCAGATGCTTCATGGCCAGCCTGCACCGATCTTTGGTCTGACACACGGCGGAGTTCCGCAGCAGCGCGCCGAGCCTTGGTGCCATACACAGCCACGTTTGCGTCTGGCTTAGGTGTGATGCAGTGTGCAGCAAGGGAGCGCCAGGAGTTGGCTTTCGCAGCATCATCACTGAATGCATCCTCCTCAACAGCTTGTGTGATGCTTTGAGCCGCGGTCAATGAAGCTGGCGAGCACCACAGGCACTGAAGCGAAGGCAAAGGTGCACCATCAGCGGAGAATGTGAAGGGTACTGTGGCAAGGTAGGCAGGAGACACATGCGTTCGCACTGCCTGGCGAGTGATGGCGATCTCTTCACGTGCCATGCGGAAAGCATGCGAAAGTAGAGGGTCACATTTGTGGGGAGAACTAGCCCCTGGGTCCTTGTTCTCGGCGCTGGCAGCACTGGGTTGCGCTGCTGAGCTCTCGAGGTTTGCTGAGCTCGAGGCAAAGACATTTGCAGACTGTGTCAGCAAAGCCATATTGTTCACCGAAAGGGCTAGAACACGCTGCATGTATGTAGCTTCGGTTCGAGCTGCGTGCTGCACTTCAAGCATCCAGTCGACTGTCCGGTCCACGGTGACTTGTTCGGATGTGACTTTTTCCCCGGTGCCTTTTTCTTCGGATGTAATCAGCCCTTTGCTTGGCACTTGACCATTGTCCATTGGCTTGGTGTATTTAGAGTCGCTCCCAAACACCTGAATGAACATGGGTCGAACCAATTCAATTTTTTGGTGCATGGACATCGATTTGATGACGTGATCGCGCTCCAATTTGCTGGCCAGATTGCCCCAGTGAAGCACAGATGTATGCATGGCACTGGCAGACACTACTGCTGGGCTTCCCAAGCCTTCAAACATATTCCGCTTGGTCAGGGACATGCTCTTCCCGCAAGCAGCATGCATCGTGGACAGTGCAAAGTACACCATCATGCGGCCATTGAGGCGATCCTCTGGTGGGCTACCAACGCTAGGCACAATTAAGTTGTTGTGCTCTCCATATAAACCTTGCTGGTTGGGGGCCGACTCAGCAGCTGCATCACGAACGCTGCACAGCACTGGCACGAGCTCGTCAACTCCTGCACCGAGCCTGCCATCACGCAGGTGTATCATGCCTTGCAAAGCAGGGCTCAATGCTAGAAGAGATATGCGCTGCAGCATGTTCGGCAAATCGCGGTTGATGAAAGCGGACGATGTATTGCGGGTAACTCCGCACAGCTGCGGAGCACCCAACTGCCCCACAAAACCTCCAAATGAACCAGCTGCTTGCTCTCGGGCAGATGGCGATGACATCAACACCACATCTGGCGTACTGCTGCGCACAACTGGGTGATTTTGGACAGTGTCGAAAAGTGCGCAGTCCACGTGGTCCACGTTACCCAAGTCCCCTCCATCGCCGCACAGCAGTGTGAACAAGCGCAAAAACGTGTCAAGTGCAAACAGTCTCAGCTGCAGCTTGCGGTGCTTTTCATCTGTGATCCTGTCAATTGAGGCTTTGTTCTTGCTGATGTCCATGGAGGAGTAATGCCGGCGCAGGAAGTTGCACAGTTGCCCTAGCAGACTAGGGGAGCGAGCAAACTTGTCTTTTAGTACATCTTGTATGATGGATGCAGCTGCATCATCGTGTAGTGAGTACAAATGGTCCTCCAGCTCCCGCTTCATCCGATTGGCACTGCTGGACACAGGATTACTCCCCATGTTGGGAGCGTTCTGCTCGCCGACACCAGCAAAACCACCATCCTCAGCTGAAGAATATTGAGCCTGTTTTGGATGACTTGCGAGTTTGGTCTTAATATCTGTGCCTTGGGCGAAACCCATCGATTTAGACTTCCTCCGCGCAACGGGGTTCGCTGTCTCATCTGTGCTGTCGTCCGAATGCCGCGCTTCGGCAGGGTGAACTTTAGCAACTTTGCTCCGCGAATAACCTTGTCGAGCAGTTTGTCCAAGTGCAAGGCTCGCCTGCTGCTTGGGCTGACTACCTACTCCAGCTTTGGGCATGCTTGCCTGCCTGCCATCTGAGGTCGCCGCGGCAACTGGAGCAGCACTGCTGGCCTCTCCGTTAATTTTAGAAGCCTCAGATTGATATAGCTGATGCCGTGTTGGTCCACCAGCCCCAACCAGCTCACTGGTGGGCGCCGTAGAATCTGGATCACCGGTAAACACAAACAAGCCCAGCTTGAACAGGTCTGCCCGGCGACCTCGAGCAGCGCCCAGCAGCAGCTGGCGCTTACGAATGTCGAGGGGTTTCTTGAGTTGCCTGAAGCTATTAGAGTTGGAGGGCAGTGCCGCCGCCATGAACAAGCGGGCAGTGGCTGGAGAGATGTCCAGATACGTGCGAGCTGCTGAGTCAACAGCAGACACCTCGCCCCAGATCATCATGGCTAGGGTCTGCAAAGCAGCTGGAGCGATGCGAAGCGCTCCAGCCAGTGGCAGCATGATGTCACCCAAGTTTGGCACAGCTTTTGTGTGCTCGAGGGAAGTGATATGCGCCAGCATGTGCACAGCTCTCAGTGCAGGATACACCCTCTTGTCCATCAGTATGGGCTCAGCTGCAGTAGATTCAACTTCAAATAGGCCGATATTTAAGGGCTTGTTCAGCATTGTTATGGCCCACAGAAGATCCAGGTCTGGTCCCTCGGTAGACACAGCATCATCTGCAACCATACCAGCCAACAGCGACATGACCAGGGAATGAGTTATACGCCCACAAGCATTCCACTCGCGAATTTCATCTCCAATTACGCTGGAGCGCAGCTGCACATCTCGCAGTCCACCCTTGGGAGGAACCAGCTTGCGCTGCAGGCGCGAGAAAGGAAGAATATCAACCAGACGCACATCAACCTCATCCAGCACTGAATCGACTTGGGAGGCTAACCCTTTCACTGCGCTCTTGTCGATGGAGGGTGGCAAGACAGTCTGCACAAAGTCCTCTTCTTCACTGCTACTATCATCATCTGATGATTCATGCCCCAGCTTCAATGGCCCGGTAAACATAACTGCCTTCCAATGTGCCAGCCAGCGCCGGGCAGCAGCCTCGCTGACTTCAGCTCGATCTACAATTTTGGAGCCTCGCCCTGTGGCCGAGTTCTTCTCCAATTGTTCTGCAGTTTGACTTGCACGTTTCAGTTCGTCATCAATCACAACTCTGCCACTGCTTGCTAGCAGGTGGGCTTGGGACAGTGAAATGCGCAAATCCGCAGCAACCTTTTGAATGGTTTGCTTAGCGAGATTTACCTCCTTGATCCCCACAATTTTTGATGGTTCATCTAACTTTGACTGCATGGCCTTGACAGCCTTTTGTAGATCCTCAGCACTGCTTTGCAAGTACGCTCCAATCGATGTCATTGATGGGACCGTTGGTTGAAGCTTAATGCCTACCTTGGCCACATGCAGGTCGGCAAAAGCTTGCAAAAGACGCTGGGCCATGGAAAGGCTCATCAATGAGCCAAACACTGCACCTCCACTCCAAAGATCGTTCATCAGCTGTAGACCACCCTCGTTTGATCGCAAAAATGCCTCCAGTGCTATTCCTCCCGGGGCAGAGGCAGCCTTGCTGGTTTTGGAAGCCAGACCCTTTGCGCTGGTTGTCTTTTTGTCCTCGTCTTCGAATTTTTGCAATGTTGGAGAACAGCTATCAACAGCAGCTGCAGCACGCTTTGCGGCGGCAATCCGTGCAGTGGCACGCCACATTGCACCGTCCAGGTTGCCGATGTGGGCCTCTTTCAGCTGACCGTCATCTGTCAGAAAACCGTTCGTTTTCCCCCAATTGGTCACATCGTCGTCTGTGCCATTATGAAGCAGCTTCAAAGCCTCATGAGCCTTATCAAGACTGTCATGCGCTTGTTGGGCTGGAGCAGTGGCATCAGAAGTGACCGTTGACCCAGACTTCTTGGCAGCGCCTGCAGTGGGCAGCAAAAAATCTCTGCCTTCATTGGAGGATGCTTCAGTGGACCCAGCAGACATTGTACCCTGTGCCTCAGCTGCAGTGCCTATGGCTGCAACATCGCTGCGTGGTGATTGTGATTCGGCCAGTGCTGTCTCTACCATACTCACTATGTCATCTGATTCCGCAGATCTACTAAAACCAACATCAACATCATGATCTTGTTTGTATACTTTACTCACGGTGTTTGTTATGTCAGCGCATGCAGCTGCCACTTCCGTCAAGTTTGCTCTGGTGGCTTTCTGACTCAAAATGGATACGCGTTTCAATAGCTCGCGTCGAAGAACTGCAGCGCGGAAATTTTTCTTGCAGAACACGCGAGCCAATAATTTTGCCTCTTCCTGCCTGAGTGCATTGGTGCCTATGATGACTGGATCGGCTGTCTTGCGTACAGTCTCACGCACGGCCTTGAGCTTCTCAGCCAATTGCTCTAACTCGTCGAGAATCTCATAGGCCGCACGAGCATGTTTGTTCGCCTGTAAGCAACCAGACGCCCTTTTGAGGTGTCCAACAGCATTAGCCAAGCCTGCAACAATGTGCTCTGAGCTGTCCCACAGCGCTGGCTTCAAGTGCTGCGTTCGAGTGGCCAACGCATCCAGATCCAAGTCACTAGGAAACAATGCGTCAGCTGCATTGCCGGCAGTGGTTTCCAGTGTATTTGATACTGCTTGCAGGTGTGCGTGTGCTTGCGCATATGCCCCTCCGATTTGCCCAGCTTGGGCTCCAGCTCCTGACGCGACTCCAGCCAGATCAGCCACCTTGTCCGTAACATATGACAGCGGCTGCGGCTGCTTCCCGTGCTGCTGTACACGTAAAGCTCGAGTGTTTCTCTCTTTCACTTCAGTGCGTAGGGCACTCTTCGCCTCCCGCATCAGCTCGCCCGTGAGCCGGCGGGACATGGAGCTGAAGTCCAGCATGTTCATGAGGGAGCCGAGCAACCCACCGTCGTCAGAATCGGGCGCCGAGGGCAGAAGAATAGGCATGATTTTACCAGAGGACTTCTGGCCAGTCACATTCACTGTCGCGTCGGTCGGAGACACTGGCGCTCCTTTGTTGAAGGGCGAGCTCACGTACACAACCGCATACCGCCGAAGCGAGTCCAAGGTAGAACCCTTGGATCCCGGAAAGGGTACCGTTTGTTGTGTAAATACCCATGGCATTTCATTGCGTCGCAGGGGGTGTCCCATCACCACCTTGAGCAGGCACAGGATGGAGGACACGGGGGAGTGGAAGGACACCATGCGGCGCTTCTTGCCCACCCCCCGCTCAGGTGACAACTTGGAGGTCGATGCAAACCGAGTGGTTACCCATGGTGCACCCTGTAGCACTGATTCAGCTCCTGGGGCAATATTTCTCTCGAGCATTGGGTCGATATCACGCCGGTCGTCCTTTGGGCCCTCGCTCTCCTTGCTCTCCCCGGCCCCGCTGAGTGCAGTGCTGCGGACAGCCTCTGCAGCGACTTTCCAAAGGGCACTGATGTGTTGCTCAGACAATTCTGCTGTATAGTTTTCTACGTTTCCCGCGTCCACCTTGGCTTGATGCCCACTGGACGCCCCATTGGAGGCCTCGTCCGACGACAAGGCTGTCTGCAACACACCAAGCCATGACGACAGCACATCAATCTGCTGCTCACGAGTTTGGCCACAAATGTCAGAATCACCCATGATTTCTGCCAAGCTGGGTGCTGTTGCCACCAAGGCTGGATCTGAGTGCAACTGGTGCACAGAGCACGTTGGGGTGGGCACATCGTCTGACAGCTCCTGCGGGTTCTTGTCGGCCTCCCGCATCACTCGCAATGCGTCTTCCTTGCTGGCACCCACAGCTTTCAAGTGCTGCTGTGTTTTGTCTATGTCAGTTGGCCATGCCAGATCACTGGTGTCTTCGTGTTCTGCAGCATTGAAATTCACTTCCGACATGACCTGAGGCATTTTCTCGTGGTACACATCCTGGATGCCAATGCTGTCCTGCACTGAAAGTTGGGAAACCAAGAAGCGCTTATTATAGCCGCCACGGTCCAACATCTGGGCTAGCGGTAAAACTTGCCTCACGTGGGCGTCTGCCAACTTCTTTGTCTCGCCCTTGTTCAATTCTCTGTCGCTGGAAAACGAAAATCCGACAGTTTTGGGCATAGAAATTGCGTGCATTCGTGCGTACTGCGATGGTTCCACGTCGGCAGTGGCAGCATATGGCATGTGGATATTCGCAGGGTTATCGTGACGCAATTGCTCAGACAGAAGTGCGATGAGATGCGCACCGGAGGAGGCATTCAGCAGTGACTCGTTCTGACCCATCATTTGCAAAGCCTCCAACATGGACAACCCCTTGTCCAAGAATGAAGCCAGCCTCCCCACTTCCTTGGCCGTGCGCACAGGCACATGCTGCAGAGTGCAATCCACCAGGATCGCTACCAGATGGTGCACGGGGATTGTCAGCTTTGCTGCAATATCCACAAAGAGCCCAATGGCAGATGCACCCGCATACGAGCCTGATAGGAATGCTGCCATGATGTGCGCCACAGTCGGAGACTGGTCCTTATTGTTTTTCGTCGTCCGCTGAACACGCGGGAATGACGGATTTGCAGTCAGCTCCTGCAACAGGCGCGTGAAGGAATGAACATCAGTCGCTTGAGTCAACTCAATGGTGCGCAAAACGTCAGCTGCAGCAGGATCATCCTTAAGTAGATCCAGTGCAATTTCAGCCTTGCCGTGGGCTAGCTGTGCAATGGTCGCCGCAGCAGGCACAAGCTTCTGCGGCAAAGCAACTGCTGTGGCAAAGCCACTGCTTGATGTAATATAGTCAGCGAAGCCTGAACCTGATGCAGACGCCATGACACCGCCTAGAAGATCAGGTGAAATCTCAAGCGCTGATGCAATTGGGACGAAGACACCAAAGTCATTCAGCTGCGTGCGAATGAGCATCACAGTGGAAATGAACTGCTCCTCCGAAGCCATCCCGAAGGCACGACTCATAGGGGCTGCACCAGTAGCCAAGTAGTCTGCACTGCCAGTGGCAATACCAACCAGGCCATATGCCACACGTGGCTGACAAGAAGCTGCAACAGCCATGGTGCGAACATCCTCAAATAAGTGCTTGCTGCCAGTGGCAATGCCCACGAGGTTGGGGGCATCACGCAGACCCATCTTACTGCCTAGTGACACAGCAGCAGAGGTCATTTCTTTGAAATCGTTCGCAGTTGCAGCCGACACAAGTGACCAGTACGCCGATGCAGTGCCGGGCAGCTGCTTGTGGGCGTCCAGCATGAGTGCGCCCATGAGCATATCCAGCCGCTGCTGAATCACCATCATTGCCTCCTGCCGGGCTTTTTCTGCTATCTGAGACACGATCGCCACGTCATCTGCACTGTCACCACCTGCAGCTGCGCCAGCACCCGAAGCTTCTGTCTCTGCCTTGACGGAGGCAGCCACCTCGGCGGACCGCATGAGCTTATTGCCAGTGGAAGCCAGCACTAAATGCAGCAGTGATACTGTGGCGTTGAAGAGTGCCTCCGATGCTGTGGCCTTCTCAGTGTCCTCAGTAGATCTCTTGAAGTTGAAGGCAGCTTTCAGAGCGCTGAACACTGCAGGACCAGCACCATCTTTGGCAGCTTCCTGTGCCTCAGTCATCACTGAATACACTGATTTATCCAACACTCTTGCATCAATCAGCAGCTTCACAAGCTCCTGGGCCATATCGTGCACAGATAGCAGGGGGCTGCTGCGAAGCCACTGCAGAATCGCAGATGTGGAAATAGCGCTCTCATCTACACTTGAGACATTTAGCTGCTTCAAAGACAGCGTGGAATCTATGGTGAAATTGCTAGTGGTCACCACCCCGTCAATGACTAAAGGCAGTACAGCCCTGAGATGCTTCACAATGGCCAGCAGCTGCTTGAACTGGGTAGGGATGGCGGTGGTGGACACCGTTGCTTCAGCCTCAAATTTGCTTGACAAAGAAGCACGCATGGCAGCTACCCAGGGACCAAACTTCCCTGCAGCGTTGCTGCCCCCCTCCTCCTGATCAACTTTGTCCTGGCCGGCTGGAGCACTGTCACTCGGTGGGCGCACCAGCATACTCCATGCCATAGCCAGCGACCGCTGCAATGTGGACAAATTAGCAGAGTTGCTGCCAGCGCTCTCCGTGTGCGGCGCACCTGCAACAGAATCCAGATTAAAGCTGCCGCCATCCATAGACGCAAGTCCAGCAAAAATGAAGAACCCAGCGCCCACTCCACGGCACAGGTCTGGACCAACAGAAGATCCCAGCAAGGGTGCCATTCCAGAAAACAGCGTTCCCAGGCGCTGCAGCATGACACTGTAGCTGGTGGACAGGCCCTGCTGCTTTGCATACGAAAATGCACTGGCGCGAGCCAACTGATTCAGGTTTGGCGGGCTGCTGGCGTGGGAGAGAAGGCCCTGCATAGTCCCCTGCAGCGTGGACAGGAAAGTAAAAACATGGCTACTTGCAGGCTGCAGAGTCTGCACGAGTGCTGATGAGTCCACAAAGGATTTGATGGCTGCGCTGGCACCTCCACTCCCTGTGAGGATTGCTTCTAGTTCTCCATCTTGCTTGTTATCCACGAAGAATTGCACAGCTGCGCTCGTGCGGTCTGATGACTCAGTCAAAAAAGTGACAGCCTGCTGTAGCTTCTCTGGTGGAGACACATCATAATCCCAGTCGTTCACACGACACAGTGTGTCTTGCACGACACCATCGCCCAAGACTCGCGCCACGAAGCGATTCGCATCTTGTGCTTCCATTTGCATCATGAAGTCGTTGGCAGGAACGCACCCTGGTGGCCCCTTTGTGGCTTGAGTGGAAACTGCTTCAGTTGGACCTTTCGAAGTGGCTTTTGACTCACCAGCTGCCGCTCCCCCAGCTGTTGTGTTTTTAGAGTGGTGGGCAAGGTGAAACCAAACCCCTGCATGCCCCTCCAGCTGCTGCAAAAAAGACGCTGGGTACCCTTCTCCGTGTGAAATCGAAGATCCAACCTCAGTGCTCGAACGGCTGGCAGACACAATATCATCCAGCAGCACCTTCCTGCAGTCCTCCACGAATCCCAAAAGGGAGCGCTGGGCCCTGCCCACAAATTGCGTAGCGTGGTTCATTTCACTCAGGACGCTGTCAGCGAGACTGACGCTCACTCCGAAACGAAGCAGCCAGCCTTGCCCAAACACAGCCAGCGGGTTTCCAAATAGCAGCTCCAAAGCAAGTCCCAGCTCTTCAGCGGAACCTCGGGCACCGATGAATTCAGCTACGCTGCGCAGAACGTGGGGTGGCAGCCCCAAGAATGGCATAACACTCTTCCCATGCATCACTTGCTCTGCAGCAGCAGGCATGAGCTGGCTGCTAACTTGTTTTGCCTGCCGCACACGCATAGCAGCCAAGGTAGCGCACCGATTTGCGGTCCATGTGACGGCTTCTAAGCGATCTATCAGTTCTGCATGGTCACGTAGCAGCGGCTCTTTTTGCTTTGGGTTACTCACTCGCGCCCCGTAGTAAAGTCCAGCGACCACCAGTGCAGACAACGACGGAAAGTGGCCCATGGCGGCACGCATGCACACACTCATAAGTAAAACCCATTCAAGCTCATAATTGTCCCCGCCCCGACACTTCTTTACAGGTGTCCAGTCCTCTTGCGCCAGCGCTCCCAACACTTTGCTCGTGAGAAACTCACTGTCAGTCAAGTGGTCTTCGAAGTCGGAGACATTGTGTCCCAGGGGAGGCCAGTTGCCGGAACTGCGGGAAAGCGCAGAGGACATCGCCACGCCCAGCTGGTAGCGTCGAACCAACAGGGCCCTGAAAAAAGGACTCTTAGCGCCACTCCGAAAGCCCAAGTTACCCAATTGCTGTGAGAATTCTTTTGAGGGGCTGCGCTTAGATGTTTTCGATGTTGGCCCTAGTAGAGCCTTAGCATGATAACCCAAAGTGCCCTTGGAAATGTCAAAAAGCGAGCCCGTGGCGTTTGCCTGCCCTGAGAGTAGAATACGCAGCATGGACATGACGTGATACCGCACGTGGCGCTCCAGGGGCATGTCCTCTGTGGAGGTGAACTGTGTCTCTGCTGCGTACGAGTACGAAGCATTCACCCGCCTGCCAAGCATGGCCTTCAAGGCAGGCTCCAGCATTGCATCTACGCCGACTTGCCCTGCGAAGCGATCAAACACGCCGTCCACATTATTGACGGCGAGGCGGGCAGCACCCGCACCGGTGGCTGCAGCAAGCTTGGCGTCAGCAACAGAATCCACATCCACATGATCTAGCACAATGTACAGGAAGTTCATGATGCGCTTATGGTCGCTGGTTGCCAGCGTGCCAATGGCTTTCAGCATGCGCTTCAAGAAGGGCAACTTCAACTTTAACACCTGATGCAGGGATCGACCGCCTGCTGCAGAGGTGGTCGCTGACTCCAATACAGCCATGGGCCCGCAGGCCATGACTCCTTCCAACATGAATGCAATACACTGCGGTGATTCAGCAGGGATTTTAGCAGATTTCGCTGCTTTGTCCACAGCTTCCAAGCGGGTGATGGCGCGCGCGACCATGAGCATGGTGCGCTGGCTGTCAGACACTCCAGGCAGAGGGGGCACATCCAGTATTGCAGCTGCCTCATCGCCCAAGTACTCCATGCTATCGCAGATGGAGTTCAGGCTGTGGTCCAGCTCCTCGTCCACCCCAAGCGCCTCAGCGGCAGCATGCAGTGATGCATTTTTCTTTGCATTTTGGAAGTGCTGAGCTGCAGAACCAGATTGCCGTGCAGCTTGCAGTGCCTTGGCTATGGACACATCCCCCAGCACGATCTTGTCTGCAATACGGTCCAGGCGCACGTCGAAGCCGGTCGCGAACGCAGCCAAGATCACAGGCAACCGCTGTAGCTCAGACGGAATTTTAGCCACAGACTGATTTGCCATACTCGACCCAATTGAACTCTCATGCAGCTGTCCGAGCATTCGTTTCAACACTGTGGCACCTGTGCGTATGGTATTGACACTCTTGCAACCGCTGGCAAATGACATGAGAGCACGCAGAGCAGAGGAATCCACTCCCACCATATCCTCAAATAGTGGGCCAAGCAAAGAGACACATTCGGTGAAGTCACCTCGAGCAGCAGCGGTGAAACCACGAAGCGTGTTCCGGAGGGTGCTCAGCGCCCGTGAGATGTCCTTGCGGCCCATTTGCCCGAGGCGCAGCAGGCCGGGGGCAGCTGGGACAAGCGAGCCAGTCAAGTCAGATAACAGCTCGTGCTGCTTTCCCGTATTTGCTTGCTCAAGATGAGAGACTGCGGACATGGCAAACGCCACTTTCATGCGGGCCAACTCAAGGGCTTTTTCTGGGGCCCCCTCCTTCTGAGCAGCTTTCACTTGATGCTTTGCGTCCTCCAACGACTTTTTTGCAGCCGCAATTTTGTTGTCAATCCTTTCAACTGGCTCGTTGGTTTCTTGTGCCTGTAAGTGTGTGGCTTTGGTGGCTGCCAGCAGTGCACCCTTAAACTTTACTTGCTTGTCAAGCTGCTCCTTCATTGTTTCCTGAAGTTTGTCCATGGTGAGTTCGACCAGCACCTCCTGCAAGGCTGGATCACTCAACAGCCTTCGAACATCACTGTTTCGCGCTGAGAGAATATGCTCTAGTACTTTTCCAAATTTGACCACAGCACTTTCGGTGGACACTTTCCCAGAGCCTGGCACATTCACGGTCTGGTCACCGACGGCGCTGGCGACCAAAGCTACTCCATCATCTGGGTGAGCATTGCAGTGCTCAGCTACGGCTTCTGCTGCAGAGAAAGCAACCTGGGCCTGTGTCAGCTGTGATTGGGCAGCAAAGACTTGCGCGTCCAACTTTTCAAGCTCGGCTTGGGCAGCTTCGTATCTCTGAAGCATGTCAGGCATTGTGCTCTTGATTCTTCTGTGAACTTCGGCTGAAGGGCTGTCGCCTCCCGCCTGTTCGGTGTGAGGAAGCACAGTGGTGGGAGACAAGGGCCCTCTCCATTCCTGCTGGCTTTGCTCATCCGGGGCGCTTGGCTGAAGGGCCTGTTCTAAGCTGCGCTGCCTCTCCGTGATAAATTCCGCTGTTGCTTCGTACTTTTCCCTGGCCTGCGTCAGAGCTGCAGCAGCTTCTTGCACCTTGCCTTGCAATCTGTCCAGAGATTCCAGGGCCGCCTGTGTCGCATTGACAGGACCCACAGCTGCGCTGTCGGCTGAACCCAGTGCGGAAGCAGTTGCACCACCAATGAAACTATGCATATGCTTAAACATTGGACCCAATTGAGCAGGAGTCTTCTGCCCTTGACCAGCGCCGCCTCCGGCCACAGTGCCTGCAAGTCTCGCCTGCAAACGATCACCCCCAGCAGCTTCTGGCAGCGCTGGCACAAGCAAGCTTGAACAAAGCTCGTTCAAAAGGTACAGTGCGGTTTCTTCAGAAGGGGCAGCAATCACCCGGGCCGCCAGTCCCAGCAGGCGCAGCATCTTGGGGTCCACGTCTGGCTGGTCCTCCAGGAAAGACATGAGGCTGGCAATAATATCTGTGCTGGCACGCATGCGGCCAGCTTCGTCAGACGCCACCATGAGGTTCACCGCCTGCGCCAGTTTCACGAAGCGCTGGATGACCTTCTCGCTCTTGATGGGGGTTAGCTGTGCCACCACGGGGGGCAGCGAGCCCACCACAGCCTCCATGTCCTGGCGTGCAAACGCAATGAGCAGCTGTGCCAAGGTCGGGTCCATCTTCAAGTGCTCCAGCGCCAGCTTGGCAAGGCGCTCTGGGCTCAGTTCGCCCCTGACCATTTCCAGCTGCGTCTTGATGTCGATGCCGGTGCGGTTGGCCGTTTGCGACATCGCATCTGCCAGCAGTGCTGATGATGTGTCCTTGGACATTGCAGCTGTGATGGCAGACACATCGCCTGATGCAAGTGCACTGCCAAGACTGTTAGCACCACCCCCCGTCTTCGACGACCCCCTGCCGTTCAGCAGGGGGCTCTTGGCCAAGACTTCCTTCACCAACTCAGAAACACTCTCCAGCATGATACTTTCTGCTTCGTTGCGCAACTTGTTTGCCTGTGCAACACGGCTGCTGATCAGCCCCAAGAAAGCAATCGCAGCGGCTGCATAGGGCAGGAAGCGATTGGGCTCAATGATCGCACCAAGCACCCAGTACACGCCTACTAGTGTGACATACCCGCCCCAGGCAGAGATAATGAAGAAAACATAAAAGCGCATCATAGAGTTCACGGCCCAGCGCATGCCGTAGCCAATGCGCTGCCCAGTGGTGAACTCCTTCTCGAATGTGATGGGCGCAGCAGAAGAAGCACTTTCAATGAAAGCAACAATGTCAGGCATGCGAAGGTCAGTGACTTGGTGCACACGATGAATGATAACTTGCGCAGCTTGCTTCGGCAAAACGTAGCCCAACAAGCGTCCCTCGACCTCTCCAGATTTGTTCATGATTGAAGAAAAAATGCCCCCACCCGCTGAAGACTGTTGAAATTCAACAGCTGCAGCTATGGATGCTTTAAGTTTGATCTTCTTTTCCTGCTGATCCTGGATTGAATTCTGTAAAGGCTTGGCTTTTGTAGAGTCAGGCTGCTCGCGTTTCATGCAAGCACATCGCCAGCAGGAGCAGACAAACTGAGGGCAAATACAGCACATGAACTTATTTTCTGCATTGCGGCGTTCACGCTCTTTCTTCTTCTGTTCGTCCATCAGGATCATTGCTTCCTCGAACACACCTTTGCCGATGTCTCCACTTTTCTTTGTGGTGACAGTTGTGCCGCTGCTTGCACCGTCAAAAAGCTGAGTCACGTCAGCAGTGTCATCCGCATTGCGCTCATTACTCCTAGCCTTGTTAGCAGCATTTGCAGGCGTAACTCTACGGTACCGCACCAAGTGGCTCGCTGCCATGTTGGTCTTGAGGAATTTCGAGTACAGTGCCGTGTCCAGTATATCATCATCACTTCGTGCAGAAGACTGCACAACATATTTCGCCTTGCCTTCTGCATGTTCACTGCTGAAGTCATCCTTGGCTGCGCGGGTCGTCTGTGTGCCTTCGACGGTATTCATTTGTGTATTTCCCGCTGCGCCCACGGCTGGCTTGGCATCCCCATTGGCAGGTTGTAACTGGCGGAGTTGCTCAGAAGCAGCATACGCAGCTGTATCGTCACCTTGGCGCTTCCGTACAACCTCCACAGTGGTCTCGGCACCTGCAGCGTCGATGGATTCGTCCTCGATATTGCCCACCGGTTCGTCGGTGTTCTTTGGCATGGACTTGATGCGCTCAAAGCTGGCTGCTTTTTTTTTGGCATCCTCTTCTTCGTCATCAGAAGAGGACGAGGAGCTAATGGACTCATCTAATGTCTGCTTGATGATGATGGGGAACTCGTACTGGCGCTCGCGCAGTAGCGCCTCCGCGTCGTGAAAGCTGAGGCCACCAGCTGGGCCCACAGCAGCGCCATTCAACAGAGGGCGGCCACTCTCAGAGGGACCATGCAGAGGCACTTGAGTGTGGTAAAGTAGCAACTCAACAAAGGCCGTTATCATGAAGCCAGCCACCAGTAAGTATAAGACAATTCGGTTCACCAGACGGTTCGTGTTAAGAAAGACCTTCCAAGGCTCATACCTGATGGAGTTGAATGTGAGAAGATCGATGTCGCGTGATATGTCAAACGCAGTGGTATCGTTGAACACAGTCTGCGAGTACAGCGCCAAAGCCAGGAATGGCAGCCCTGGCAGCAGAACCTGCAGCACCTGCAGGAATACAGACAGCAAGAGAATTAAGTTTGCAGTGGTAGGGTCTGCGCTGATTGCGTTGGCCTGTTCTCCAGCAGGCTTCCCACTTTTGGTGGGGTCCACGCCCACCACAGCATTCGACGTGATACCCAGCATCTCCAGACCTGAGCTGAAGGGGGCGTCTCCCTTGGCGTCCTTGAGCCGACCACACCACTTAGTGTGGCAGCGATACTGTCGCAGCTCGCGTTCCTTTTCAATGCGCAGCCTGGTGTCCTCCCGGTGCTGCCTGGACAGCAGGATAGGCCGTATACCCTTGAGGTAGTTCAGGGCTTTGTCCCGGTCTACGAAGAGATCAAGCTCTGACTCAATACTGTTGGCTGTAACAGGGGGTGCCAATTCTCGCTGCGCCTTACAAAATGCTTTGTATTGCTTCTGAAATGTGTGCAGAGCGATGTAGTCAGTGTCCACTCCAGTCACATCACACTCAGAGGCCACAAAGAACTGCAGCAAGTTGCGACCGTATAGTTGCTTGTTGACGGGTTTTTCGCCTTTGGATTTGTCTTTAAATCGAATCGCCCGAATCACTATCGTGCGCTCTGTTTCAATACTGACGTTGAAGCGCTGTGCAAGCAAGCTGCGGGCCTGCTTAGACAGCACATCTACCTCGTCGAAGCCATTGCGGGTGCAGTAGGCAATGTAACCCTCATGGAAGGTGCTTAGACGCTGCAGGCTTTTGCTAACTGCGACAAATTCCTTCTCTGGGGCCCGTGAAGATGGGTTCCTACACTGGATGATGTCGCGCAATGCACCGAGCTTGGAGCGCCGCAGTCCGGGGGGGAAGTGCAGACAGCATAAGATACGGAATAAGGACGATAACAAGGAAAGGTCGCGCTTGGGGGTCTGATATTTGTCGCGGATGTACGAAACGAGGGAGTTACTCAGCTTGGGAGCCACCAGCCACGCCGCCAAGGCAGTGAACTGGAAGTACCCCCAATCAACAGTGGGAACGATTCGCAGCTGGGGCTCGGGGGAGAGCAGTTCCAACAGCTTTCCCCCAGCAACAGCTTTCGCCCTGGCCGCGTCCAGCTCCTGAGACTTAATCTGGCGCACCACGTAGGAGTATAGGCCCTGGCGAATGTAGCGATTGACGAAGATGCCAAGCACGCCACAGGAAAGCCCCACCAGTGTTGCGAGCAACACTGACAGCATGACGGCCATAAGCAAAGCAATGTTGTCCAGTAAAGTGATGGGAATAGCTTCGAATTCACCTTTCGTGTCCACATCAAATCGGTTGAAGCCGGCGGCAGACTTCTGGCCCAGAACGTATCGACGGGACTCATCTGTGATGAGTTGAACGACATCCTTTAAAATTGCTACACTGATCTCGCCAGACTCTTGCAGCCCAAGGCCTGGACCCCGATCAGCCACCTCTGCTTGCTGCTCTTCGGGGGCAGCGCGCAATGCTGATATGGGACAGAAGCCAGGGTTGAAACGGCCCGGGATATTGCGGAAGCGGGGAGCCAGCATGCCCGCTGAGAAAGGCGCAAGCCACTGTGGCTCCAGCTGTAAGTACACATCCTTGGTTGAGAGAAACCACTTGCCTGCATTTTGCTGCTCCAGATCTATGGAAATGAGAGCATCAGACGACGGCTCAGCGTCGATCCAAGCTTGCAGTGATTGCAGCGCACGGCGAGTTGCGGGGTCCAACTGAACTCCAGTTGTGAAGGCTCCCCCATCAGACACTGCATATCCTGTCACAGATGTAATATTCTTGTTGAACATGGATACGTAAATGCCCCCTCGAGTAATAGCCAGTTTATGAGTGTGCTCAGGAGTATCAAACAAGCCAGTGGAACACGACAAGGAATTCGCCACAGTTGCGTTGTTGCTGGTGGTGGCTACATCACAGAGGTCCACCAGTAAATCACACTTCAAGTTGCCGGCAACGTTCAAGGCTGGGTCCTCCGGCAACCCACACGACGAGTTGCCGGCGAACAGCTCCGAACGAGCAGGTGCAGCAGCACATATCACACCACTAGTCTCTGAAGCATTAACACGAACAAAGTGGTTGCTTTCGTGTGGGTAGCGGTCTGCACTTGCCGAAATGTACACTTCTCCTCCTCGTGTGCTGCAGAAGTCACTAATTTGTGACCCCAGCGTGCCGTTGCTGGTAGAGTTGGAAGAAAACAATCGAGTCTTATTGACTGAAGATAAATCGCAGTCAGGATGGTATGCAGTCCCAATGGCGATGTTCGAATTTGCAAAGAAGTCCTCAAGCTTGACAACACCACGCTCCGACGATGCCTCCAAGGTTCCCCCAAGCACGCTTTGCATCTCGATTTGAAGAGTATTGGCTGATTGGAAACGTAGCATGCCTGTGGTTCCAAGGCTGATGCTTTCAGCCCGCGAAAACGCGCCCTCCTGTGTGTACACCTCCAGCCTGGGTGCACTTGAGCTGACAATGCTCAATGTTCTGTTGTACAGGTACGGTAGCTTGATGTCCACCTCACAGGGAATAAAAGCGTTGCTTGCGGAGATATTCAACATGTTCAACTTGGGGCGGATGTCGAACTCTGTTTTAGGCAGCGTTGCATCCAGTAAAGTATCAAAGTTGTTGCGCACAAAATCAGCAGTCTGGCTCTTGGGCCGTGACATGCGTATGTTCAGCTCAATGGCAGTGAATGTCGGCTGATTTGGGAAAACTGTAAACAAACAATTCTCCGAAAATATTTGCAGGTCATTGTTTGGATTGAACTGGTCAGCCAAATCGGAGGGGTCGTTGAAAAACTGCAAAAACATCCAAACCATGCAGCAACAAGCTCGACTGCCGTACTATGCACACGAGTACGAATGGCAATTACGAACCTGGCGATAAAGCGAGTACAAAACTGGAATAATCACTAGAACTGCCAGCACCGAGAACAAACAGCAACATCTTAGCAAGCCCGATGAAGTTCGAGTGATTCGCCTGCAGATTTAGGCGCAGGTAACTGCTGCCCACATGCAGAGCGACCGGACACCATGGGTCGACTGCATAGAAAACTTACATGTGAGTGATGGGGAAAACAACCGCACCAGCCAGACTATCAGCTGCAAATGTCGAGGTTCTCTTGATGGCAAGCAAGTTTCGGAAAACACGAGGTGCTCTCACAGTGCTTGGCCTTGAGTTTCGAGCTGGCAACTTTGTCCACCTCTGAGCGAAGCAGGTCGGCTTTTGCATCTTCATGTGATTGCAGTAGCATAGACACCTCCAACTCTTCGAGAAGCTGACTTTGAGCCTCAAATGCTCGCGCTGAGCGCGATTTTGCATCCATGGCAAATGCCGCCAATTCCGCAATTTTGGCAGCGCTCAGAGAGCAGCCTTGCACAACTTGACTTATCCCCTATGGGCACATGAGCCGATGAGGCTGTTGGCACAAAGTCATTCGCAGCCACAAAAAGCACAGGTAGAGAGTGTTGAATTGAAATCAGCGCTGAGTGCAGACGAGTGGCGGCGCAGAGTACGCCGTCACTCGTGCTAGGCTGCCCGCTGGAAGCCCCGCCCCCCCCCCCCAAAGAGTGCGCGTGCCTGCTGCTGATCTGCTGCTCAGCACAACATGTCACTGCGAGCCCGTGCAACAATGGGGTGGGGTTTGAGGCCCACCTGGGCAGGTTGCTCTGGACTGCTCCACCCCAACCTGGGCAGGTGGTACACCGCCCACAGGTGTACCTGTGGTAGCTGCACACGAAAAGCGGCCCACAAGCACTGCTGCAAACCTTCTGGGCAACTATCAGCGCCTTGTAAATTTACATCGGTCAGAAATAACGGCAAACTTATTTACAAGAGACCAGCTGCGTGTGAGCTGTGTTTTCCTTACAGCAGAACCAAAGGGCAAAGGAACGAAGCGGCAAGCAGAACATGCAGCTGATATACAGCATTCAGTCCGTATTTCAGTCTGCACTCAGGCCCCAAACTTGCCAGTAGAAAGCAGAACTGATCTTGCCTCCTCAAGCAGCCGGGGACATTGACCTCCGATTACAAGCCGGCACTGCCACGAAGAATGCATGCTTCTGTTGAAAGTGTATGCCGTGCACACTTTTAGCCGGTGTTGTCAACAGCGCAGCTGGCCCTGGCCTCAGGCAAGAGACATGCACCTGCGCCGCCTGCTGATGGCCTATTTTTCACAGTGCTTGCTTGGTGAGACTGTATAGCTTGCTACAAACGGCAATCTACCTCGCAATCAATTCGGGAAGAATGCTTGAAGTCAAGAACTTTCAGTAAGGCAAGCTGGTTTGGCTGCTATAACCTGCAGTTCAAAGCGAGACACTCGCTCTGTCAATTTCCGTTGGAAACCTGCAGATCAGCAGGCACAGTACCTGCTGCATTGGTGCTGGTGTGCTGATGGACTGGCAGAGTAAAACAAAACTTCAAACACAGCCGCCAAAGCTCTTGGCAGTGTTTGTATGAATTTAGGGTCAGAAAACTGTCGAAGCGCTTCCGCAAACATGGCTTCCTGCTCGCCCGTGCACGAGCCCCGTGAAGAAATACATGGTGCTGCTGGCGATGGCTTCCTACACTGATGGCAATTGTACTTGAAGAACACTACCTGTCAGCCCCTGACCTGGATGCCTGCTTTCAGGGATAGGAGCTGGCTTGCTGCAGATGCTACGCCCATGCAAGTACTGGGCCCCCCAGCCTGCAGCCCGGCAACAACATCCTGGAAACCGGAAAAGCACCAGTGCGAACAAGCTCTGTCTCCTCAGTCACAAACACTTACAAGCTAGCATTCAATCAGTGTCGTGGGAGACTTGGCCGTCCCTGCTCCACCCACCCATGCCTGATAGGTCCCACCAGAGCCCCCAAATCCTGCCTCTGCTGTTGAGGACCAACTCCAAGCACTGAAATCGACCAAAAGAAACTTTTTGAAAGCGACGCGCATGCATTTTGACCTGACCAGAGTACATGCTGCACTCAACCCGAGCGAGTAACAGGCTCATCTGGCTGCAAGGAGGTGAAGACTACAAGCACATGGTGCGGTTTTAGCTGTGGCCTTGCTCTGCTGAAGCGCTGTGGATGTAGGGGGGGGGTGAAGGGGGTGCAGTGCACCTCTCTGGTCAGCAGAGACCCCCCTTGTGGGTAGGGTCTTAGCGTAGTGAGGACCCCGACGAGGAGGGGCCGCAGACCGTCCATGAGGGGGGCCACATGTAGTGTCTCAAGTTAAGCCCTCTACGTCTGGCCAGTCGGTATCAGTTCTGTTTATCCTAATTCTGTCGAGGCCCCCACACGCGTGTGCCTCGCCTGTGCATTCGGCTAGCCGCCATAGCACGTGCAATTTTCCCGACCACCCACCCCTGTTGTGGGTTACATAGATCAACCCACAATTTATTACCATTTCTCTCCCTCGAGCCTGCGGAGAGCCAGCGATCCCGACTCAAGACCGCTCGACGAGGAGGGGGTCTCAGTGTGCAGTGGGGAGTCTCAGGACTTGGTTGAGGTAAGGCATTTGACACGAGCCTGCTGCTTTCGAGAGGGAATAAAATTGTTTATGCGGACAATTACCTGGTCAGTGCTTGGCAGGCCTCAACAGGGTCCCAGCACAGGCAAGTGGCTGTCGCACAGCGTATTCCATTGCTGTTTTGTTTGGCACATTGCTCTAAGCCCCAAAAGTGATGGCAGCGAGCGCCAACCTGAAATACATTGGTAACGACCCATGGAAGCTTCTTGTATTGACGCTGTAAGTGGACAGGCAGTTGCTGGCTTGACTTTGGATCTGTGCACGGCAGTATGAAATTGCGGCTGCCCGGCCCCGGGGGCCGCGAAACCGCCACCGGCCCAGGCCACCCAGAGCCCTATTTTGCAGGAAGCACATGCTACAAATGAAGGGTATATGCTTCTTGTGTGGAGTAATTGCTGCAGGTCTCACGTTTTATCAACAGCAGTACACACTTTTCGTGTGGAAAACCGCGGGTAAGTAGGTAAACGCTGGTGTAGGCGATCAGCTTTGTGGCTGTCCCCACCGGAAATGGGCTGCAAGCCATTGTCCCTGCTTATTTGAGTGGAAATTCGTGATTGAAGACCTTGTTGCATTTGGTCGGACGTGAACCAGCGGATGGCGGTGCAGACTCGTTGGAAGTGCTGCTGCGCGGAGGAGGGCTCGCTGACGACCTGCTCAAACGAAGCTTTCAGGGCTCGGTATTCTGTCCAAAAAAGGCACATTTGCGTGTTTGGAACATCGCTTTTGATTTTTTTCCTGTTGAGGCTGGTTGTTTCCTGCATCTGTTGGGACACAACACCTGCCCAAGCTTGAGTGGGCAGGTGTCTGCACCTGCCATGTATCCAACTTGACAGGGGAGCTTACACCCAGTCTGACGATGATATGTGTCCCCAGCAAGCTCTCCTGAAGAACCTGCCCCAGGTGGTTGCACTTTTGATCCTGTTCGCAGTCAGCGACCACAAGCACTCAATAACTTCCAACTCGACGCGCCAGTTTTCCCTCACAGGGCCCAACTTCGAGTTTGATAGCCCCTTTCAGGTATGTACAGCGTGTGGGTCGCGCTGTGTAGGCACAGACGATCAATTGCACAGAGTTCCCTGTGGTGGGCAATGGTTATGCAGTTTGGTGTCGGCAGCACAGTCTCTGGCCTTGCCCTGACGCACTTCCTGTTCCTGTTGATTACAAACTTCAGAGTGGCTCGTTGGGACCGGCTGCTGTACATGTTCTTATCTGGAGTTGTCCCAACTATGCTGGTGTCACTCGGCTTCACGTACTTGCTTGCAAAATCCAATGCAGAGGACTCAAAAGCCCTTGGCGGGCCCTACCTCGTGTCGATCTTCTTCATTCAGATCGTGCCCACAATCATTGGGCCAATCGTTCAGCGTCCAGTCCTGGTGGATATCATGAAGTCCCCAGTGAAGATGGGTTTGTTATCTGTAGTGCTGACTGCAGCTGTTGCACTTGTTGTCCTTGACACCCTCACACCAGCCTACGCTCAAGCCGGAACAGGCACACGAATTTTGATCCGTGTCATTGTGTTTCCACTGCTGATTGAAATTCCGGCCGGTGCTGTGCGTGTTGCCGCTCGGTATTGGCTAAAGCCTGACTTTCCAATGTCGCGTTTGATCATTTTCCTCCTCAGCCCAATTGTCCTGTCTTCAATGGTGGGCCGATTTCTCACCACCAACATGGAAACAATATCTGACACAATTGCGGTCTCCCTTTTATTGTCCCTCATGGAGGTGTTTATGCGCTCAACTATGCTGTGGAGAGACGATTTGTACGCGCGGTGCTGTGGGCGGCCGTGCGGAGGCCGCGCCGGCAAAAAGAAGCACCAGCGCGCAGAGGCGCACTCCTGGGTGATGTTCATGCTGTTCGAGACCATGGTGGAGGATGTGTCCATCCTGCTGTCCCTGCCGGTGACCTTGCTCATGCGCATCCCCCCCCTGCCTGGGGGTGAGCCACTGGGGGCTGGCGACGTAGTGGTGCGTGTGCTCATTCAGTATGTGGTCGAGACGCTAACGGATGTGGGCTTTGCATTGGGATATTACGTACTGACTGCCTGCTGTGGTGTGCGATATAATGCCGTGAGTCTGGCAGCCATGAAGAGCCGGCACAGCAACACGCTCGTTCGCCGCGACGAGCAGCACCGCAACTTGTTTGTGCCCCTGCCCATCCGCAAATTGGCACGCAGGATGAGCTCTGTGTCTGTTTCATCTCCTGCCCAGGCGGCATCTCCTTACCCAGGGCGTGTTGCTTTGGCGCCTTCGGCTGCTTGCCCCCCTAGTAAGCCCCCTCGAACCCCCCTGCACGAGGTGAGCGGAGAAAGTCGAGACAAGCGCACAACTCAAGCAGCCACAAGTCCCATTCTGGATGACTCGCCAGATCCCTTGGAGCATGTAGACTCGGTGGGGGTCTCAGCCCCATTTTCTGCGAGCGCCCCCCCCACTGTGCTGCGCTCCCAGTCAGCTGGCATTGCCGCCCCCCCCGACTTGGACCGCAAGGCTTCCGCCACACAGGTACATAGCATATCAAGTCAGGGAAAGCCGCCAGCAGGACCCACTCCCGCCCACGTCAATGTGCACATGCAGCGGGGGAGCTCAAGCGGTGCCACCCCCGTGACCCCATCCCCGGCCAGCACTGCGGGGCTGCTGGACGACTCGCTGACACACAGGGAGCACCAAGGAACACCAAGTCTCGAAAACGGAGACGATCCCCAGCTGGCCTTCTGCTCGTGCACCCCCTGCTGCCTCCCCCGGAACCACCCCTTAGCCCGCCGCACCCGGCAGCAGCTCAAGCAGGAGCTGAAGCAGGAGGTGCGGTGGGAGCAGGAGTTCCTGTGGCAGCCCATACCCATTGGACTGGTGGTGTACCAGGCAAACCGCAGCAAGCAGTGCTTGCAGCGGCCATTTTGGCGTTCAGCGGACGCAGCATCAGCGGAGCAGGCAGCGCCTGCTCAGGCTGCCCCAGCCGGCGGCGGCACCACGACATCACCCAGTACTGATACTTCAGCAATTGAACACTTGCCACCTCCACTGGTGCTTGATGCGGATCTGCCAAGTGAATACAAGGTCGCAAGCATCAGCAGCGGGGATGGGCCCAGCGGTCAACGCAAGGGGGTGCTTTCCGCTGCAAGGCTGGCCAGCGACATCTCGGAGTCCAGCTGTCCATCCTCCGCGGCCCCCATCCGATTGAGCTCGTATGACCAAGCAGAGGCTGTGAGATTCGCGTCAGATGGGCTCCCGCCCAGCTCAGGGGCGTACGACCGGGCGCTCAAGCCAAGCGGCACGCTGTCCAGCACGCAGGGGACGAGTCCCGCGGGCCGGCCTGTGTCCCACACCAGCAAGGCCAGCGACAGCCACACACCGACCAGTGATCACATACGCTACAGCACTCGCGAGCAGGCACTTGCCTTTGACCAGCTCATTGCCCAGCAGAACGGGACAGAAGTGGATGCGTCACTGGACAACGGATTGGAACCCACAACCGCCCAGGTGCTCACCATGCGCATTGAGCTGGTGGCCATCATGTTCCTGCGGGGGTGGGACACGCGCTTCAAGCACTTCAACTGGATGCTGCTTGGGGGGACCTTGGCTGGGGCCACATATGTGCTGCGCACGTTTGTAGGGGGCGCCCTGTGTCCGTTTGGGGATGAGGGCGACCCCAGCTCTTGGAAGTTTGATTACTGCACTGAAGGCTGAGCTCGCGTTGTGGTGACTGGCTCTGGGATGCAAGTGGTAGTTCATTCAGTCATGTTGCTTGGAGTATTTCGTTGTTGTTGTAGCTGCTGGCGCTAGAGGGGCTGCTGCGGTTGGCGCGCTT
>Ga0307982_1000230_pt1 | contig 42538 bp, 49 predicted proteins | sample OrgLakmetagen989_FD_201847 | JGI IMG/M metagenome (GOLD analysis project Ga0307982, IMG submission 201847) | Saline water microbial communities from Organic Lake, Antarctica - #989 | ecosystem: Environmental > Aquatic > Non-marine Saline and Alkaline > Saline | place: Antarctica: Organic Lake... | reverse complement strand
ACACGCTACTCGCAACAGTACCCTGTTGGACTCCGTTGACTGAACAATTGTTTCAATACCACGACCTTCTGCTAATTAAAGCATCGTCGCCTGCTAAATACAGCATTGTTGCAATAGTCCTAACACGATGATCTATTGCATCCAAGGCTGCAAACGAATCCATCGTCATCGTTCCAATGAATACATAATGATGTAGGATTCATTGGGAGGTGTAAGCGGCAGGAGCAGAGCCATCATGCACCGCTTAGACATCGAGACGTCGAACAGTACCGACTGGCATCGCTTCTTGAGTAACTTGACGTTGCACATGGAGCTTGTAATTGTTACGCTCGGTTCGAACCAACGATAATCGTTGTGCAAACCAAGATATTGAATGCAGTCGTCTCAGTAATTGACGTCGGTGGTTCAAATGTGATCTAGAGATACCATAGGTCTGAACTAAGACCATCGCAATCTGACTCGAAGTACGGTCCCGAGGGACTGCAAGAGAATGTCTGATATGTTTTTGTGCCACATCTATCTCGTGAATGCAGTCATCTCAGTAATTGACGTCGGTAGTTCAAATGAGATCTGGAGATACCATAGGTCTGAACTAAGACCATCATATTCTGACTCTAAGTACAGTCGCGAGGGAAGCAAGAGAATATCTGATATGCTTTGTACCACATTCATCTCTTTAATGCAGTCATCTCAGTAATTGTTGTGCTTGGTTACTCACCGAACCAACGATGTCTGAAGCATGATCGATGCCGTGTAACGTCGATGTAAGTAGTTCAAATGAGATCTGGAGATACCATAGGTCTGAACTAAGACCATCACATTCCGACTCGAAGAACGGTCACGAGGGACTGAAGACTGCAACAGAATTGTCATCGTCTGCTACGTATTCCGCAACTCTACTTGATCTTCAATACATGTGCAATCTGCAACATGCGATAATTCGTAAGTATATCTGACCGTGAAACAATTTGACAATTTGACAATTCGACAATAAAGGTGATAACTTCCTGGGTAATACATTCTGAATTCTCAGAATTTATTCGTAAATTCTTCTAGTCCTGACCGTGAAACAATTTCACAATTTGACAAATTGACAATAAAGGTGATAACTTCCTGGGTAATACATTCTGAATTCTCAGAATTTATTCAAGCGAACCTCCTAAGCGATCCCAAGCGTGCGTATGAGCTCAAAATTCCCCGAGGTTGTGACGTTGTGACGATTGACGAGTTGAGGCACACGTGACGCTGAGAGTAGAGCACCCGAAGGAAGGCTTTGCTTTATATCGAACTCGGTTCTTTGTTTTTCTGCTCTCCGCTCTTAGCCGCCTAATTCTGTCCCCTGAGGACCTACGTTGAAACTTAAGAGTGAGTGTTGAACTCCGAAAAATTTCGTTATTGATAATTGAAGGCATCGAGCTATATCTGGACTCCTGATTTAAGAGGCGACAAATCGCCGTACGCCGCGCGGCCTTGGCTGGGAATAGCGGTGTATTACGTAAATTCAAAAGTACGATTATTTCAATGTTTTACGTACCCTGTCTGAATGAAGTACTAAATAAGTCCTTTTGAAATGTTTACGATATAAGTAGGTAATTATTAAAAGCATAGGCCAATAAAAAAACAGCAGCTCAAGGGGCATGGTTGTGTTTCACGTCCACGCGTGCTTCACGTGGACGTGCGGGGGCTTTAAACTCACTTTACGCGTGGTTTATGCGTGATTTACGCGCTATATATACATAAGATTAGCGCAATATAGACTTGGCTTCTGTGCCATTTCCAGCCAAGCACACGGCCGCCGCTCTCAGAGGACTCACGACTCGGATTCAGACTTGCCTACTGAACCCTTTTTCTTTTCTTTTTTTTTGAATGGACCAATTAATAATTAAGGAATTAAGGGGGTTCACACAAACCCGGCATTTCACGCTACGTCTTTTTCTTATTTCGCGAAGAAATAAAGTAAACTCCCTCGCTAATTGTCATAAAAGTGGCGCTCAAGAGCGCGGCGCAAAGTGCGCACGTCGTCTTTGCTCATGCCAATGTCTTCGCTCATGAGCAAGTCGTCGTTCACGATGCGGAAGTTGGTCAAGTCTTCCACTGACTCGACGCCGAATTCAATGAGGGGGGCTTCGTATTTGCCCAAGCCAGCGCCGTCGAGCAAGGTCGCCAGCTTCTTTTCCCGTTGCACCTAACAAAAGAAAAACAGCAAGTTCACGACATCAGCAGCTCATAAGAAGGGTGAATAATAAACAGCTACATTCATTTCAATAAATCAAAATGCAAAACATGAGAGTTCGGGCGAGTTGATGAACAAATGAATTTCACAAGGGCATTGAAATCGGACGGAGGGCACATCATCGCGCTCAAAACAAGAAGACGGAGGAAAAATCCTGACGCACCGCGCGGTGCAGCTCTTCAGTGTGGCCCAAGTTCTCCACGCGCTCCACCAGGAACACCGCAGGGCGGGGGCCCGCTTTGATCTGGCGCAGCGCCGTGTGGTTGTCCATATGGGAGTACTCGGCCGAGTCGTTGACTTTGGCCACCTTGTCCCCCACTTGCAGCCCTGCGGCTTCCGCTTCGGTGCCGGCCGCCACCGCCACCACCACCAGCTGCTCCGACGACCAGTCGTTGCCCAGGGAAAGGCCTTCGAGGTTCGACGACCGCAGCGCCACCTGATTCGAGTTGAAAGGAAGCATCAACGGTAAGACAATGATTAGAACAAGATTTGCGATTCAAAAACTGAAATCATGAAAATACGTAAATAACATGGCCAATGAAACGTTCAAGTAAGGAATCTGCTCCAATTAATCAAACCACTAAATTCATCTTGCGCGCCATTCCCATTTCGCCTATCTGCACTCTCCTTTCCTATTCATGTCTCTTCTCAACACATCATTACACTATCAGCACATCCACCCCCACCACACCCATACCTTGACGAGTTTGCCAAAGTCGGCACCCTTGCCAGCCATCAACTCGAAGCCCTGGTACAGAAAGTCCCGCTGCGCTTTAGACTCGGCGGCGAAGTCAATGGAGCGCGAGGAAAACACTAAGCTGAAGCACAGACCGGCGTCCCGCATCGCCTTGGACGAGTCGTTCTTGCTGCAATGCTGCCGCAGCACTTCAGTCCCCAAATCGTACCTGTGATAGGTTGGAATGAATGAAGGAACGAATGAATGATGAAGCAGAACAGACGAAAGTATACCCAAGTTTACAAAAAAAAAAGTTCAAGGTGTGAAATGTAAACGCATGTACAGCACAAATGCGCCCCATTTTTAGGGTTGTGGTTGTTTTGAAAGAAAATTTTGAAAGAAAGCTTTGAAACTCGTGAGCGCAATTACTTGTTTTGGCCGTCGGGGTCAGGCAGCTCTCCCTTCTGCACCCGCAACAAGTCTCCGAGCTCATACTGCTCCTTGCTGAAGCCCATCAACTTCTTTTTGTTCTTGCACACCAGAGTGGCTACCGACCCGCCTCCCTCTGCCAAGCTGATGGAGCGCCCGCCCGTGTTGAGGTTGCCCGCGTTGAACTTAATCACGTCCACTCCCTGTAAGTTGACACATGGTTCAAAAAAATAGGTGAGATGTGTTGCGCTTGTGCATATACCGCGCGCGCGAGCAAAAGAAAAGAGGGGTGGTAAGAAGATATCTGAGGGCAAAATATTTTAAACGAAGAAGAAGGCGAACATTTGAGGAGGCACCATACATAAATTCATATCTTCACTTCACGTTTTTTAATGCCTCTTGAATACTCCTCGCAAGTACCTTGGCCATTTCAGTCTTGAACCCGTCGATGTTGGCGTGCATCGACGACTTGACTTCTTCGTGGCCCCGCGGCAGAGACGCGCCGTGGCGCTGGCCGCGCACCCGCATCAGCTTCACTTCTTTTTGGACCGTGTCGTTGGCGATGAACTCTTGCTCTGCCTCCACGTCGACCTTGTGTTTCGATTGGAGAAACGATAGAACAGGCACACGGAGGGTACGAGATTGAAGAATAAGCGAATAAGCAATAAAAATATAGAAATAGGCAGTGCAAGAAAAGCGGACAAAAGACGAAACTTCCCTCAAAGATACATAGGCGTCCAAATTTGACATCACGAGACACCGAACTATTTACACACCTGCACATCATCGTCGCGGCCCCCACCCCAGCCCATGCGCGGCCGTTCGTCTTCGTCGCTGTCTTCCGCCGCAGCCGCAGCAGCACCACCATTGCTGCTTTGCCCACCTTGCATCTGGCTTGCCATGCCATTGTTGCCACTGCCATCGCCGTTCTCGTTCTCGTCGTCGTCGTCCCCGGGTAAGCCCGCCCAGGCTTTGTCCTTAGCCAGGAGCTGAGCCACGGCATGCTGCATGTGCGCCTGCTGCAGTGAGTCCAAAGTGGGAAGCACCCCGCGGGCCATGTCGCGGTCGATCTGAAATTTTCATTTAAAAAAACACCGATAAACACCGAAAGAAAAGAATGAAAAGGAAATTGAGACGGGAAAAGAATTCCAATCGGAAATATTTGAGCGCACTGAATTGAGTGAACAATTGATGCTCTCAAAAGATCAAACAAATAATAAACCACAGACTAGCTAGCTGGCATCGAAGGGTGTATAATACTAGCTCATGTGCAATTCTTGTTTGCCTTAGCATTTCTCTAGTTAATTTTTACCGAAGTCGCTTCGGGGTCCATCAGCGTGCTTTCGCACATGTTTCGCAGGCCGGGCAACTTTGCCACGTCCGCATTGCTCAACGAGGACGCCGGCCGGCCACTGACTTCGAGCGCGTCGGCAAGCTGCATGTTGTCCGGGTTGAGGTTGGAGGTCGCGCCTGCGGCCACTACCGCGGCACTCAACTTCCGCTCCCGCTGTTTCTTGTTGAAGTTCGCGAAGTCCTTGAGGGCGTTGGCGAAATGGAACGCGTGCTGCGCGTCGGCGGCGCTTCCTCCTCCATTCATGCCGCCGGACCCGCTGAACGAGAGCCCCACCGAGGCCACTTGGCCGGTGGTTTTGTTGACGCACCGCAGCACGAACCGGTCCGAGTCCGTAGGCACCCGTGCCACGCTCCCCGCCACCACGGGGGCCTGCGCGAACTCCTTCTGGGTTTTGGCGTCCAGCAGCCGCACGGTGCACGCTTCGCCGCGCTGATATGTTGAAAGTGTGGGGTTGGTGATGCGGTCAGAAAACAAAACAAAACAAAAACAGCGCAAATACGACGAGCACACGGAAAAACAAAGGATGAAGTCAAAGACAGGTACGACAGAAAAAGGAACGGAAGCAACTTGAGGAGTAAAAGGAGTAGGTTATGAACGAGGAGGCGCAATACTCGCAGTTCCGTCATCAAAAATTCGAAAAGGGTTTTCTTTCCATCCAAAAGAATTTTGTTTTTGCCTTCAGTCCTGTATGGCTGTCTTTCCTGATATGCTACTGTGCCTGCATGCGCTCTCACCTGCACCACCACCAGCTTTCCCGCCCACACGCAGGCTTTGCTCCAGGATTGGTCTTCGAGGGCGCCGCTTCCCGAGGGCGAGGTGAGGCGAAACACTTCCACTTTCGGGACCGCCAGCAGCGTCGACTCCACCAGCTCCGCGCCCTAATGTGATGTAGTATATGAAAATAGACGCATGAACATGGAGAGGAAGTGATGAAAGTTGTTACGCATTCTGTTCCCACATCCACACGAGTAGTTCTACCCCCAAACACCGAGACACCGCCAATTCACTTACGTCATCGCCGAAGAAGTTGCCTTGCCCCCCCGACGCCTTCAGGTTCGCTGCTTCCGCCGCCGTCAGGCCGGTGTCCTCGTCTTCTTCCTCTTCTTCGCTCGAGTACTCGGCCTCGGCATCCGGGCCGCCAGGACCTAATGTAGTATCATGATTTGGTGAGCGGAAGAATTAGGGTATGTATTGCCAGTCTGAGCATGCACTTCAAAGCAGCAACATTGGTATAATGGCATGCTAGTCATGACACTAACAACTACAACGCAGCAAATATTTCAACACGCGAGTGCAGCAGCGTCCATGGATATGATTACCTTCCGCGATGCGGCGCCTGGCCCGCTCCAGGAGCTCGTCGTCGCACAAGTACTCTCGCTCGGCGTTGTGCACGGCCCCCGCTACGGGGGTTAAAAACTGCACCAGGCAGGTTTGGTCGCCCCGGTCGCGGCACCGCTTGAGGACAACTTTCAACTTGTGCAAGGTGGAGACTTCGACGCCCGCCACGTGAGTGACCTGGATGATGGTGGAGAAGAAGTAAAAGGAGAAGATGAACGAGAAGGAGAAGGAAAAGAAGACGCAGGCATCAAGTCCGAGAAGAAGGAATCGTAGAGACCAGAGCGGTGAATAAACGGGTCACATAAAAAGAATAGAGCGAAAATACATGCACCTAGGTGCATGCACAGGCTCACTACATATGTGCTCGAATTCAGGCACGTGTACATACACATATACGGGTAAACTACTACATACGGGTGTCAGCAAGCAAACTTATATATTCGGGAGTACCTGGCAGCCCGGCGTCACCTCCCCGGCGTCCCCCTGGCCCCCTTCTTTCACGTTGTCTACGGTGGCATCGGGCCGCATCCCAATGCCCATGGGCTTGGAGATGTCCATCATGAACGACTTCTCGGAGACGTCCTCGATGGGGCCCTGTAGAAGCAAAGAGAAAAACAACAACAGAGAAAAAAAAAACAGGATTGCCCGGTGCGTTACGCATCGTCACACGTCAGCCTTCGCTCTTCCAAAGTATACTGTGCTCAGCGCACCAAGAATATATTGACGACCCAAAATGTGAATCTCTCCACGCCACATGCGACAGCCCTCTCTTGTTACCTTGAGCTCGTGGGTGAGGATTTCGTTGCGCTCAAAGAGGTCCCCATCGGCGTCCTTGCACTGGGTGAACAGCGACGCCCAGTGGTCGTCCTGGGGGTGGTGCCACAGCGACTCCCCCGTAGCGGGGTTGAAGTAAAACACTTCGCCCGTGTCCCGGGCCTTGCACGGCTTCCAGGGCTGTGGAAAAAAAAAAGAACACGGAATATAATGGAAATGTAAGAAAATATTGAACACATCAAAGAATATTCAGTCAGGCAAAGACAAGCACTGAAAAGTGATTAATCGAGATGGGACGAAGAGGTGAGGGCAATGAACTGTGTAGAATTTATTGAAAGAAGAAGAAGGCGATTCACACATGCACGCAAGCTTCACTCCTTCAAAGTCAATTGGCTCGTTCTAAACCCTGTACAAACCTTCGGCAGAGAGCTCCGCATCGCTTTCCGAGGAATCCACATCAAGTCGTCGTCTTCTTCAGCGACCAGGCCCAGCCACTCGGCGTAGTTCTGGATTTCTTCCTCGGTCGGCTCGTAGCCCTGGCGTTCTTTCAGCACGATGATGTCGTCGGGAATCTGGTGCGCTGACATGAGCACCGAGGAGTCTTCTTCGTCGTTCTTGCGTTTCAGCTCGGCCGCGGCGGCGGCAGCAGCAGCGCCGTACGCTGCTCTCGCGGCGGCTGCCTCTTCAGCTGCTTTTGCCGCATGAGCCTCTTCAGCGGCCTGTAGTTGTTGTTTTGATGGTAGAAAGAAAAGAAAGGTGAACGAAAAAGGAAACAAGGAGGGTGTCAGAAAAGGTTCAGCACGCGTTCAAGCCTTCTTGTTTCATTCGACGCGTTCACTGAGAATCAAGCGAAGACATGCTGGCCTCTGAAAATGGCTCACACACGCGTCATGCTTCTGCCTTCTCCCTCTCATCTCACTCTTTCAAGAATAAAAAGTAAGTACCTTCATGGCCACCAGCTGCTGTTCTGCCGCCGCTTCCGCTGCCGCCGCCGCGCTCTCGGCCAGGGAGGCTTTCTCCAGCGCCGCTTCGGCTTCCGCGAGGGCTTTGGCTTGGGCCAGCTCTTCGTCACGGGCCAGGGCTTCGAGGGCGGACGCGTCCGAGGGCCCACTCACTGCCGCCAACACTGACGCCTGGCTCATCATCCGCGGCAGGTACCCGCCGTCACCGTCTTTGTTGTTGTCTTGATCCTGGTCGTCGTCGAGCTCAGGCACTTGGTTGCTCCCTTCAGAAGCCCCCCCTTCTTCGCCTTCTTTCGGCGCTGGCGGCGGCATGACGTCGGAAGCAGTGGCGTCTGCCGATGGCGCCGGCGGTAGTGCGGCGCCCGCACTCGCTGCATCTGCGGCTGCCGCTGCCTCCGCTGCGTCGGACGCAGCCTTCTCTTCTTCCGCCAGTTTTCGAGCCGCGGCCCGCTCTGCTGCTTCCGCTTTGAGCCGTTGGACTTCTTCCGCGGCCTTGCGCGCGTCCTCTTCGGCTTTCAAACGAGCTTCGTCCAGGCGGCGCGCTTCTTCTTCTTGCGCGAGCCGAGCCTCTTCTTCGGCCTATGCCAGATGAGATGAAGTAAACACATTCATCAGTGACAGAACAATTTGGAACGACCAGAAGCCGAGAAAAAATAAATAAATAGATCTACTGCTGCGTTGACTTCTTGGCATGCACGCTTATACACCTATCAAATAGACAACACTACATGCGTACACACGTGCATATACCTTGCGGCGCGCCTCTTCAGCGATCCGAGCCTCTTCCGCGAGTCGTGCTTCTTCCGCCAGCCGTGCTTCCTCGGCCACCCGCGCCGCCACTTCTTCACGGGCTTTTCGCTCGGCCTCCAGCTTGAGCCGAAGCTCTTCGGCTTTTCGCGCATCCTCCTCGGCCTTTTCAAACCGGCGCACTTCCACCTTTTGCCGCGCCAAAAAGCACCGCGACCCGCACTGCAGGACCAAGCTGGCTTTGGCCTCCTTCTTGAGCTGTTGCCGTTTGCCCAGCTCCTTCTTGGCCGCCCCCATGCGGGCCCGGGTCTGCAACACGGTCGCCGCAGAGTTCCCCTTCGCCGCCTGCACGGCCGCTGCTACCGCGGCCCGCACCGCGGCCAGCTGCGCGTTCACACTCGCCACGCCGCCGCCACCACCGCTGGTGCCGCCGCCCTCAGTAACGGTGTTGCCGAGAATGTCGCCTTCTGCGAGGGTCTTGAGGGCTTTGCAGCGCTCTTCGGCTTGGTCGTAGAGCTGTCGATTGGAGGTCACCAATTCAGCCGCTTTGGCCTCCATGCCACTCACCGCCGCTTCTAGCGCCCCCACTTCAGCCGTGGCTTTGTCGGTGCGCTCTAGCGTATACTCCAGCAAGCAGCGCGAGGCGCCGTCCTGAGCTTCTTTGCAGAGCACCGCAACTTTGTCCATGGTGCGGACCTAGTACAGTAGGAAAATGCATAAGAACACGAAGGAAGCGATAGAATAAAGTGCTGATGCTCTTATCTTTGTCTCTTTGTGGGCAACTTTATCGTAAGAGAATACGGTATATGCACACAATTGCGCGCGTCTAAAAGGCATGTGCACAGCCCTCCTTCGTCATCTCAATGTCCTTACCCAGTCGCGCCCACTGCGGGTGGCATCGGCAGCCTCCAAATCACTGTTGTCGATGAGCGCCTCGTAGGCCTTCTTGGTAGCGCCCACGTCGTACTCCGGCAGCACGTTGGCCCCACTGCACTTGTCAGCCGCCGCTTGTGCCGAAGCAAGGGCCGTAGTCGCAGCGGCGAGGGCAGCGGCCACCTAGAAGAGGTGTGTTGAGTGTGTGGTTAAGTGATGTTGAAATTGGACAGAAGAAAGTGTGGTGCGTGGGGAGGCGTGAGGCAAAGCTTAAGATTAAGGCGACTGTGATTGTGTTCGAGGTATTCTCCAATTGTCAGAAGATAATTGCGTGCGTAAAAAAAAAAACGAAAAGCAATCAACGCCTCGACAAACTGGCTTGGTGACACTCCTTCTCCCTCCAACAAAAATCAAGCACATTAAATGTTGTACGTGCTTGTCTATCCCTCCAATTGTTTTCGTTACCGTTGGATCTTGCGCCACCATTTGCAGGTTGGGGTCGGATTGGCACTCCTTCAAATCGTCGGCTGCGTCCGTCAAGCTGCTGGCCGCACTGCTCACCGCGAACTGCGCCGTCGTGAGCTGGTTGTTGACGCTTTCAAAGTCGACGGCGGTGGCGGCGGCGGCTTGCTCCACTGCTTTCACGGCATTCAACAAGCCGGCGCGTAAGGCCCCGGAAGGGGCTTCGACCCGAGCGAGCAAGAGAAGCACGCCCTAGGAAGAAATGGAAGAGGCAGAAGAGGGGACATTCAGGAGAAAGGATCGAAATGATGGAGAATGAAAGAAGGAAACTTCAACAAGACCAACAAGCCATCAAACTCGTTTCCAAAGCCATCTCAATCTCTAAAGCAATTTATTTTATTCTATTATATTATATTTCAATCAATCATCAATCGAACCTGCGCGGCCTCCAGCGCTCGCGCACGGCGGGCCAGGGCATCCTTGATTTTAGCGTCCACCTCGGGCGTCATGCCCGACTTGAGGATCGATTCCACGCGAGAAATCTCACCGGCCTGGGTGCAACGTGAAAAGTGGGCGGAGAAGCGAATGTGGTTAAAATAAACATACACAAAACTGAAAGATAAATATTGGACAGACTTGAACCCAAAAGGAAATACTTCAGAAGAAGTGAAAAGACCTATACTGTCGCAACACAACATGTACGTGCACACATACACACAAATCATCACCTTGAAGAACACGCGGGTGCGGCCGAGTTGGTACCCGTCGGGTGGGACGTCAAAGGCCGACAAGCAAGCTGCAATCAGCACCTCTTCGGGCTGCCCATCGAACAGGGCCCGGGTTTCGGTGGGGAGGCCCGCGAGGGCGGTGGCCTGCAGTTCCTTGTAAGTAATCCGGGTGGGCAGGCCTGCTTTCAGCACCTCGCAGGTGGTGAGCACCCCCAAGCAGCGGAGTTGCTCCACCACGTAGCGCCGGTCGACGACGCCGTACGCCATCGAAGGGTTGGGCTTCACGCACCGGATGAAGTTGCACTTGGTGGCGCCGAGCTGAGTGGTTAAAGCCTTCATGGAGGCCACGAAACTGGTGCACACCGTGCGCGCCCCGCCGCCTTTCCCGCTCCCCGTGCTGCTCCTGCGCCGCTCGGACCCGCTGCTGCTGCTCGCTGCGGCTGAGCCGTCGCCCGTAGACGCCGCCAGCGCCGCCGCCAACTCGGGCATGGTGGGCAAAGAGGTCTTGGTAACGGCAGCAAAAGTAGTGGCCATGGCCTCCGGCAGGGGGTCGCTGTTTTTGAGCACCCATTCGCGCACCTTGTACTTGACCGAGCCCGCGAAATGCAGCACGGCAAAGCAGTCCCGCTCGTCCTTTTTGTGCACCTTGGGAAAGAACGGGCTCGCCTTGTGCGCGCTCTGTTGAATAAAGACAGGTGCGGGATGAAAGGGTAAAAAAGTACTAGAAGAATGGAAGAAAGCGGAATGCTTGAAAAAAACAACAAGAAGTCGAACGAGAGATTGCCTACGAGAGATTCGGAAACATGCAAGAAAAAGAGATAAACTTCATACACTGTTTTGTCTAGTCGGTAATAATGATACACGCGCGTTGATAAGAGATGAAGATAGGTGAAAAGGAAAAGGGAAGAGAGCTAAACTTCTCATGTACACCTTTTACTGGCACGTGAATCATCATCATCTACCTGCACGTCCCGGACGAATTTCTCTTCCGAGGGCTTCATTTGGGCGCACTGATCGTTCAAAGTGGACAAGATGCCTCCTTTGGCGCACAGCAAGTCGACGCAGGGTTGGTTGTCAGGGCACGCATCCAGAGTGCAGACCATGTTTTCTTCTTCAAACAGCTTCATTTCCGCCTCGAACACCTGAATGAGTTTGCCAGGAGTGGGGGAGTTGCGTACACACATCGAAAAGGAACGATTAAAAATTGGAACAATACCGGTAGTGATCTACTCTAGAGAGGAGCGCAAGAGAGCATGCCAACAAACACCCTCCCCACCCCCCCCAACATGTGAGCTAATTGCGACCAAGAAAAGACCACACGCAACACACACGCCCTTCGCTCACCTGCTTGTTGAACACGTTCTGCAAGTACTCGTTGGCGAAGTTGATCAAGATTTGCTCCAGCCCATTCTCCGCGAAGGACTCAAACCCGAAGATGTCCAACACTCCAATGAACGGCAAGTCGAGGTTCCCCTGGGTGTCCCCCAAGTGACCGTTGGCTACGGCCACCAGCCAGCTGAAGACCCCCGCGTAGAGGGCGCGCGACACCGCATCCCGGCGGAACGCGGCTTCCGAGCCCAAGAGCCGCACCGTGAGAGGCGTGGACTGGCCCGGCAATTGAATGCTTTTCACCAGGAGCAAGTCCGCGAGCGCCGACTCTTCCAGCCCAAAGAGCTTGGCGGCGCGAGCCACGCACGCCTTGGAGGACCCAAATTTCGGGGCCTTGGGGTTCTCCTGTTGTTGTTGTTGGTGGTGTTATGTTTTTTTGATAGGGTGGACACAGGGAGAAAAAAAAAAGAAAGAAAAAAAGACTCAGATTCAACGACAAAAATGTCCGCGCTGGGGCGTCAAAAGGCAAACTAGGTGGCCAATGTGTTCTCGAGCTCTCGTCCTCGTTTTTCTCCTGACACTCACCGGGTCAAAGTTCACTTCGTCTTTGTCGTCCAAATGCGCTTTTAGGCCCTCCGTGGTGTCGGTTTCGGTAATCGCGGCATTGCCCAAGTGCAAAATCCCCGCCAAAATCTTCCACACGTCGAGCTTCCCCTTGTCTGAGACCCCAATCACCTCCATCGACTGGTTGATTTTGGCCCACACTTCCGCGTCGCCGCTCCCCAGCGAGCCCGGCGGTCCCCCCAGCGCGATCGACTCGTCGAAGCCGTCGTCGTCGTCGTCGCTGCTTCCGTGGCCGCCGCCGGTGCTGGAGCGCAAGTACCGGAACGACTGGGGGCGGTAACCCCCGAGGCCGAGCTCCTTGTGCTGCTTTGCCGCGTTGCTAGGAAAGGGCAGGCGGCGCAAGAGGAGCAGGGGTGGAGGTGTGGCACAGGGGCAGGTGAAACGAAAAGAAATTGGAGACGAGGTGGGAGGCGAGGACAGTGCATTATACATTGGGTACATTCGCTATCTTTCAACTTCTCGTCGCCAAATAAGCTACCTCAACCTTCCTGTCCTCGCAGCCATTGTCGCTCACACACAACACTTCCGTCACGCACACGCTCACAGTCATCTTCATCCTAATATATACACAAAAATAGATAGAGTTTATGCAAGTACCTCCCGATGCCGCCCGGGGACCCATCCCCCAGCATGTCGTAAAACACGTGGTAGGCCCGCTCCCCCGGGTGGTGGTCGCACACCCGGGTCTTTTCCAGCAAGTACGTGGTCACTGCGGCCCCCACCAGCGCATAGTCCGTGGAAGACGCCTGGGCCCCGGGCGAAAACTGCAGCGAAATGAACTTGCCGAACCGAGACGAGTTGTCGTTGCGCAAGGTTTTGGCGTTCCCAAACGCTTCGAACACTGGAGACGAGTCCAAAATGCACTCGGCAATGCTGCAGGAAGAGATAAGCAACAGAAAGAAGAGAAAGCAAAGCAATTCAGGCAGATTTAAATCTATCGAAGAGACAAAGGAACGCAAGAGCAAAGATACTACAAGAAATGAGGAGCGACAAGAAACAGTCCTACATTGTAGACGAAGCGTGAAAATAACACGCATTGGAACAGCACGTAGAAACAGGGCAGGAAAACGAAAAGAATGATGGATTAAAAATGTGGTTCTCCACACCTGCTTTCCCCTTTTTTGGCCTTGGGTTTCGGTGCAGCATCTCCAGAAGTGCTCCGATTGGACAGAAAGCTGAGAATGATTTTGGCGGTTTCCGTTTTGCCACTCCCTGATTCGCCGCTAATCACAATCGACTGCGACGCAGGCTCCGACTGGCGCGGCAGCCGCAAATTTGAGTAGGCCAGCTACGGGCGCAGAGAAGGCATGAAAGAGTAGTAGGCGAAATAGAGTTTTTGAGGGCGCGAAAACAGGGGTGATGACATCAGGAAGACCGCAAACGGAAAAGGAAGGGACACAAATAATGTCTGAAGAAGAGGAGGAAATGTGTAAATTACAAAAAGATAAAGCCGAGGCAGCATACTAGAAGCACAGTCGTCAAGAAGTCCCACGCCACACACCCTTTTACCTCCGCGATGGCGTACGGGTGGGGCTTCTCGGGGTTGAACGACTGGTCCGCGTATTCCCCGAAGGTGGGGGGGTCGGGCAGGACGCGAATCGGGTTCATCGCCACCAGCACCGTGGACAAGTAGGTGTACGGCTTGGGGGGACCTGCGGGCACTTCCATTTCGATGCTCCCGCGCCGCTTGGGGTTGCCGCCGCTGCCGCTCGCTTGCGACGCCGAAGAGGAACCCCAGCCCATGCGCCCCTGACGACGGCGAGAGGAGACAAGAGGGCAGAAGTAAACGAAGGAGGATTTAGAGGAGGAGAAGGAGGATCGCGAGGAAAAGTGGAGGATGTGCTAGCTTATCACAGCAGCATAACCTCTCGAGTCAGTCACGCGGATTAATAGACCACGCAAGAGATGAGTGAACAAAAGGGACATGCACCTCGAGGTTGGCGAGGATGCCCGCTTCGTGAATGGAGTGCATGCCACACAAATCAGGCACCAGTTTCGGATTCGCCAATGAAAGTGACGAGAGCGCCACGCGCTCCGGCGCGTCCTGAAAAGGGAAAAAAATAATTGACATGCGTGAGAAGGAGAGGAAAAGAGGAGGTGGGAGTATAAGAGAGGAAGAGAGAGGCTTAAGGGGGAGCGTGAGACATAACGATCAAACGCGGCAAAGATATACAGGGAAATGCCAAAGAAAAAAATGCATAGCAGCAACGGCCTCTCGAGTTTGCACGGTAAAATACAAGAGTCCTTCGGCACTTCGTGACGAGCAGCATCAGTGGTGTAGGTGTATGTAGGAAGTTACAGGTGGAATAGAAAGCGTGAAGCAAGGCATATGCAAAGATATTGATTAGGTGCGCTGAGGTAAGCACGCTACTCTCGTTCTTTACGCCTCTTGCTATTTGTTCACGCATATGTGAGCGAAAATAGGTGCCGAAAGTGCACGGGAAGCGAAAAAGCCCCGGCGTGGGGTGGGAAGAGCAGCGCAGGCAAAAAAAATAGCGATCCTCTCTAAGCTCCCGAAAACAAACAACGCAATGATTATTGGCTCGGCCAAGGAGCAAGGGCAGGGTAAAGATAAATCATGGGACGAAAAGCTAGCTATCCCTGAGCACGTTAGTGATGCATAGGAGCATGTTTTCAGAATTGTTGCCGCACGCCAAACGAACGATTACTCCAACGGATGTTGCCTCTCCTCAAAGTACCTTGAGAGAGCGGAACACTTCAGCAGTACCGGAGTCCGCGTCCACGGACGCAATCTTGTACAACACATACACTGCCATTATCAAGGTAGAGACAAAACCCCCGCCGCATGCGCCATAATTATAGCCGTAGGCACGTGGGCGAGGAGGAGGCCCCGTGGATAAATGCAACAGTACAATGAGGACGAAGAAAAAAAATAGAACACGTGAGGAATAAATAAAACTCAGGCGATTCTTAAATCTAAAGCTCAATTAAAGTGAGATCAGCATCGATGCTATGAGCTCCAAGTTAGAGAGCAATTCTATATGTAAGAGCTCCAGGCGTGCTTGTACCAGCTTGCCACAGCACGGGTATATGTTGTTGCACAAGGCAGACTTACCGTCATCGCCGTCTTTAGCGACCCATACTTTAGCACCGGGATGAAAGCCACCGGTGTCCGCGGTAGACGCTACGGCTCCTGGAGGAGGGCCTCCATCGCGACCGTCCATTGGTATAGCAATCCCACGCCGGAGTGAGAGTGCGTTTCCAGTTTGTTTGTATTCGACAGATCGTGACAAAACCACAACATGTACAAAATAACACTATATTAGTGTATGAGGCATGTGTTTTTACGTTTTTACCTTGGTTTTTACGTGTTTTATGTGACCCCCAAAAGGGTGATCCTCGTACCCGTACTCCGCCTTCCTGTGATCCTGTGACGCCTGTGACCCGTGCGTGGCGTGGTGGATCAAACAAGAAACAAGAAAATGGGGCCTAAACTGGAGGATCTACTCCTGCTGGTGTTACTCTTGGGAACTACTTGTGTAACATCCATTGCTTCCATGACAGCCTCAAACTCTTCAATCATCATCGCCTTTGCTGCGAATGAAGGGTGAATGACTTATAATTTCGAAACTTTAGACGACGACTGTTCACCTAACTTTGTCCGTGATGACAAATGCTAGGTTCCAATACAAGTTGATTGCAGTAATTGAACGCATTCGTTCGATGCAACATGGCCGCACGGGTGCCTACAAGCTCATTGGCTTCGACTTGTGAGTTGGCACGACGTTTTTGTCATATCATAAAGCGCTATTCTTAGCTAACTTTTTGGTATGGAGATTGCTCACATGAATACGTACCTCCCATGATTTGTTTGCACCATTTGCATCAACATGTAGAGGATTCAAACCCGCCGAAGCTGAGGCGCTAAGATGCGCTTCGCCACCTTTGCTCGATGAACTTCGGCCTTTCAACTTTGATAAGTAAGCTTGAGCCTTCTCGCATCTGCTGAAAAAAAAACATCTTCTATTGGGAATGACCCAGGCAGAAAATAACTGAATCCAGGAACGCGCCCGACTAACTACAGTCGAAGTTTACTGCAGTTTATTTGAATGTGTAAACGTGGCTCTTTTAGGCTTCACTTAATTCAACTATGACATAGCTTCGATGTCCGCTGAACAGGTACCCGAAACACGTCCGCACGCTCGGATGCTATGCCTGGAAGCCGTTACTGCTCAACGAATTGCGGCAAGACTATCCTGACGCAGCCGGCATTGTGTGGTTGGACACGGCGGTTGCTTTTCATGGGCCGTCTCCGCATACGGTGAAACCTTGCATCTGGCACTTTTTGCCGTGCCTCAAATCGAGATGAGGCTAGTTTATGAAGGGGGGGCATCAGCTGAGAGAGAGTACCATAGATACTGTTTCATATACCTTGCCATTTCTTCTTTCAGGGCCATTAAAGCATGCTTCAAGTCTGCTTCTCCCTACGACATTTTCCGTTTTCATTTCATGTTTTTGTGTGGCGTTTGGGGATTGCATGTGGGTTGGTATGTACTACGTACGAAGCAGGTGCAGGTCGATTTCTTTGAGCGAGCAGTGGCAGCTGCTGCGGGACAAGGCGGAGCTCTCTCGGACCGCACGGCGCGCGCTCTTACCGACTTCACCCACCCCAACATGTTTGCGTACTTCCAGTCCAAATGGGGCTGGAGCCGCAGCCAGTTCGAGGCCCGCAACACGCACAACTGCAACGGTGCGTTTTCTGCCTGGAGCTTTTCGTCGTCGTCGTCGTCGTCGTCGTCTTTGCTGCAACGAAGTGCAACTAGCGGTGGCATCAGCAGCAGCAGGAGTTGGAATAATAGTAGTAGTGGCAGCAGTAGCGGTGGCAAAGTTGCTTCCAGTTTAGGCGCGCGCATCATGGAGGACTGGGTAACTTGCGCGCTCGACAAGGCCTGCGTGTGCCCCGAGAAGAGCAACCGCGGGAACCACCGCCAAGACCAGGCCGCTTTGAGCTTGACCATGGCGATGCACGGGTTGACTTGCCGTGGGCCTGGGGGCGCAGCTAAAGCAGCCAAGACGGCAGCGGCGACAGCGGCCATTGCGGCGGCGGCCGATGGCGGTGGCGGCGCAGCTTCTGCTTCACCTGCTTCGTCCGTGTCTTCAGGCACGAGCAGCAGAAGCGCTAGTAGCAGCGCTAGTAGCAGTAATGGTAGAAAGACCTCTCGCCGGCTTTCAGCGAATCCCATGGACGTCGATCCTTATCAAGTGCACTGGGTCCGCACCCACGCAACCAGGCCCAAGCGTAAATCCACGAGCGAAGTGCTGGCAGCGCACGCCCCCAAATGCTTGCCCGCTTACGAAGCAGCGGTTTCGGAGAGTTAGCGGCGACTGCGGTGGCCGTGGTGAGCTGCACATCAGGGAAGTGAAGTGAGGAGTTGCGGATAGTCGGCGTTGATATTTGCTGCCCCTTCAGTGTTTATGTGTATGTGATAAGTAAGCTGCGGCAGTAGGAGTAGCACATATGTCTCTCGTAATTATATGCCTCGACGCAAGGCCAAATGCAAATGCCGCCGTAAATTAAAACGAAGTGCTTCCGAAGTGGCCTATGGGCTAGCTGGCTAGCTAGATCCCCGAGGGATGTATAAAGATATAGCTGACTACAATTAAAACGAAGTGGCCTATGGGCTAGCTGGCTAGCTAGAGCCCCGAGGGATGTATATAGATATAGCTGACTACAATTAAAACGAAGTGGCCTATGGGCTAGCTGGCTAGCTAGAGCCCTGAGGGATTTATATAGATATAGCTGCTGATAGCTGACTACATAGAACTCTCTTGTTGGTACTTAGGAAATGGCTACCTCGACTACCTTTATATGATACAACTGAGCAGCTAAGAAGTGGCATTGGGAATTGGGAAGTAAGAATTGGACATCAATTACTTTTGGCTTTTGGCTCATTCCGCACATCTCGTGACCTCATTTAAACCATTTGCATTTACCCGGAAAAGCCAATCCGCTGAGAGACGCAGAGTGTGTACACGAGCATTTTAATCGTATCGCTTTTTCAGGAATGGTGCTCTACTTAATTTGCACGCGTTTTTTCTTTTTCTTCTTTTTCCCATCGCTGCCGCTCGCCGGTGCTTTTGGAAATCGCATCACGTCGTCCCAAAACCGCCGCTTACAGGGGAACTTCTCGCCGTTGCGGGCTGCTGCCTGCTCTCGGGGCCTCAACGGCTCGCACAAGACCGCGTCGCAGCGCAGGTTGCCCCAAGCCTGCACAAGGAATTGGAGGAATTCAACAATTGAAGGAAAAAGACATTCGCACAACATGTTAGACACGAAGCTTATGAGGAATGGCAACTCAACTATTACGACAATGAAAGCAACAGAAGCTCAAAATTCAAACGTGGCAGACGGTAGATTATTTTTTAACATTGAAAGATTCACGTGCGTCAACGAAAATGAGAACGACCTTCAACGAGAAGAATCACCGTACGAGTGGGTAACTTCTTTTTTTCGTACCTTGTACAAGTTTTTGGGCAAGCTTCCGAAGCCTCTTCCTGATGCCACCATGAACTCTTGCCGCAGAGCCACGCAGGGGCATGCACCAGGAGGATAACCGTGGCCTGCGAGGCACACCGCGTTGGTGACCTAAGGCAATGGAGCAATCATCATTGTTGGTATTAGATTCGTGCAGGGTTAGAAAAGGAAACGTGCAGAAAATGAAGATTTAAAAAATGAAGGAGAAAACAGCATACAGGTAAAAATCATACTTTGGAAAAATCAGACACAACCATCAAGAAACATCCAAGCCCGTCTCCTTTTTGCAGTTTTATTTTCGTTCTTTGCCATTTCTACATGTGGTACCGTGTCGTTGAACAAGTCGAGTGGCGATCCCGTCAGCGCTAGGGAAGTGCGCGCCACCTCATCCTCTAAACTGTGCAACTCTTCCAGAGCAAACACCGCGCGTGTCGGGCGATAAGGGGCCACCTTCGATGAATATATATATATATTTTTTTTAAAGAAGCAAAATTGATGAGCAGGAAATAAAGAAAAAAAGTTTAAGAAGAGAAGAAAAGGACACGTGAAGAATCGAGAAATCTCTATCCTCCTTCCCCTTTCCGTCTGTCACATCTCACATCTGTCTATATATGTCTCACTTTGTTGTCGCCGTAGCCCAGTAGCTCATCGCCGACTCCTTTCCACCGTCGCTGGGCCGTCCAGAGCCCTAAGCTCGAGTGCAAGCCCACCATGAGGCCGGCATCGCTTAAGCGCAAGATTTCCTGTCGTGTAAAGTGAGAGGGCTGTTAGAGTAGAGTCGTTGGATGCGCACGCGCGCAAGCACAAAAATGCATGCAAGAAGAATCCAGCACGCGACATGATTTTGGGGAACCAAAGATTGCAAACTGCGACGACCACGATATCACTTTGAAGTTCAAGCTGAGCAGCTTATCACTCGCGTTTCATTGTGCAACTTATTCTCAAAATCAGTGCTCGTTTCCCCCCCCCCTTTTTTTTTTTCTTTAACCTGCTCGAGGGCGACGATGTTGAAGTCTCGGAATTCGCCGCCCACCCTTCCCTGTAAATCCTGCCACGCGAAGGCCCTCGTGACCCCGTGGGCGTGCCACAGCTCCCTCGGAAACACTTTGAAGAGCCCTACCCAATTGGAGGCCACAAACAAGCAGGTGGGGGTAGGCACCCGGGAGTCGCTGATGAGCCTGGTCACGCTCCGCACAATTAAAGGCACGTGTTCCGGCTGCCATCCTTTGGAGTTTTGGCACGGGCGGCGTTTGGCATCCAGATCAGCACTAGTGTAGCAGTCGGCGAACCGCAAGTGCAACCCGAGCACTCGTCCTTTGGTGGGCATAGGAGCGTTGGAAGGAGGCGGCAAGGCCGGGGGGGAAGGCTTGGCCAGCAAACTTCTTCGTCCTCTTCTCCTTGTGTTCGTGCTTGATGGGGCACTGTCGACATCATCACCGTCACGATTAAATTCATCAACTTCGTCATCACCGCCATCGTCATCATCATTAATATCCTGATCTCTGCTGCCGCTGGTAGTGCTACTACTGCTATTGGTGCTCCTTGTTACACTGGCACTCCTACTGCTACTGCTACTGCCACTGCCACTGCCACTGCTGCTTTGCTCGCCGAACAGGATACGGCGGCGCTGGTTGTAATCGACGCCCCCTCCATTTATGCCGTTAGCCTCAGCCGCAACGGCCGCTGCTTTGGCGGCCATCTCAGCACGCGCGGCCTTCTCTTGCATGCGACTGGACTCCGCCTATTGAAGTTCGAAGGAAGGCAGGAAAGGAAGGTGAGAGCAGGAAATTTAACAATCAACGATATCGCTGTCCACAGTATATCCATACAGACACACACTTGTTTTTTTATACATTTGATCTCTCCTTTGTCTTCAGCCGCAATCATTTTTCATCACAGATATTTCATAGTACTGTACCTGCTGGTCTTCGTCGATTTCTCGCAGCACTTCAATTTTGCGCTCTCTGTGCCACTGCGCGGCTTGTGCGGACGCATGTGCCGCCAGGGTCTTTAATTCACCAACCAGCCAGCGCCCGAGCTTCACCTGAGGCGACAAAAGAGAGAATATTTCGTTAAGAAGGGGATGCGTGAATTCTCGATGGATAGTGTGTCTGTAAGGTGAAAACATGCATGTGCGCACTTATTTTTAAAACACACGCATTGCGCTTTCACACTAAGATGAAACCAATTCATAGCAGAAACAAGGTAGTCAAAAGCAAAGGCAACCTCCACAACAGCAAGCGCACCGTCCACAGATTCGCTCCTAGCCCTTCGGTCGACGCGCGAAGCATCCGGCAATACGTAGCCACGGCACAGTGGCTGTTACCTTCGCCATTGCACTCCCCCGCGGGGAAAGCGCTGTTTTTCTTCCGACCTTTTCGACTGTGGTCGTCGCGGTTCGCGCCGTTGTCGTCGTCTTCGGTGGGGTCCAAGAAGTGGCGCAAGCAAGGAGTAGAGCGGTTCGTAAATTTCGACCGTAAACTGCCGGTGCTAGAGCTGCTCCCGAAGGCGTCGCTCTGAAGAGAGGATGGCAAAGGCATGCAACAAGGAAAGGAAAAAGGAGAAAGCGAACAAAGTAAAGTAAAGGATGAACAGGCAAGTGAATGACTTGAAGAAACTAGAGCCAAAATTAAGAGACGACGACAGACAGTAACCCATATATTCAAAGAGGTTTCATTCTCACCGTCGCGGAAGTGGTCGCAAAAATGCCTCGAGGGGCGAGGGGTAAGTCAAGCGTAGGGACGGCGTTGCGAGGGCAGAATGTCACCACCTAGATGGGTACGTAATTGACCACAAGAAGAAAGTGGATGTTCCATCGTGTGCGCGGTACCATAGAGAAGAAATAAGGCAAGCGATAAAAAGATTACTCATGAGAATTGGCACGCGCGCGAGAGAAAGAAAGTAGTAGAGTACTCGAACAAGGTAAAAAGGTACATGCACACAGACAGTTACTCACTTCTTTAGCTCGCACGGCGGCGCACAACCCAAACGCCGCCATGGCCGTGGGCTCAGTCGCTTCACCGTTGCTGATGAGCCACATCGCTCGGGCCCAAGTGTTGGCGCTCACCCCGTGGGGCACCGTGCTGCACTGCCGCAAAAACTCGTCTCGGTCCCACACCTAAAGGACGGATAGATGTGCATGAAAGGATTATGCTTGGAGTTTCTTGGTTAACAAACGAAGAAGATTAACACTTCTTTTGAAAAAAGAGGCGAAAGAGTCTTTTTGAGCTGCCTTAGGAAAGTTGATTATTTGCGAAAAGAAGGCAATAGTGGACGAGGAAGAATAAACCATGACGGCAATTGTTATTTTCTGAGCGCAAGACGAGAGCTTATGAGTGTAATACATGTGGCCTGCAATAACGACGGCGTCGCCATAAGAACAAAAACAAGAGAGTGCCACCTGCATGAATCGCCCGTCGAACATGGAGCACGCTGGCACTGTGCCATATTTGAACAACAGATCTGCTTTCGGCCCCAAGGCAGCTCGATTGTTCATAACGCCGCGGCCTCCTCCCATTCCTCCCTGTGTGCCGCAAATGATGATAACCATAAAAACGTCATTACAATAAAAGAAGTGCAAACAAGTACGGAATACGCAATGCTATACGGAGTTTATGGATAAGTGACTTCACGGGCAGAACGAACAAGATGAAGGAAACAAACAAAAACTAGATCCAGAGGAACAAGGCAGAGAAACGCATCCCAATACTTGTACACACATCCACACCTGCATCATTTTCTTCGGTCCAATGGCAGCCAGCGATCTTCCACCGCCGCCGCCTCCTCCGCCGCCGGAAGCGCAACGTCCAAAGTCATCGCTAGCGACTGCGGTGCCGACAAAGGCAGCGGCACTGGTAGGGTCGAGCATTTTGGCCCACGGAATCTGTTCGTTGGTTTTTCCAAACCATGCGCATACACACGTTCGCATGTAAGCACGAGATTTGCTGACTAACTAATTAGCCCTTTCACCCATCTGCTTAATGAGGATTTTTTTGAATTGGTTAGAATAGGCAATTCTGGCGTGGCACAGCACAACCTGTTCGCCTCGCACGGCGCCGTGAATCGTGTGAAAGGGTTCCATGAGATAGATTCTTCGCATCAACTTCGCTGCAATCAAATGCGGCTCCAGCCCCAAAATCTGGGTTCACGAAGCAACATCGACGATTAGAACAACAAAAAGCATGATAGCACTATATTTGAAACTAATACATCAATACGTAGGATGAGGAGGCTCGAGCGATCTAGAGGGGCTGTTGTCTTGTAGCTATCTCCCTGTCATGGTCTCCGAAGTTTACATGATTCACGCTCTTCGCGTACTTACGGATGTGCAGCCACTAGAATAAAATACACTCTCAAGAAAATGTACGATGTTTCCCAATTAAATTGCCAATGTACTGACGACTCATTACGCGTGATGTCGCGATACCTGATTGCCATAGCCCGACTTGTGAACGAGGGGCTTGTAGTATCGAGCGCTGCAAAACGTGCTTTCCGAGTCCAAGCTCTCCTCTGCGCACGTGTAGAATGATTTATAAATGCGAAGTAATGAAGTATTAATATGATTTTGCGATCTATTGTGAGACCCTAGTGTACTAGGCTTAAAAGTTGCACCCTCATTATTCCTCACCCCATCAACAGGCAATGCGCTAGCTAGAGTGACAGCAGTGCTATTGTGAAAGATTGAACACACTTGAACCCTACCTTTTGCATGAGCGAGGCGAGTTAGAAGTTCCTTTTCAATAGGGTCATCGCCGTCGTGGTTGGTTGTCCATATACGAGTCCAGTCCGTCTCGAACGCTGACACAGCGTGTGGTGCTGTCCACAGCATAACCATAGCGACCCACGAAGCCAGTCTAAAGAGTGACCGAGCTCTCGTAGGGCGCATGTCGGGAAGCATCGAAAAGCGGCTATTTCACGGCAATGAAGAATGGGCAATGATGGGTTCTTGAATAGTTCCTAGCCCAACTGTTACTGAGCTATTCTTCGCAATGCTCAGACATTTTTGACTGGATCCAAATTGAGACATACATACATTTCTAACGGATCGATCGTTCATGATTTGCTGATTGGCCATTCGTCTACACATCTTTACGCTGTTGGGAGTTGGGAGCTCTGTAGCCTTGGGCGGAGGGCATAACTGAAGCAAGCCAGGAAGTAGACAGGAGCTGCCGAGATGGCTGACGACGATGTGCGTGCACCTTTATTAGGACACGGCGTAGCGCCGTGACCCCCTTCACTGCGCTTTCGTCGCATTGACTTTGAACTTTTTTGTTGTTAAATTTATACGCACAGGCCCCTACATCGGCGCCTACATCGTCAGATGACGGAATTAAGTTTGGCTCGTCTACAAACATCGTGGGCATGTCTATATTCATCCTCATCGTGTTAGTGATCTTCATGTGCGCTGGCAGTTTAATTTGGTAAGGCTGCAAAACCAGATATCTCAAGTAACAACTCCGTAGGCACTACGCATTAGACTAACTCTCCTTCTAAATCTACGCTTTTAAAATAATGAAATGTAAAACGCCCAGGGTTGGTCTATGGCGATGGCGGAAAGGAGCAAGCAAACAACTGGTCGATTTAGATGAATTGGAAGGTTTGCTGGAGGACGGCTCTGAAAATGGCTCTGCAAAAGCCAAAAAGTCAAAGAAGAAATCACAGTCGTCGCGTAAAAGCAAGAGCAAAGACGCCTCCGCGGTCGGCGGCGGGGGCGGCGGTGACGCTAGCGCCAGCAGCGCGAAGAAGAAGTCGTCAGCTTCGCGAGGGCCGCAATCAGAATGGGACGCAGAGCCGCGGCCGCAGTCGGAATGGGGGGCGCCGGTCAACCCGGGAGGCGGCAGCTCGCGTGGAGGGTCGAGAACGAAGAGCGATCCATCAGAAGTCGTTTGACATGTCACGTAGGGCCAAAAGATGTTTGATCAGAGCTCTTGTATGCTGCTTTTCCGTCGTTGGCTCTGGTGTGCTTCCCATTTCGATAAAGGGCATTTCAAGCTCAAAGCGCCTTTTATTATTGGTGTCTAGTCTAGTCTAGTCCTGTTAATACTCTCCCAAAAACAAGGAAAGGCAAGTACACAGCAGTCACAGAGGCACATACAGAATCCACTTGAGCTGCACATGCGCTAGAAAATTCGCTCCAGAAGGCCAATGAAGGATGAAGGCTCCAACTGGCGCCTTTCCTCCGAGCAAGTCGGCGGGACTGAGTGCTCTCTGTCGTGCAGTAGCAGAGTAGCAGTAGCAGTAGGCGGCGAACAGTGCTCCGTTGCGTGATGTGCGCGCATAGCCATATTTCGCAGGTACACAAGAAAGGAATTTGCGGTTTTAGATGAGGCGGTCGCACGAGGAACCTGGATCTGGATATCTGGATCTGGAGAAACTAAGGGATAAGGGATAAAGGATTCGCCATAAGCCATAAGCCGACCAGGGAGCGGGGAGGGGGGCGGTTTCGGATTTCAAATCAAGCCAATCTAACGATTCAACGATTTTTGAGTGCCAGTATTAGGACCGCAGTGGTAAGGACTATGAATGGGGTTTTCCACTTTGGTTCCGGCCTATTGGGACAGCACAGCATATATCTCATATATCACAGTAGTGCCATCCAAACAAGGACACAAATAATTTCGATTTGAATGACGATAATTGCTGCGGTGACCATCGATGTCCGTGCGGCATACCGGCGCATCAAAGCAGAAATTCTCTTTCCGCTCGTTGCTGCTGCATAAACCTCTCCTTCGTTGCGCTCGTCTAAGGAGGGGCCTCTTCTACTGGCGACCTCATCTGCATTTGCAACTCTGGCTTCATTGTCTAAGCCTCCGCCGATTTCGATGTCTTTTAGCTGCTCTTGGGCTGGTGAGTTATCCAAGCTTGTGCTGCGCTTTGGCACCGGTGGCCGCTTCAGCACTCGAGCCTCTAGTGAAGGTCGATCTGTGGAATGGATGCGCTGTCGTGTGGGTGTTGTTGCCCCGTCCAAGGGCGTGCCAGCGTGCCGTGAAGGATGCGACGATGAACCATCCGGTGTGCGACTACCTGGATGAACAGTGCCCGAAGCAACACCAACACCGCTAGCTGCTTCTGCTGCTGCAGTCCCATTTTCACGCCCGGAATTTTTCCCGTACTTCTTGTCATGCGCACTGCCTTTGCCATAATCCCCCGCGTACATGCCGATGGTCTCGGCTTCGACGAGCAAGAACTGCGCGACTCGCGTGCCTTTCTTGATTCGAGCTGGGCCTGGCGCCACGTGGAGGCAACCCGCAAGGCACCCGCTACAGAGGAAGGAAAGAGGTAAAAATAATGCACCGCGAAAGACGATCATGTGTTTACTTTGTAATCATTAGGCTTGATCGAAAGAGTTAAAGCGAAATGGGCGCAACCAGAAAGGCATCCACTGATTTCTTTACCTGTAACCTGAATCGTAGAGCCCAGATGTGATGAAAATGCCATTGCGATTCAGCGTCGAGCGAGGTATTAACCACCCAGCTTCCTGCGCTGCAACAGTGACCTGAGAAAAAAAAACATTAAGAACATCTTGCGGATAATTTTGAGGCAATAGCTCCAATACACACCTCGTTCTCCATGATAGCCTCATAGCAACCAGGAGCGAGCGTGAACCAACCCGAAGCATCTGGAAGTACTTCTGCTCCACCTCTATGCACTTTTTCACTCTCGGAGATCGTAAAGGTCTTCGTATCATTAATGGTGAAAACCTTAGCTAGGCGCACATCTATTGCGTTGGGCTGAATATCCTTCGATTGAACACAAGTCGCAGTAGACTGAGTATGAGTTGAAGATACGTGTTTCATCTCTTTCCCGCAAAGCAGCTATTTGGCTCAATTGTATGTCAGCCTCTAGAGAGGTGCTGTCCGTAGGCTACTTCTCTGACTTGGAGCCATTGTTTGAGGACGGGATTTTTTTTTCGAATCTATCCTATTTCAGACTTTACCATATTAGCACATATTTGAGCAAATAATGGCGGATGGCACATGAGAGATGAGAGACAACAAACTCGAAACGCGAAACGCGGACAAGACAACAACGTGAGGACTCGCTATCCTTACAGTAACCTTTGAAGCTAAGGTGTGCAGAAGTTGACTTCACTCTTCACGACTGTTGTATCCTAGATATCATAGGTCTAAATCCCTGCCCGCACTTTCTTACGCAATTTCCTCGTTCGGCTGCTTGCGTAGCAAGCTATAGATATTTTACTTTGATCCGAGTTAATATTATATATCTAGGACCGTTGGTGTAGTTGCTTCAGTGAACTAAACTTTACATTGCCTAGCGATATTACCGGAAACTTGAAAGCAAGCTTCAATTCGAAGTTGGAGTCAAGCTCCACGCTAGTACGTGCTCAGCATGTCGACTACCAACCATGAATCAGGCATATCAAGATCACGTTTTGAGCCACCTTTTCCTATCTTTGATGGCGCTGTTGAATGCCGCGCAGTGCCTGGAAAAGGCCTGGCGGCGTTTTCTTTGCGCAACTTCGCTGTTGACGATATTATTGGACGAGAAAAGCCACTGGTCTGGGTACCGTTCCACTGGCCGTTCAATGAGCAGCAATCAACTGAAGTGGACTGCCGAATCGAGGCATTGTCTGAGGCAGACCGTGAGCTATTTTTCGCCTCAGCGAATGTTTACCTTGATGAGACCACTGGCCAGCCCGTAGGTGCGCCCACAAAGGCAGCAGGCATATTTCACACCAACTCGTTTGACATGCCTGGAGCTACGCCGGGCCCAAGCTGTGGCATATTTCCTCAATTCGCTCGGTTGAACCACTCTTGCAAACCGAACGCTCGCCAACAGTTTGATGCCAAAACTCAAACCATGATTCTCTATGCTGATAAATCCATAGCACTTGGTGATGAATTGCATGACTCGTACACGGACTTGGAAGCAAATGTTACCGTTAGACGCGACGAGCTCATGAAGTATTACCACTTCCTCTGCGATTGTCGACGATGCACCAAGGAGCAAGCTAAATTAGACCGTACAGCTTGGCAGCAACAACCTGCTTCTGAATTGCATTCCAGAGCTGTTACTCAAAAGAGTGCGGTTCCAGAATTATCGCATTTCAGTGTAAACACTCAAAGAGAATCTTCGCATCAGGAAATCAATACTTCTACTACTTCTGATGCCGTAGCAGGCGAAGTGGGCGAGGAATCAAAGTGTTCTACGGCCAATTCAAAGCTGGGCCGTTTAGCCTCTGATGATTTAGTAAAGAGTAGCGGCAGCACCAAGAACTCCAAACCGATGAAGCCAAATGGATGGGCTAACATGAATAAAGCGCAGCGGCTGGCTTGGCACAAAGCACAAAACAAGCAGGGCCAGGCAAGCAAAAGAGCCAAGGCTTCGAGCTCAGAGGGCGTTCCCGAAGGCGAGAGTGATTCTGTAGGCGGTGCTCCCACAAAGGTACCGTGGTACGAAGCACAAAATCGGTACGCTCGGCACATTCCGCCTGTCTCAAAATTGCCCGAGGAGGGCTCCCTGCACATTCCGAGTGCTGCTGAACGAGAGGAACTGGTGTTCGAGTACGACTTCAAGAAGTACGACTTTAGAGCTATCGTCGTTGACATGTTCAAACATTGCAATTCTTTGGAGGACCTCGCTCTAGATGGCGTTGATGAAAGCGGAGACGAAGACAAATCAAAACATTTTGATGGAACGGTTGACGGTGACGAATACGGAGAAATGCTCAGCAACTTGCACCGCACGCACATGGCCGTCACTCGTTGCGCTCGGGTCGGTGGTGCTTCCGGTGGTCGGCACGGCGCTGCTGCAGACTTGAAAGGGCAGTACACCAGAACCATGGGAGAATCCGGCAAGCAGCCCGACGGGCTGATGCAATTGAAAGCGCGGTTTCACAACACGTTGCTGGCATTCGTGCGCGACGTCATTGCACCGCTCGTAGGCGCAGCGCCGGACGAGGTTGGGTTTCAGCGCTCGCCCACGTTTCGCTTGTCGTTTCCGTCAGCAGACCCCATGGGCCACCCCCACTGCGACGCCGAGTACCACCACCAGCCGGGCGAGTTGAACTTTTGGCTGCCCCTCACCGCGGTGTGGGGCAGCAACACATTGTTTACGGAGTCCAGCCCGGGCCAAGGCGACTTCCACCCGTTGGAGCTGGGCTACGGCCGAGGGGTGCGCTTCTGGGGCAACCGCTGCCACCACTTCTGCGTGCCCAACGCCAGCGGTGCCACGCGGGTCTCCCTGGACTTCCGAGTCATTGCCGTGCATCGGCACGATTCCAACTTCGTCGATGGGCGCGGGAAGCCCGGGGCGTTTAAACTCGGCGAATACTACCGTTTGAGTAGCGAGGTTCCAGCTCCTCAGCTTCTAGTTCCGGAAGTGGCTGATGATAACGGCAGTGCGTTTGACTGCAAGGACTGAATTGGCGGCATTATATTTCTTTTTATAATTGGCCATATTATATAAGGCCTTGTACTTCTTGTATCACTAAAGAAATTTCGCTAGTAGCAACCGCCTCTAACACGAAGGAACTGGTAGTGCTGGACTTCATTGGCGGCATATAGTCCTTTCGCTCTAGGCCCCAAGTAGTCTCTATTTCGCTAGTAGCAACCGCCTCTAACACGAAGGAACTGGTAGTGCTGGACTTCATTGGCGGCATATAGTCCTTTCGCTCTAGGCCCCAAGTAGTCTCTATTGTTCATTTTTCGAGACAGGCCCCGAAGGGCCGATTCTTTTTCCATTTACGGCTATAATGTTTCGCGGAATTGATAGCTAACTAAAAAAAAAAAAGAGATGGCACCGAATATTCACACGCCACATGAACGAAAATGTGTTTCGTCGTCCCCTTATATTATAATAACTTATATGGTAATGAACCAATGAAGTCGCTCGCGTATTTTATGATGCCCAGTGAACTGCAAACACCAGATACCAGAAGGGAATTTGGTTGGGCTTGCTTGGAACTGCGTTAGCGAGCGTATAGTGCTTTCTAGAAACTTGGAGGGTGAGTAGCGCCACTTGGGTCATCGAGTTGCACGCAGAGGCGATCAATAGGTGGCACGGCTGGATTGACCTTACGATGAGCCTCTAACACCGACACGGATGAAGGTGCCGCATAAGCTACGAGCGTTGGGTCCACGAACGAGCGAGCAAACCCAGACCCACGCAGGCAACGATGAAACGATTCGTGGTCGCACCTGTCGTGTCCTCCACTGCTGCCACCGCCAGCACTACTGTCGTCATCATTCCAGCTGCTACTGCCACTACTACCGCTACCAGTCTGGCCTTTGTTTATGTTGAGCAAATCCGGGATGTCTTTTTCGATGTCAGGGACGGTCCCAACTATAGCAGGGTTAGCAGCCATGAGAAAGGTCAAATCGGGCTCAGGGAAGTCACACGCCAGGAGGGCTTGTGGGTTGTAGAGAGCAATTCCGCTGAAACAGGACTTCACTGGATACGGCCGCGGTCGCAATTTCAATTGTTGCCGGGATATCTCGTTATCCTCACTGATACCTTCCTCATTGTTAACATCATTGACATTATCGTCGTGCATTAGTGTCAAAGAAGGCAAAGTAGCACAAGTATGCATTCCATAACCAGGCCGGCCATCAGAGTCTTCTTCAAGAAGTAGTTGCTTGCCATTTACGTCAAGTCCATCAGCCCTTCGTGCACTAATGCCGAACGCTTGAGCAAAAGCAAATTCGGCAGCCGTACGAGCTGTGCTGAACCTACTCTCATGGCTCATGCCATGCTTGCCGCTTTTGTCGTGACTTCTGGTGGCCGCATCACTGTTGAAAGCATTCAGGTGTTGGCTACTCATGCCGCAAAGCACGTCAAAGCCGTCGAGCGGCGCCACGCGGCCCATGGACCGAAATATCATATTCGGGTCGAAACCAAGCACGTCGACCTGTGCAAAAAGTGAGGTGAGAAAAATAAGGGCTAAAAACGCAAAATTGAGGTGTTTGGCGCTTGCGGCAGGACTGCAGGATGAAAGAATCCTTGAATGCTCTCATTCTCTTGGATGTGCTTTGCACATCCACCTGGTGGTAACCACTCCCGTGCAACGCCGCTGTGCCTGCTTCAACGCCAGGCAAAGGTGTGCCCAGAGCGCCGAGGTCTATCATGATCACAAGCTCCCACTGGAGTAGCACGCCGCCTTCTGCATGGCGCCACATCTCCAGCAGGGATCTACGGAAGTGATTTAGTATCAAACAGTGTGCGCCATATAATGCCCCAAAACAAAATTTTCACGAATGAGTGAAGAAATGTACACATTTTTGCAGATTTTAAAGGTTCAAACGTCAAAGTACTAACCTTTTGGCGTACGCCAGTTCAGCTCCAGCTAAGCGCGCTTCGGAAACACTGTTAGCATACGCTTGAGCTCTGAACATCGCATCTGCTGCACTGCCATCGCTGCTGCCACCACCACCATGAGCTGCAGCAGTTGGTGTAGACGATGCATCAGCAAGGCCTATGACATCGCCATGACTACTTCCACCAATACCAATCTTACTCTTGTCTTTTTGCTTTGCATTACGGTGCTCTCTTTTGCTTGCTCGGGCACCATAAGGGTACCTCACCGTGTTGTCGCCCTTGTCAGTCTTTTTCCCTAACAACTGCCGCCTGTGCCTAGCGTGGTAATACCCGCGCTGCCGAGGTCCCTTTCCGCCACTGTTTGCTTGGCTACTCGCCTTGGCTGCGACCGGCGGTTGAGAAGCTGCGCGTTTCCGGCGGCTGCTGCTCAAGTGGAAGGTTTGCTGGTGGCAGTGCACGCGGCGGTGCTCGGCGCAAGCTCTTGTGAGGCCAGAAGCCCCCTCGGGGGGTTGGTCGTGGGCCTGGACCTAACGTAACAATGAGAAGGAGGGAAGCAGAGGAAAGAAAGGGCACATGAAACGAGAAGGAAAAGGTTTGAAAACAATGGCGCCTTCAATTCAGACGAGAAGAAAGAGGACACTTCAGGAGCAAAAGAGGCACCGTAAAATTAGAAATGAATTGTGAGTGTGCCTTCAGGTGTCGCTGCGGACCCCCTCCTTCATAAAGCGCAACCACTACACGCGCACGCACCAAAATACGGTAATCCTTGAAGCGCCCCACAGATTCTTTCAGCAGCTTCAACCGCTGACTCCACCCGCTGGCGCCGTGGTAACTCAGAGGGGCATTCCCCGTAGCTTCCGGGTGCAAACACAAAGCAAGCAAAACCACGCGCATCGTGCTGGCTCGTTTCACACCTCGCAAATAATCCTGCACTGGGTCTTCACCTGCGTCCACGACACTTTCTAAGTGCTCGCGTGTGCTCGCATTCAGTACGGTTGACCTAGATGTTGATGCGCCAAAAATGTTGTCGCTTTTTGTGCTCGAGACCAACTTCCTCCTTCGATGTCTTTCATTCCAAGAGCCATAGCTCCTGCTGCTCGTGCTCATTCTACTGCGAAATAGTTTGGCATGAAGAGCATCGTCAGCCAAAAGTACAGTAGAAGCTGCCGCAGCCGCACGGAAAGGAGCGGTTGGATTTGTAGAAAATTTTGACGGCGATGAAGTTGATGATGATGACGATGGCGACAACAAAAGGGGCATTGTTCGACGGAAGTGCTTGTTAAATTGACGAGGAAAACACAGCTCAGGCGAAGGCTGAAGGCGCAAAAAGAGCGCAGCGCAGGAGACCGGGCAATGGTGAGCAACTTGGCTGCAATCGCCTACGGACGCCAGCCTGTATTTGGAAAAGGATGAGCCCATGAATTAGAATTGTAATCACAACATGAAAGAAGATTCTAATAACTTTTCTAGCCTTCCTCTGTCGATATAAGCACTCGCAGCCATAATTGAACGTGCTTCTCTTGTTGCAGGTTTTGTAAATCTTATTCGATAACCTGGCACAGGATGACAGTGCATCGAACAGAGCGTTACTGCTTTGGCCCTCTCCTCCAGCATCGAACTGGTTGCTGCTGAGGAGAGAGGAGGTGGATGTGGTGCGGCTTCTTGGCGCACTACTGTAAACACCGCGGCTCACCAGCCAAGGCACGGACAATGCCTCAGGTGACGTAAACAATGCCGCTGCCTGAAGAGATTCATCGTTTTCCGTGGTACATTTGAATGCATATATATACATTCACAGAAAAGAGAAGAATCAGCAAGAATACGCATTCAAGTTGTACGAGCGTTCTTCTTTATTTTAAGGTACGAAAAAAAGGTTACAAGTGAAAAAAAAACTTCTTTTGTTGTAATTCCATTTACCTGCTGTAGAGCAGGAGTCAGAGGTAGCGCTAGAGTCCATTTCGGTCGTGTGCCAATGCACCCTATTGCACCACTGTAACGCCCTTGCCTGCTTACCTGTGCTCGTGTGCATAAATACACATAAGAAAGCAAGGTAGAAGAGGGCGACGGAAAAGTAAATAGAGACGCATGGCGTGTATCGAGCGGAACATATTCGAAAGAAAAGTACTTCGTCTGGAGCTACAAAAGCTGTTTGCGCAGTTCCTTCACCTCACTTCACAATAGAAGAGAACTTCAAATATAGCCCTCCCCTCGTTCAAAAGCTAAGCACCTACCTCAAGGCAAGGCGGGTGAGCGACAGCCTTCGCCACATGCGCTTCGTACGCTGATATTGGGCCTAGAACAGCACGCTTGGCTCCGTTGCTTCCAACTCCTCCAGCTTCTCCTGCTCCTGCTTCAATATCGGCTGAAGCTTCTGACGAAGATGCAGAGCGAGTACCAATGCGCGCCTTTTGGAAGCGATGTCGAGACGCTACAGCGCTTAGCAGTGGTGCTACTGCCCAATCGGACCCAGGCGAGTGCCACACTCCCGCTTTGGTGTGCCACGCCCAGGGCACGTGCGCGGCGGGGAGCAACGATAAACCTGTGTGACTGTAGGTGGTGCGGCCACTGCTGCTGCGACTGCTACCATTGTCAGGAATCAATGCATCTGTCGAACGAGAGGCTGATGATGATACACTTCGCTCTGTAGTGCCACTGTCAGTGCTACTGCTACTACCAGTACTACTAATACTACCTCTTCCTCCTCCTAAGGCTTCGTGAGCAGTTACGCCGTGTGGTAAGTGCGCTAACAAAGGATGGCGCGCTCCGTGCCCCGCTACGGCATAGGAACCTACAGCCGACGGCGGCAAAACCCCAGACTGCCACCGCGAACTACTAGTAGAATCACTGCTGCTGCTGCTGCTGCTGCTGAACCCACGACTACTACCATCGCTGCTGCTGCTGCTGCTGCTGCTGCTGCTGGCAGTGGTATCCCCACCGTGAGGGCTCGCTTCGGCCTCGGCATTGCAGAGGTAGGCGCAGGACACCGGGGGGTGACCGCAGTCCACCCGCACCCGCCACAAACCCCCACCTCCGGGGGCGTCGGGTTTGAGCAAGGCGGCCCCACACTCGCAGTAGCCGGCCACGTGGGCATTCAGCACGGCGTCGCAGCGCTGGTTGGCGAACGGTTGCCAGGCCCAACAGCCCGGCACGCTGCCCAGAGGCGCGGTGTGCGCAGTGACGTGGCAGGTGGTCGCCTGAGAGGAGGGGGCAAGAGTTGGCGGTGTCTGTCACGGAAAGAAGCATGTGATGCACGCATGGCGCGAAAAAGCGCATAACTTACATTTCAACAATAGATCTAACAATCTTGATTTTTAAAGGCATTATTGCAAACCAGACTTCTTCAAGAAAAATACCAGGGCACTTTTCGCTCCTGCGACCCTAACCCCATAGACTGCTACGCGTACGCACTCACCTTGCTCGACAGAAAGTCCCGTCCAGCCGCTTTGGCCCCTGTGCTCTCGCCGGGAGCCAGTGGCGTGCAGCTGTCCATGGCCACGAAGCCTCGGCACAAGCGGCGCGGGGGGCGCCGGCACACGTCCTTGCACCGAAACGGTAAATGCCCACACCCCACGTGCCCTGCGCGCACTATTACTCCGCCGCCATTTTCTTCATCGCCAGAGATGCTGCTGCTAGCGCCAGTTTTCTTTTTGACTCCACCGCCTACGGTGCACTCGCAGTACCCGCTTTTGTCGCTGGTCACGTCGTAGTCGCAAGGAGCCGCTTTGAACGACAAACGAGGCCCGTGCGGGCTGCAGCCTGCCGTCTCGCGCCAGCCGGCACAGCCCATCGTCGTGTCGAGCCGAAAGTCGCCACGCTCGCGTGCTGTAGGCACGTATACTTGCGTCGCCCCGCCATCCAAGGGGGCTTGCCGCCGAGCAACTCGCCGCAAAGATGCTCCAAAATTTTTGCCATCACCATTGCCACTAACAGAGGTCGTGGTGCTGCCGTCGCTGCGCTCACTTCCTTTTCCTGCTGATGCTGTTGTAGCACTCTGCTCCTGTAATAACAAAGCATCCGAAATTTGAGCCGATATGGAGGCTAGCCCAGTAGTTCGCCTATCGTCTGAAGCGTTGTTCGCTTGACTTCCTCCAGTAAGCATTGCAGATCCTCTCCGGGCTGCACGCCGCCAGTTGCGGAGGTGGCCATCCATAGAAGAACCAGAAAAGCCAGCGCGTGAGGGTGGCACAAAAAAGCTTTCGTTGCCACGGGCGTCGTCATCGACGTCGTCGTTGTATATGAGCCGCTTCCGAAGAAGTCCCCGCCCACCTCCCCGCCGACGGTTACGACTGGTCAAGGGGGTTGCAGTATTGCTATAATTGCCTCGGCTCTCAACAATCGTTGATGCGGCGTCACTTGTCTGCATTTTAACTTTCGCCGCCAAAAAGGCCAATACCAATGCGATTTCTCGACGCATGCTAGTCACCAATTATTACTTTCAAGCTTGCAAAAACAACAGCTTGCCCTCAACCTAGCTAGAGCTGAAAGAGTTCGATGACAGTTCTTCCTCTCAAAAGTGGTGCTAGTGATGGCATGCATAGCAAAAAGCTGCCGCCGAAATAGTGCTTAATGCATGTTTACGCCATGGTATCCAAATTGTGACCACTGTCGTCTCTCGCACGTGCGAAATGTGAGCTCTGTATTACAAGTTTTTCAACGCGGAAGATACTGTGCCGCTAAAAGAGCTAGCCTACGATTAAGCGAGCACAGTAGTGCATGTTAGCACAATTGCATGAGGCGTGTCAAGGACATCTAGAAGTCTTAGTGCGGGCCTCATCTCGGAAATGAACCTAGCTTTGAAGCCATTCTTGCTCAACCATTAGTAGGCAAACTACCTATTGAGTAGCTAGACATCACTGATCACTGATAACTGATAACCGAAACGATGAGCTCATAACTGAGACAAGTTCGGGTGCCCGCGCGATGCGCGGTTCAGGCGCAGTTATTTTGCTGCGGAACGCAGTAGGTCTGTGTTCGTCACCTTTGATCGCGACCTCGAGGTGCCCGTGAATCCTCCTCCCTTTACCCGTGGTGGGTGTCCCTTCTTCTGCCCGTGCTCATCTTTCTATTTGGTCCCGTACTGCACATGTACAACAGAACTGTACAGTACTGTAGTACAGTACTGTAGTACAGTACAAAAAGAAAGGGCGGACAGCAACAAACGAACGAACCACGAACGAAATTCCATTTAATAGAGAGGTTGGTGATGACAGACAGATGAATGGAAAGATACGAGATACGAGATCTGAAGATCTGCTGAGAACTCAGAGCCGACAACGACAACGGCAACGACGCCGTCTACTGTAGTCACATCAGTACTCCTATTTGCCTCCCCCCCCAAGCTAATACCTCGCCCCCGCGACTGCGACTTCATCGCCATGTGGTGGTGGTGGTGGAAGTTACCGCGAATTCATCACACTCCGGCGGCAATTCCAATAAATGCCTTGGATATCGGTATAATTAATTATTTAGGGCCATGTGCACTTATGCGCCGGCTAAAGGCATTTACCCAAAAAGTATATTATCAAAGAAAGGCAATTCGGCTTCCTGTCGCTTCATACACACCTAGTGCACTCCCCAAGAAGCCATTTAGCTCGAAGAGAACCGATTTCGCATAGGACTTCAAGCGAAGTGCATTTTAGAGGCAGCTCCCGATTTCCGCGGAATAGATGAAAAATAAGCAGGCCCGAGTTGAGTAATTTTTACGACAGCAGCAGCAGCACCACAACCAGCAGCAGCAGTGAATGACTTCAGACGGCAAAATCTTCGCGCGCCACGCGAATCTTGTCCTGAATGTACTTCTGCCGGGTTCGACCGAAAGATTTCTTTTGAGCTTCCACCTGTATAGTTGGCCGTAGAATAAGAAAGATTAGAAATGACTGTACTTGTTGGCGAATCGTTGCGGAGAGAAGGAGGATTGGTTGAAAGGAAACACAATGTAGTATTTGAAACCATGCAGCATTCCCGTAATTAAATTTGTCGAATATCACGCAGAACATTTACCTGAAGGTCGACGTTTTCTTTGAGCTTGAATTGCAGCGTCAAATTGCCAACCCCCCATTTGAGCTCTTTGCCGACCGCGCCGGGCTTGCACTCCAAATTGAATTTGCCTTGTTTCTTAGTCGGCAAAGTCGAGCAGCAGCGCTCCTTCACTTCATCGGCGCCCATCCGAAAGACGGAAATCAAGTCATCATCACCCAGGCGGTCGTAGTCCCATACTTCGATCCAGAGCTCGGCGTCGGGGTTGGTTTGCTTGCTAAAGTCGATGCGAAAATGCATGTCGAAGCGGGGCATTTGCGTGTTGCGCATGCACAAGTCTTTGCCCCGGCCTTCCACTTGAATGGCCACTTCCGCGCCTTTGCCCCGGTTGCGCTTCAAGTCGAACTTGAGGCCGTTAAGAGTCACCCGCTCGCCCTCGCCGTCCCTGCGTGCGCAGAACGACCAAAAAAGTATATAAAAGCAAGACGCGAGCATCAAGAATCGCATTCACGATTTTTTTTTCAAACGCATGTATTTCAAGCGGGTTTTGCAAAGTAAGACACGCGCTGAGGACTAAAGAACAAATAATAAAATTGATTTTTCTGTCATTACCACGTCGGTTTCACGTAAGGATCGACAGAGCCCCAGTAGTCCACCTACGGTATGTATACGGTACGATGCAGCACAAAGAGGGATCAATTCAATCACGCCAAGGGCCGGCGAATCCAGTTCCCAGAATACTTCCTGTTGTCTCTTTTTTAATGATGCAGTTGCATCAAACCGTTTCCCCAAATATTTCCTTCTTCCTTCTTTATATCATCTACCTTGGGTAGGCCGAACGCGCACACGATGCAAATGTCGCCAATGAAGTCGCCTTCGTCGGCTTTCTCCATGGCCTCTTCTTCCTTGGCGGCCTTGACTGCTTCCACTGACATCTCGGAGGTTGACGAATCGTCGCTGCCATACGTCCCCCCCCCCAGGATTCATGCAATTAGCACACGATAAAATGTGCGCAGTATTAGAAACGTGAATATCAACGAACAATCAAAAACAAAGGAAAGAGCCATACACATACATATACACACATATATATGCATCAGTACAGCAGGCGAGTTTGTATATGTAGATGAGCGTATTGCGCGACGAGTTTGTGAATATGTACTAGCAGGCGTGTCATGTGGAGACAGTAGCAAATCGAGCGCACCTGTCGTCGCCACTATCGTCGTCGTCGTCGTCATCGCTGTCGTCACCCCCCGTGAGCGAGCGGGCGCGGTCTTTCAGGAGCTTTTCGGCTTCGTTCTTTTTGGCCTCGGCTTCGTCTGCTTTGCGCTTGGCTTTCGCCTCCTTCTCGTTCTTGCGCTTGGTCTTCCAGGCCGCTTTCCGGTCCCGCCACTTCTTCTTGTCCTTTTCTTTGCGCGCGTCGCGTTCTTCTTTGGCCTTGAGCTTTTTGGCCTTCTCCTTTTCGAGTTTGGCCTGTCAGGAATGGCACATAGGCATTGTTGTGCCGTGCAAAAATGCTATTTACGAGGTGCGTCAAAACTATTCATTTCTGGTAGCGTAAAAGCGTAAAGAAGTACGGTAACGACGAACCAAACTTCAACAAAACAAAACGAAAACGACAGAAAGGGGTCTCCATCAGAATTTTTTTGTTTTTAAAAAGAAAGAAAAACAGAGAGCAAAAAACAAGCAACTTCTTACGTCCGTCAGTTGGTCTTGTTGGGCCATGAACTCGTTGAGCATGTCTTCCCGGGCTTTGTCCGACTGCACCGAGCCGTACCCGCTGTTCCAGCCCGCTTCCAACTTGTTGAGTTTTTTGGCGCGCTCGATGCGCATGTCTTCAAGCTGCGCCGCAATCGACTTGCTCCCCGCTTTCGCGGGGGCGTAGGTCGGCTGTCGCTGGGCCGGCAAACCCGACAGCGGGCCGTGCAACGACGGCACGTGGGACTTGAACCGCGGCATGCCACTCAACGTCGCGCGGTCGTCGGGTTTGTAACCGCCAGGCGCACTGCTGGGGTTCGGGGCCAGAGAGGAGTCGTGGCGAGGCACGCGCACGTCAAAGGTGAACGGCGACGGAGACGGCGCGCGCTGATGGCCTTCTGCTTGCTTCTGGGCGTAAGGCCAGCCTTGGCGCCGATTAGCGCCTCCGCTTCCAATGCTGCTGCCGTAGGTGTCGTCTTTCTCCTCGAGATGAGGCTCATTGTCATTGTCGCCGTTGTCGTAGTTGTGGTTGCGACCGTTGTCGTAGCCCTTTCGGCCGTACGGGTCAATCGCGGGCCTCGGCACCGACACTGAAAACTGCTGCGCCAACCTACCACCGCTGCTCCGGTTACCATTCACCTTACTCCTGCTGCTGCTACTGCTCTTGTCGTTGGTGCCGCCTCCTCCTCGTCGTCTGTCGTCGTCCGCGCCGCCCGTGTTCATAGAATGGCCGCCGTCGTCGTCGTCATCATCACCGTCGTCGTCGTCGAGTGGCTGGTCCGGCACGCGAAAGTGTTGAATGGAAGGGGTGGGCTTTGGGGCATGCAGAAAAGCTTGTGCTTCCTTGGCGCGGGCCTCGGCTTCGGATTGGATGAGAGCTTCTTCCGCTAGTTCCCGCCTGCGAAGCTCCACGAGAGCAGGGTCCGACCTGATTTGGTGGAGGGAGCGAGAGAACACGGAGAACAGGAGTACACAGAGATGAAATTGAAGATGAATATAAATCAGTTGTAACAACAAGGGCTAGTATATTGTGGAAAGAAACTCAAAGATGGCTCGAGCTACACAAATGCAAGGCAGAAAGATAGCAAGCGTAATTTACCGGCTAACGAAAGCTGCCTGCGGCCATTGCGCTTGCTGTGATCCTCCAAGATAAGACTTTTGCAAATGAGTCTACAGTCACAAGCATTAGCAAAGCGACAAAGAATTTCATGTAAGCTCTGAACAACACACGCCACATACTACTACATGGTTAAAAATTAAAAAGCAGGAACATCACCAACAATTTCTTCACACTCACCTTCTCTTCCTCTTCTTCTTGCTCTTTTTGTCCCCAATTCCCTGCACCCGACAATGCTTCTCCTTGGCCCAGATACTTCCGCAGAGCCTGGTTCTTGGCGGCCACTGGCGGTGGGGCCACTGCGCTCATGAGCGCACCCGTGTCAGGGTCCACCATCAAGTGGCGCCCCCCTGAGGAGGCAGCCCGCTTGTTGCTGCAAGTGACGCACAGGCCACTGCTGACGCGCACCTGTGTAAGGGTGGAGAGCACAGTCACAACAAGAAAGGGAACAAGAAAAATGATGAGGTATAGAAATGGTCTCACGATTGACAAGGTCAGTCACGTGAGGTGTTCTCTTGTGAGGATACTCCTATTTTTTTGCTGACAAGTCGCTCACTCTTCCTCGTTTGATTAAGTCTAGCAACGGCCACGCACCATTTTATGAGGGGTGGCGCAATTCGGAGTTTTGCAGACTGCACGCGAGGATCCAGAATAAGGCCCTGCGTTTATCACATTGTCACTTTTGCTTCCTCCTCCACTGTTGTTGCTGTTGCTGTGGTCATCGTCTCTAGTTCGGTGGCCGTTTAACAGGAAAGCGCGCAATTCGTCGTTTTTCGCGTACGCCTTCGGGCATTAAAGCACAAAAATACGAGGGAAAAGGAAATCCAATTGGAAAAATAAAGCAAATGCGAGGATGAGAGAAATAGAGAGCAAGAGATAAAATAAATGAAGTACGAAAACACTGAATGAAGTGTTTACGAAGTAGTTGACGTGTACAGAAGAAGAAGGGAGTTGCAAAAGCAACAAGCTATAGAGGTTGTGCGTGTATACTTCACCTCCGCAACTGTGCGTTCGTTGGGCACCGGCTGGCCTGTGGTGGGGTCGTACTTGATCCGAGACCCGCCCGACTCGGAGGCCAGCTTGTTGCTGCACGTCATGCACAGCCCTGTTCACAGTTGAAAACCAGAGGAACCGAAATTAGAATCACACGGGATGAAGCATAGCCAAAAATACTGAAAAGCAAGTGAATCGTAGATGAAACAAACGTCTCGCCAAACCAAGCAAAGGCAGCACAAGAGCGGCCCCCGCATTTCTTCTTCTTGACGTACCTGAGCTAACTTTCACGCCGAGGTGTGGAGTGGTGCAGCCAGCAGTAGCACAGGTGCGCAAAGGCGGCGGCCGAGACATGGGTGCACGCTGTGGCACCGACGAAGAGGCATTCGCGTTGTTTCTATTGGCCGCGAAGTTGAGGCTGCGCGCTAGCGCCTGCTCCGAGGACGGGCCCACTGAAGTCGTGCGCGACCAGGGAGCTCCTCCTCCTGCATTCGAAGTGGCCGCAGGCCTGCTAATCCCGCGCTGAATTGAACTAGTCCGCGGCGGCGACAGGCGGCGCCCTGCGCTGTTCGCGTTAACAGAAGTCACGGCGGTAAGGTTGGCGGCCGGAGGAGAAGAAGAAGAAGCTGGGGCTAGACCACGTGGTTCCGAGAACGAGCGGTTGCCTAGGCCTGGCCTTGCTCTTGCCCCAGGAGACACCATGGGGTTGCGCGCTTCGGTGCTACCATTGGCACCATGACCGTGGCTGCTTCTAGACGCTCGGTTGGGCGTCGGCGGGCGTGCTACCGGGCCGCCCGAAGATCGAAGAGGTGATTGGTCACGCAAATGTGGACGCGCCGTCGGGGGCGTGCGCGCAGTTAGGCGAGTTGGCGGCACTGCGGGCCGTGGAAGCGTGGGCCGCGTTGCCTGAGGCCTCCTCGGCGCGTGTTCTTCGTTTAAAGCTGGGCGTTCAACGCCGCTTTTCGGCGCATGCGTTGAGGCTACTGCGGATTGGCGGATGGAACTCATCATATTGAGTCTGCTTTCTCACCGAGTGGGCGGGCTACGCAATGACCCTAAGACTACCATACGATTACTATTATTATTGCTAACTAGCGACTAGGTATTTCAGCGTTGTGCAATTTCTTGATATGCATCAGAGCTAAAGCTATATTGTGCTACGCTTCATGCACGCTTCATACAACTCGCGCCATGCCATGGTCAGTCAGAATTCCAACTAGAATTATTCTCTTCTTTTTGTCTCTCATAATAAATCGGGTAGGGTCCTACTAATAGATCAACGTAGTTTGATGTCTTATGTCGCCACGACCAAAAAGTGCCTACCAAGGATTTTTGTCCGTCCGTCCGTCCGTCCGAACTCGAACTCGAACTAATACAAACCCAAATGGCACAGAAGCCAATGCTGCGGGCAGAAGTGGGAATGCGCGTGCGTTGCGCAAACAAAGCAAGTGCG
>Ga0307982_1000228_pt1 | contig 42984 bp, 28 predicted proteins | sample OrgLakmetagen989_FD_201847 | JGI IMG/M metagenome (GOLD analysis project Ga0307982, IMG submission 201847) | Saline water microbial communities from Organic Lake, Antarctica - #989 | ecosystem: Environmental > Aquatic > Non-marine Saline and Alkaline > Saline | place: Antarctica: Organic Lake... | reverse complement strand
CTAGTAGGTGCAATAAACTGAAGTGTTGATGCGGTGGGATCTCTATGCTGCAGCGGTAGTGCAGAAGAGCCAGCTGCATCATTGGATACCTGAGCGAAAAGCGGAAATTGACCACAACATTTCGGGATGGGAATAGAGCAAGGATGTGGAAGCCGACGCAATCCCTTCAACAAACGTACATTTGCAGACTTGAGATTCTCCAAAATGTTTTTGAGTTCAAATAGTGTTGCCCGAATGCTGTCTTGAGGCAGATCAGTGAAAGCACTGCTTTCTGACCAGATGTCCAGAGCCTTGGCAATGGAGCCAACTGAGGCAGAAGAAGCCATTATTCAAGCGGTGTGGGTGAAGATAATACTGCAGAATCTTCACTGTCCTGACCCGGTATGGGCACAGGTGACAAGAGTTCCTCTGGGACTGAGCCCGAGTATGCGGAAATTGACGGGAGTTGGAAGCTTTTGTCTCTGTGTGGGCTGAAACTCCAATTGATCAGCCAACGAATTACTTTGAATTGACGAAACGGGCAATTGGAACATAATCCTCATCACCTCATCACGCATCAGTATGGGCAAGACTCCCGCTGGAAGGCCCCTCCTCGGGCAAGGGAGAAGTAGCAGTACTAGCCATCAAAGCTGTGGAGTGGGGTGTTGCTTTGTCCAGCTGCCGGGCACTGAGCAGCGCCATGCATGCTGTAAAGCGTGCAGGGGTGCCCAGCTCCTGCACCAACTCCTGCAGCGTGGCGTACTTCCGCTGGACGCCCGCCGCAGTGCCCCCCCCTTCACCCCCCTCCTCCTCCTCGCCCTGCCGCTCCGCCGCCACATCAAAGGCGCTCATACCGTTGCTGTCCACATGCAGCCCCGGGGCAGAGTTCTGCAGCAGCAGCTCCAGCACCGCAGGGTTGCCCCCCCACGCCGCCGCGTGCAGCGCAGTGCGCCCTGGGGCGTACGCCGTCGCCACCAGCACCAATCGATCCTCGTTCACACTCCAGGCGCCCAGCGCCCCTGCAGCTGATGCTGCCCCCTTGGGACTGCCCCCACGCAGCACTGGCATGCTGCCTGCTGCGTCCCACTCTCGCTCCACCACAGCCCCAGCTGCCAGCGACGCTGCGGCGCCACGCACATCCCCCGCCGCAGCTGCCGCGAACAGCCAGAAGCTGGCTGCATCCCCTGCCGATGTGTCTGCCGCCAAGGACAGTGAGAGTGACGCGGCACACGGCGCCATCTGCGGCAGCTGCACAGCCTGTAGGGCGAAGGCACGGCCTTCCCACTTGGCCCGGATGAATGCGTTGCGGGCGTCACGGGAGGCGCCCATGACAGGCTTGCCCTCCCCAGCCCACTGCTCATCGCTGCCGCGCTGCGCTTCCCATATGTGTGTGATGAAGTCGTTCCCCAGGCACGCCGCCAGTGCCAGGGGGGTGGGCTCCCAGCTGTCTAGGGTCACCGAGCGCACCTTGCTGACATGCACACCAAGCGAGCGGTGCACGCCGGCGCACTGCACACACAGCAGAGCACCAGTGTTGATGCTGGCCCAGTCGGGTGTGGCTGCACCACAGTCAGTACACTGCTGGTTGCCCAAGTCCTGGTGCTGCTGCAGCTGCCGAAGCAGGGGGTCATGTGCCACCGCCCCCACGCCTGCGCTGGAGTCCCCCCCTGACCCCCCCGAGCCCCCTATGCTGGCCCCTGCCAGTGCAGACCCCCTGCCTGCCTTGCCCGAGGGGCTCATGCTCATGCGTTTCTTGTGCATGACCAGCGCATCCTCCCCCGCTGTGCGCAGCGCCGTGACCCACGCCGCCTGCTGGGCAAGAGTGGCGGCCTGCAGCTCGTACGGGCGCTGCTGTGGGGACCGTACCTCAAAGATGTACGGCCGAATGGGTTCCGCTTCCTCTGGCCTAGGCGGCAGCATAGTGCCTGAGGATATGCCAGCCACGGCGGAGGTGGTGGCACTGGCCCCAGCAGGACCCACCCCCAGCCCAATGGATTGACCCCCCCCTGCTGCCCCAGCCTCCCCGGCGCCAGTGACACTTTTGGTGTTGGCCACCACCAGGGGAGTCACCAGTTGAGGCGCCATGTCCTCCGCCCCCCGCACGTAGAACAGCCTCCCCTCCCGAACAAAGAACCAACGCTTCTGCCAATCCCGCCGCAGATTGCTGCTGCGCTTCCACAGGTACCCCGCGTGCACCACGGCATTGCGTGCAGCCCCCCCCCGCGTGTCCAGCTGGGGCACGTCCCCTGGGGCGGCAATGGGGCCCACCGCAGGGGACACCGCCTCCGCGAAACGCTTAGTGATGGAGGAGAGGAGGGCGCTGGCCTGCCCAGCGGCGCCAGCGAAACGCTTGGGGGATCCCGCCTCGGCTGACACCTCTCGTTCAGTGCTGGCAGGTGCGGGGGGTGTTGCTGGCCTTACACCGTCCACATTGGCTACCTCTGAGTCGCCGGTGTCCTCGGCAGCTTGGGCCAGCTGTGCCTGGGGGGGGGATGGGGAGGCCTCCACCGGCGCCATCAGGGATGCAGCAGTGACTGGCCGATCCAGTGTAAATGTGTCCAGGTCGCCTGCTGCTTCAATGGCTGCTCGTGCTGCAGCAATGTCTGCCTCAATTCGCCGTTCAATGGCAGCGCTGGAGCGAATGGCGCCACGCACGGCAGCCGACACCACGTCCAGGGGGGCGTGCGGATCATCCTTGCTGGCACTGTAGTCGCCATCTAAGCCTGCAGCTGCACTGACCAGCCCCATGCCCATGCCCCCATCCGCCATGGCGCCCTGGGCCTTGGCGATGGCCTGTCCCAGCTCAGAGTGCACACGGCGCCAGTCCTCCTCCCGGGCACGGGCGCGGGTGGCGCCATCTGCAGCGATGCCCTGCAGGTCCCGCATGGTGGGCTCCGCCCCCGCCACCTGCGCTGCGCAGTGGGAGAAGTAAGACCTGGCGGCGTACAGGGAGGAGACAATGTTCTGCAGCACCACCACACGCTTGGTCACCTCCACGTCGTTCACACGGCGGGAGTACTCGAAGCGGAGTGTTTCAAAGCGCTTGCAAGCCGACACAGCGGCGTTCACCTTGGCGGTGAGGGGGGGTGCCGCCCCGGGGCTGCCGGCGGCGTCCACCGAGCCCACTGCCAGGGTACGCAAATGCGCTGAGATGTCGCCCTTGGTGCGCTTCGTGCCCAACGCACGGGACACAGCAGTGTCTGCTTCGGTCCGCGCTTTGTCCAGGGCTGATTTCAGGGCTCGTACCGGTGCAATGTCGCGTTGCTGCAGATCCTGGAGGCCAGCGCTGAGGCCAGACTCGGTGCTCATCATGAAAACCTCCAGGTAAGTAGCAAACTCGGAGATCATGCGGCCAAACAAGGACAGCGCTTCACAAAGCGGGTTGATGCCGCTCGCCCACCGCTCATACTTTGCTTTGCTGAGGAGTGCAGCCAGGCTCGCGCCCTGTGTTGCGTACGCCTTGCCGGCTGAGCAGAAACCTCCCAGCGAGCCATGCAGCTTGTGAATGTAGGTCTCCAGATCAGCGAGCCGGGTGTCTGCATAATTCTCCTGAAGGATAGCCATGGGTGAATCAATCACGTATGGCAGTGCTGTGGCTCGTTGCAAAAGCACGGCTGACTGAATATCAGCATTGCTTTGAGAAGTGGCCTGCTCCGACGTAGTTTCGACTTCTGCAAGGCCGGTGGCATCTGCACCCACCTGGCACTCTTGCAGCTCCTGACGCAGGCGATCATTAGCTATTCTTTGTGATGCACGCTCACGCTCTAGGGCGGCAATTCTGCTGTCAGCGGCCTGCAACTGGCTACGCAGTTCGGCTGCATGAGCTACGTTGTGGCTAGCAGCTAGCTCCCGTTGGGCAACCTCTGCTCGCTCAGAAGCTGCAACAAGATCAGTTGATAAGCGTGCCAGCTGATCTCGCAGTTGTAAATTCTCCTGCTTCAGTTTGGAGCTGTTTGAACTGAACATGCTGCTCTGGCGGAGCCGTTCTCGGTGAGGCTGCCGAGCGAGGCGTGTTGCCAACCTAGCGAGCTAAAATACGGCCCAGACGTTGCACTGTGAGCGAACCTACGTGATTGGCCGAAAGCAGCATACAAGTTGCTGCTGACAGTTTTATTTTGGAGATCGTGGTCGTTTGACTCCATTTCAATCTACGCGAAAGCGGTAAAAGCTGTCGGTCAAGGGAGGAAAGAGCCCCCTGCTGCACAGGTGGGGTCGAAGTAATGGCAATCAATTTTGGAGGAAGGGGGGCTTGAGGCTGAGCGAGGAAAAACTGTGATTGTGGAAAGCTAGGGTTTCGGCAGATGAACGTCGTATGTCTCTGACGCGGCTATTCAAAGTCTCCACAGAAGGTGGAGTGCATTGAGGTGCTGCGAAGTTCATCCCAACCAAATACTGCTCGAGCCCTGCCCATCAGAGCAGTGTCGCTGTGGTCCCGCCATCAGTGCTGAGAGCAGGAGGTGGGTACATGTAATACCCCTGCAGTGTTTCCCGGGCGGCCATCACTGCTTGCTGGCATCACGCATAGCCTGCAGGTTGCGGGCGAGAAAGGCCGCACGGTACTGTGCCTTGGCCAGCTGCACTTTCAGCAGCTTGTTCTCCTCCGCCAACTGGAATCGGGGAGAACATGTGATGTATTATTGCAGGGCACACGGAAATACAGCAGCAGTTCACGTACCTGCTGAGAAGCACCGCTGCCCTCCAGGGGCGCTTGAGATCCGGCGTCCGAGCAAATAGCGCCAGGCAACCCTGCATCCCACAAGGACAGTGTACGAATGCAATATGTCAATAATAACCTTATACATACCCAGCATCGCCTCAAGCTGTGCGACACGCTGAGCAAGTTCAGCAACTGTTGACATTCTGTGAATAGCGGAATTTGACTTCGTCTCTGAGGAGCTTGGAATTCAGCCAATAGGATTTAGACAGCAATGGCACAACTGGTGTTTTTGATGATGATGATTGAGCCGAACGGACCTGATGTTGGTCACTATTGTGACTCGCGAGCGCCATATTTGCCCTGAGGCCCTTCCAGGGGGGGGTGAAAATTGAATTTGCACATTTCGTGTGACCAGACATGCACATGTGCATGCTGTGCAAACTCAAAGAACGTGTTGCTTGGTTCTCTCCTTTCGCTCGTCAACACCTTTGTGCGGGCAGCAGGTAGGCCCCCCTCAGCTGCATCACAGCAACAGTTGTCAAAAACAACCCACTAAAAGCCATGCTAGCAGCTGGCGAAGTCGACATTGAGCCAGGCCGTAAGGCTGGCTCAGCTGGCCTTATGTCAAACATGCCTGTTGGTGATGATATGACATTCATGGAAGAGGCCTCGTGCACTGAACGTGCCCGCAAGTCCTCTGGTTTCAAGATAGGCGCCGCGGTGTGCTGCGTGGCGTTGCTTGCGACAGTAATTGGAATTTCAGCAAGCACAGCAAACCACGCAACTGGTAGTTTGCCTGATGTGCAGCCAGTTGGGTTCTTCTTGTTTTCAGACCCAGTGCAAGTTGCTTCCAGTGCAGCTTCGGTTGAGGCATTCTGCACAACTGGCCTCGAGAAAGCGGCGCAGAGAGTGCAGGCCGCTAAGCAAGGCTCTGCAGTCCTGCGCAATCTAAATGAAGCAGATATTGCCGTCAGTAATGTTGCAGCAATGGCATCAGTACTACAGAACTCTCACCCAAATGCCGACATCCGCACAGCTGCAGAAGCTTGCAGCTCCGCCCTGCAGGACTTCAGCACCAGCCTGGGGTTTGACGGCAGCCTGGCCCAGCAACTGCTCGCACTGCAGCAGAGCTCGCAGTTTGACGGCGTCGGCCCAGCCAACGATGCCGTAAACAGCACTGCTGCACTGGCCCTGCGGTACCTGACTGATGCCGTGCGCGGGTACCGCACTTCGGGGGTGCTGCCCCCCGCAGGCACCCCCGAAGGGGCCCTGCACAGCCCCCCCATCCAACAACTCAAGAACATGTCTGCTGAAATGTTGCTCATTGGCAACGCCTTCGAGCGCACCATGGCAGAGGATGTGCGCTTCCTGCGTATCCCAGCAGCCCAAGTGCCAGCCAAGTGCGCGGGGCTGCCGGCAGACTTCCTGGCAGCCCGCCGTGCAGCCGCCCTGGGACTGCCATCTGACCAGGCAGGTCAGAGCCCGCAGGATGTGGTGCTGGACACAACCTACCCAGCGTACTACCCCGTGCTCAAGTACGCCTCAGACCGCTCCCTGCGGCGGGACATGTTCCAACTGAGCAACACGCGCGGCACACCCAGTAACTTGCAGCGCCTGGCACGGCTGCTGGAGCTGCGCTGGCAGTATGCCCGCCTGCTGGGCTTCGAGAACTGGGCGGAGCTGCAGCTGCAGGACAAGATGCAAGGCAACCCCGCCAACACCACCGCCTTCCTCTCAAAGGTGTACACTGCCCTGAAGCCAGCTGCAGACAAGGATGTGGGACAGCTGCAGGACCTGCTGGATGCAGACTTGGCCGCAGGTAGTACAGGCGGCGACACCTCCCCCCGCCTGCAGAGCTACGATTCCTCTTTTTACTCCAATGCCCGCCGGGAGCAGTGCTTCCAGCTGGATCCCCAGGAAGTCAGGCAGTACTTCACATACAGCAAGGCACGATCAGGTGTGCTAGGCACAGCTGCAGCGCTCTTTGGTGTCAGCTTCACCGTGATGGCCCCAGTGTGGGGGGTGGACTACGGTCGTGGGAATGAGACCCAGGAGCAGTTTGACGTGTGGGCAAGCGGGGTCATGCAGGCCAATGGCATTTCACGGTGGAGTCCCGGCGTGGAGGTGCTGGATGTGTACAGCACCCGCCCCTCGGCACTGCAGCGCAAAGTGAAGGATGTGCTGCAGCACGATGTGAGCAAGGCAGGCAGCCCCACCCTGGACGGTGCCTGCGAGGGGTACCTGCGCTCCTGGACCTGCCCCCGGGATGCCCAGTGCGAGCCCGGCGCCGATGAGCCACTGGCCTTGAATATGGGAGCGCCTGCGTGGGAGGTGGTGCTAGGTGGAGCTTACTCCCCCCGCAACCCACCCGGCTGCTACATGGGCCCAGGGGAGCTGCTGGGGCGTGTGTACCTGGACATGTGGCCCCGGGAGGGCAAGTACCAGCACGCCGCGCAGTTCGAGCTGCGCAGCGGGGTGGCTGGGGTGCAGGCCCCAGAGGGCGTGCTGCTCACCAACTTCCCCCAGTTCGGCAGCATGGAGCACAGCCAGGTGGAGACGTTCTTCCACGAGTTCGGGCACTTGATGCACCACGTGGTGGGGGGAGCTAACAGCGTGCTGCAGAGCTACTCGGGCGTGGCCACTGAGTGGGACTTCGTGGAGGCGCCTAGCCAAATGCTGGAGGCGTGGGCGTGGGACACAGTGGTGTTGCAGGCGTTTGCCTCAGACGCGGCGGGGCAGGCCATCCCTGCCGCCCTGGTGTCGCAGATGGTCGCCGCCAGTGCCCTGGGACGAGCTATGGCCAACCAGCAGCAGATCTTCTACGCTCAGCTGTCCCTGCAGCTGCACACAACGGACCCCGCTGCGTTCAGAGACGACGCGTCTGGCAGCAGCGGCAACGCCACCACCACTGCCTTCACCCAGGCGCTGCAGCAGCAGTGGTCGCCTTTCCCCTTTGTGCCTGGGACCGCGTTCCAGGCCAGCTTTGGGCACCTGGTGGGCTACGGCGCCATGTACTCCACTTACCTGTGGTCCAACGTCATCGCCCGGGACTTGCTGTCCCGTTTCAGCGGTGCCGCCTTTGGCCTGCTGGACTCCCAGGTGGCCCAGCAGTACACCGCCAGGATTATCGCGCAGGGGGGGCGAGCAGATGCCAGCAAGCTGCTGGATGCGTTCTTGCAGCGGCCTGTGGAGTTTGGTGCCTTCCAGTCCTGGGTGGCGGAGGGTGCCGACGCCACCTGCAGCTCATAATGACTGCTGATTGTGCGACTACTACGACTTGTGCGTGTGGAAACAATGAATTGCGTGGGCGTTGGGAATCATAACAAGCACTTGCATACCTTGAAGCATTATTGCAGAGAGTTGGGTGATGCTTCACTCATTACATCTGAGGCGTCGTTGGCGGCTGCGCTACAAGCGGCGCTGCCCAGGTTGGCAGGCGAGCCCACCACTGATCGCAAGAAGGCCTCAGCGTCGAAGGGGGTGCCCTGGTTCGGCACTGCACAGGCTGGAACAAGAACTGTGGCGCGTGCTTTGGCCTGGGCAGCGAGGTGAGCCGCCCTGGCGCGGCCGCTGCCCCCTACTGCGCCAGCCGCCGGCGACGGCAGCAGATGGGCGGGCAACCGCATCTGCACGCGTGGTTGCGGGGTGTCCCGCAGATTGATCCACTGCAGGGCACGGCCGTACAGGCGGCGCTTGTGGTGCTGCCACATGTCATGCGTGAACAGCATTTGCTCAAAGTGGCTGGGAGGCACGATGCGGGCTTCGTACCCAAACACCTGCCGGTCTTCGTGTGGCGTCACGTGCAGAATAGTGCCAGGCAAAGACAGCACCTGTAGTGGCAGCTCACAATCCGAGCCAACACTGCCCGGCGAGTCTGCTAAATCCCTGTCCGGGCCACTGCGGCCAGGTGGGGGTGTGCTCGGGGCTGCATCGCTGCTGTCGTCACTGCCAGCCGCACGAGGGTCCCCCCCCTGATCCGCATCAAGCTCCCCCATTTCACGCTGCAGAATGTCATCACCTGAGTTGATGACTCGTTCTGGCTGCCCCTGTTGGATCCCCACGCGCAAAAGCTCATCCACCTGTGCCCCCGCCGCGCTGTTGGGGTGCTGCGCCCGGATGAAGTCCCTCGCCAGCTCCACGTACACGTCAGACGCCTCGCTGCTGGCGCCGGGTGATGAGCCACCTGGAGATGACGATGCTGTAGCGTTGCTTGAGCTGTGTGTTTGGTCAGCTTCCTGCATCTGCACAGCATTCGTGTCTGACGGGGGGGCTGCACTCGATGCCCTCCCATCCCCAGCAAAGCGCTGCTGCAGGAAGTAGCACAAGTTGCCCAGGGCTGCACTGCTCAGGTCCTTGGCGGCCAAGAGTGCGTGCGACATGTGTTGCACTGCTGTGGTGGAGAGCTGCCCCACCCTGCTTGCGGCCAGGTCCACCACTGCATCCTGCCACCACAGGTGCCGGGAGGCATGCACCTCACGCCGCAGTCGGTGCAGCATGTGCATGGAGACGCGGGGGACAAAGTCCGCCCCCATCACTGTGCTGGTGATGTGTGGCTCGAAGTGCTCGCACACGTCCACTGAGGCCACGGGCGGGGGGCCAAACACAAAGCAGTGCAGGGGGTAGGGCTGCAGGGGCCAGGCAGACTTGGGGGGGGCAGGGCCTGGCAGGGAGGAGGAGGACGAGCTGGCGGGGGGCGATGACGTCACATGCACAAATCCGTCTTCGTTGTCGTCGTCGTGCATGGTGACGGTGACGGTGGGGGCGGTGAGGGGGGCCTGTGCGTCTGCGGCAGGCACTGTGCTGCCCCCAGGGGACTGCGCCACGCGGATGCCAAAGCCACACTTGGCCTGGGCGGCGGCGTCGAAGTCCAGCAGATAGAAGAGACGCATGGTGAGCAGCGCCGCCACGCCGCCCCCCAGGCTGTGGCCACACACCACCACGCGGTATGAGGGGTGCTGCTTCATGCAGCTGGCCAGCAGGCGGGCCACGCCCAGCAACACCTCCCCGGAGCCATCAGCGGCACGAGTGGTGCTGGTAGCAGCGGCAGCACCTGCAGAGGAGACAATCACACGCTCTTGTAGAACAGGCGTGTCCCCCAGAAGTGTGGCCACTGCATGAGCCATCCCACTGTGAGCGTACCCAGTGAGAAACGCCGTATTCGTTGCTGCAGCGTCAGTCAACAAATCGTGCAAGCCATGCGTCCCCCGAATAGCTAAAACAATGGCTTCGTATGCATGATCGAGGCACACAACGTATGCTGCAAAGGGGGAAGGTGGGGTACAAATAAGCCGCCGTGACATTTCTTCGCCAACTCACCTGGCCTCATCGTTGAGCTGCGCAAGTCTGTGGCAACTAGATCCGTCATGGGAATGCCGCTTGTTGCACAAAATTCAGACCGTGAGTATTTGTAGGCGGCACTGGAAACATTCAGCCAATGAAGTAACTCTTCAGAAGCACCTCTCGGCAACGCAGGTAGCGCCGGGCCTGCGGAGTAGCTCTCTGGCGATCATTTGGTAATTTCAACCAAAACAATACGAACCTGGATACGCAAGTGTTGGTGTGTCGTACTTCATTTTCCACCTGGCCCACATTGCGAGCTCCACAACGTTCACGCTTCCGAGCATCGATGCTGCGTCCAGCAGTGCCCTCAGCAACACATAAATGGAAGCCTCCTTGATTTCGTCACTCAAATCCAAAGCAGGCTGAGAAACATCTGGCACTCCTATGGCTTGCACAACTTCGACGATTGCCGCTGGCTCAACTGCAGTGCTCGCTGCCGGCAAAGTTGCTTCGGCCATCTGTGTTGGCTACTCGTAACGGAAATATGCAGAAACAAGAGTAGTACTGCTTAGATATCCTTCTGGGCAGGTTACTGCACAAAGAACTGCTGCATTCAATCATGTACTGTGCGTTTGTTCTGCGAATTTGGGCACAGTGACACTGCAGTGCAGCAGGCGAGCAGCCCATCTCAAGGCTGGAGCAGGGGGGCTGAGCTTCGATATTCTATACAGTGCCCAACTGGCGGCCTTGGGAAACCTGCTGGCAAGGCGGTCGCCATATGTCATTCTCAGCCGCTGACAGTGCCTGCAGCCCCCTGTTACCCCACGTATGTGGCCAGGGCCATGTCGCCCTGCAGTGCCTGCAGCTGCTGCTTCACAGCCGCCAGCTCCTGTGAGTGGGCCTCGGCGGCGGCGCGGGCCTCCACTGCGGCACTGTGCTGTGCTCGCAGCAAGCTCACAAATGACTGCTGCATGGCCCCTGTCAGTTGCTGACTGCTCTCGGCGGCAGCTTTGGCAGTGGCCGCCGCCGCCGCCGCCGCCACCTGCTGAGAGAGGGTGTCTCCCATTTCCGCAAGCACTGCAGTGGTGATGGACTGCACCAGCTGCTCCCGCATGGATTGCATTTCCTCTTGCAGGGCTTGCTTGATGCTGCTGTGCACCTGTGCCGAAGCAGCAAACACCTCGTGCTGCACTGTGCTGTGGTGCACCTCAGTGGGCGCCACCTGCACAGGGGAAGCTTGCGCCTGCATTGAGGCCTGATGTACCGCCGATGTTGCAGCCTGTGTAGCTGCAGCATTCAGGCTCTCTTGCATCCCCTGCATGGCGTCGGCGATGCCCCCCTTCACCAGGCTCTGCATTTCCGCAAGCACGTGCGGCGGGAAGGGCACAGCTGCAGTCGGGGCAGGCGGAGGGGTGGTGGCAGCCACAACAGTGGATGAGTAGGCGTTCGCATTCGCGTTGTCTGGGCGGCGGTGTTGTGGGCGCGTGTCAGGTTGAGCCTGGGGCTGGGGCTGGGGCTGGGGCTGGGGCTGGGGCTGAGATTCAGCCGTCGGGGCGGCGGCCTGTACAGGGGGGCTCCCCCCATACTGGCTCATTGGAGAAGCGCCTGACTCATATGTGGGGCTCCTGGAAGTATTTTGTGGCTGCTGGGCGGATGGTGCTCCCCCCCCCTGCACCCCCCTGGCAGCGGGCGCTGGGGTGCTGCGCTGCTGAGCGCGTGCTGTGTGGCTGGCGGCACCGCTGGAGGACGCCGGCGTCACGGAGGGGACGTACTTGATGGTGGATAGTGGCGCTGATGTGGACGGGGTCGCTGCAACGGGTGGCGAAGAGGCAGTAGCCGCCGATGCCCCGCTGCTGCGCCGGGCGTCGGCGGCTACTGCCCGCAGTGACGCCGTGACCCGCGCTGCCAGCAGCAGGCGTACAGGCGTTCCAGCAGCTGCCATCTGCACTGCTGCTGTGGGCTGCATGCTGTCGCTGTCCAGGGCCTGCACCACGCCCGAGGCGTCGCCCACCAGCAGGGCGTGCCCCCCAGGAGCAAACTCGATGCAGGTGGGGGTGACCTGCAGACGTAGCTGCAGTGTGTGTCGCCTGCTGGCCATGTCAAACACATTTACAATGCCATCCGAGCCTGCAGTAGCAAATGTGCCGGGTGCGCTGATGGGCCCAGCCCCCCCTATCTGGGGGGGGGCTTCCTTGGCTGCCTCGTCCACAGCTGAGCACAGCATCACCTTACTGTCCACAGCGTGGCATCCAGAATCAGGCGCACACCACACCTCTGCCCAAGGGTTCTGGCTGGTGTCCCACACCCGTGTGTGCCCCCCCTCCCCCTCAACAGTGATCAGCAGCCTGCTCACGTCCTCGGAGCGGGATCTGAAAAAGCCTGCCGCAATGAACGGTGCAGCACCTGTCACGCGCAGCGGAGAAGCCGCATGGTCTGACGATGCTGAAGTGACATGTGCAGGCAGCGAGGCCCCTTGCGCTGCAGCAGCAGACGCCCACTTGGCAACGCTGCGTGCATCCCAAACAAGCAGCTGGCCGCTTGTCGTCAAGGCAACTAGAGAATCATTATTCGACGCAAAAGACAAGTGGGATATTGTGCTGCTCGTCTGCGAATAGTTACTTGGTGAGTAGAGTTTGGAATGCACCGTGCTGGATGGTATGGCTCACTGTGCAGTGCACGATTGGTTTGCCCCGCTGCCGTTTGAGATCCCAGATCTGCGAATGAATGCACCATGTGAATGACCAACATTGAGCGCAATGCGCAGCACATACTGTGACGTAGGATTCCGATGAAGCACAAATGAAGCGTGATGAATGGCTGAACGCCAGGCAAAGTACAGCCTGCGCGAAACAAGTATACCTCGAAGTGCTCAAAATCAGGGCGGCCGATGCTTACCTCGCCATGCTCGAATTGAGCAACACTTCCTCCAGTCTCGGATGCTACAAGTGAAACTAAGCCTGTTTCTGTACCGGCAGCCACCACTTTATCTGCGTCAATGCACTGGGTGGCATGCAGCTACACTTGGTCAGCGAGAAATCCCTTACACGAGTGATTCCAATCGGCGCAGTGCACTGCCCCGCCTGCACCTCGCCCGATGAGAGCACCAGCCGCTGAAGGCTGCATGGTTCCATTTGTCCATATGTGCAGGGACTTGAGGCCATTTTCTGTCAAGCACAGCGTGGTGTACGCGGAGGTTTGTGTTTGAGAGGCAGCCGGAGCCAAAGCCGGGGCCTGCGTGACCGTGGCCATCACTGAAAGCCTGCCAGTCAAGCGCAAGCATCGGAGCTTGGCAACACTAAACCAGTTCTGAAGCTTTTCTTTATCAACCGGGGGCCCAGCCTCTGTCGGTGTTTGATTTGAAGGCCTAACAATCCCCACTTGCAAGCCCCCTTCGAGCTGGCAGTCTGGCTCTGACCCAGAAGAATCAGCAATGCGTCCATGGTGAAGGGTGGCCAGCATGCATGAATTAGTCGCCGAACAGTCTGTTGATGGCAAACTGCACATTGCCCCCGGTAGCCTTGAGAGCCCTGATGTTGGCATCCTTGTCTGTGAAGCCCATGCCCTCCATCTCCGCCAGCTGGCTGGAGTACAGCTCCTCGAAGTTGGTGTTGGCGGGGGGTGCAGCACCAGATGGGGCGCCGCCTTGCATGCCCTGCATGGCTTGCATCATGGATGCCATGTCAAACGCAGGCTGTGTGCCGGTGTTGCCTGTGGCATCCGTGGTACCAGTGGTGCCAGTGGACGGGGCAGGGGCTGGCGCGCCGGTTGTGGCGCCGGGCACGCCACCGCCCATGCCAGCCATCATGGCAGCCAGGTCAGGCATGCCGCCTTGGCCGCCCATACCCCCCGTGCCGCCCATGCCAGGCATGCCTCCCTGGCCGCCCATCATGCCCTGCATGGCCTGCATGGTGGCGGGGTTCATGGCCTGGCGGATGAAGTCAGGGTTGGCCATCATCTCTCGCATGCCTGGGTTGGAGTCCAGCATGGACTTCAAGGCGGGGTTGCTGTTCTCCATCATGCTCATCATGGCGGGGTTGGACATCATGCCTGCCACAGCCTCCATCATGCCTGGCTGCTGCATCATTGCCATGGCGCCCCCCATGCCGCCGCCGCCCATACCCCCCATGCCGCCCATACCAGGCATGCCTCCCTGCCCGCCCATGCCGCCCATCATGGCGGCAAACGGGTTAGCTGCAGCATTGTCAGCTGTGGTGCCTGCAAAAACAATACAAGTGGATGCGTGCGGTGGCACATGGCAAAGCAGGCAAAGAGAGACAAGCCGGCTGAAGCAACCGCACCCCACAGCACAGAACGCACCTGCCGCAGGTGGTACAGCACTCGAACGACGAGCCCATGGGTTTGCAGGAGCCCCTGAGGGCTGTGATGCTGCCGTGGGCCCACCAGTGGCCATGTCCTCTTCAGCAGGCGCCGTCACATCGGTGTACATGCGCTGCATGGCAGCATCGCCCCCAGGCAGGGCAGACACATGGCGCATGGCCTGATCTTGGGCGCGTGTGAGCTCAGCTTTGTACGCTGGGTCCATGGCCGCCCGCATGGCCTGCCGCATGAGATCGGGGTCCCGCATGGAGGCAGCCATCTCGGGGTGCTGCTGCAGCAGGCGCTGCACCATGGGGTTGGACTGCATCATCGCCTCCGTCAAGGCTGGATTTGACAGCAAAGCCTCCATGCCTGCCAAGGCGCCCGGAGGGGGGGCTGCAGCAGCTGTGCTGGGATTTGCTGACGTACCTTGGCCTCCGCCCATGAGGGCAGCGAAGGGATTGTCTGCTGGTGCAGGAGCCGGAGCTGATGCAGGAGCAGGAGCTGAAGTAGATGAAGTACTAGCAGTCGAAGTGGTAGGTGCATTTGCTGCTCTGGCCTTCACAAGGTGCAGTGTGTGCCCGCCTTCCAAACCTGTAGACGAAACGCCAGTGCACGAAGGCATGCAAGCAAGGTGGCACATCAGAGACACGGCACGGCTACAATTTCCTGCTCGGCGTTGAGATATCCCAAAAGGGGTGTTTTACCCCAAGGCAGCTGGAAAGGCTGTTCAGAATGGCGCGGAAGCCACGTGGGACCATTCCGCCAGAAGGCGTGGTAGAAATGCAAGTTTCAAACATACCATACGACTCAAGTGTGTCATCATCCTTCAAAATTTTGCCTTTGTATACAAGCTTTTGCCTGTCTGGCTCACAATCAGCATTGTCTGATCCTGCGATGAGTCGCTTCAACTCCAGCACTGTGGAAGAGAAATCCACATCGACACTGAAAGTGGCAGCATTCGCCATCAGGCGAATATTGATGGTCTGTGTTGCAGACGACATTGTGACGCTAGGAGCTGAACTGCGAGAAACAACACGGGAAGTTATCAGAGGCTCATGAAAATGTGCCTCATTGAGGTGCACTGCCTGCCTGCCAGGGTTGGTCCACCCCCTGCGAAAGCTGAAAATTTGAGGCCCCCTGGCCACGAAATGCAGGGTTTTATCTAACCAAACGCAATTTCCGCAGCGTATTTATCAAAATCCGCTCAATTTCCGCACCTGTCGGCGCAAGATGGCCTATTAAATCTAACATGGGGTGGACCGACCCTGCCTGCTGAGCCCACATTCCACCAGCTGGCCTCCCCGAGATATTGGGGGGGCTGTCCATCCGAGCCACAACGCTGAGAGAGCCGCGATTGGCAGTTCCTGAGGTTGTTCCCAATGAGCAGCAAACAGAATCAATCCACACCATTGATCTCACCTTTCAGACTTTCTCCTGTGATCTGCCTATATCTTATGACGTTGAATGAGACGTTCTCCCGAAGCTGGAAGATGGCGGATGAAGTGAATTCAAAAACCGCAAGAAGCACATTACAGCAGCTGATGAAGATTCATTACCAATGGGCCCAGACTATTGCAGTGCAACAAACTTTACAGTTTCAACTGGGCAGTCTTATCGGGCAGCTGTCGTCTGCCGGCTCAGACAGCCCCGCTGCGTCCAGTCCAGGGGCTTTGCCATCGGCAGAAGCGCCCCATGCAGCAAGCACTGCCGAGCAGCCACGGAAAGCCGCCAAAAGGGGCCGTGTGGTGAACGCTTCAAGATCTCTGGCTCGCGCTGCAGGCACCATGCCAGTCGCGGTGCCGCCGGCACTCAAGGCACCGCGCCCCACGCCGGCGGCCCAGCTGGCATCGCAGCCTGCAGTGGCCGCCTCCCCCCGGGGCATGCTGCAGCTCATGCAGGCCAGGCGTGCCGCCACCGAAATGACCATGGCTGCTGCAATGCGTACCATGGGTGTGGACGGCCCCCCGCAGCCGCCGCCTCTTGACGCAGCTGCCTCCATCGCCTCCGGGCAGGCCACTGCCTCCAGGGCGTCAAGCACCTCCAGCGAAGGGGTGTCCAGCCCAGACACCATTGGGGGGGCACCCTTCAACAGCCAGGGGGAGCGTGTTCATAATACAGGTCCTGCACTGGTCGCAGCTGCTGCTTCTTGGGGGCATGGGGCTTCAGGGACACAGCGCACCCCACAGGTGCACGCCTCAACCCAAGCTGTCCGAGTAGTGCCCGTGCCTGCACTGGCAGCGTCTACGTGTGTCCCTGCACCGCAACCAGCCAGCCTGTCTGCATTACAAGCCACACTGGCATCGGTGCAGGGCGGCCGTCGGCACATGGCCCCACCGGTGGCCCCACTCAGTGACTCCGACTCCTCCGCTGACGACAGTGGCAGCGAAATGGGGGGCGAGCTGCACGAGGATGGCATCCCCGACGCCGAGTTCATCCGCCTGCTGAAGCGTGCAGAGCTGGTGGACATGGCTACTGTGTCTCACGTGCCCATGCCCACCAAGAAAGCTAAGTACCGCCTAGTGCGGCGCAACCCTGACCAAGACAGCTCCCAGCGGTGGAAAATCACACTGCCCAACTGCCCCGAGCGTAACACGTGGCAGCCAGTGCTGGAGGAGGCTGCTTCTTACCACGGGGACTTCATGGCGGCGCTGCTGCGGGAGTGGTGCCTGGTGCAGATGTTGGAGGTGAACCCCGTCACCGTGGACATGAGCTCCCTGGCGGAGCGCATGTCCGTGTGGCCACGCACCGCCCTGGAAAACGCCCTGGCAACCAGCAGTACCCAGCCCCAGCGACACGTGGCCTTCAATTTCCCCAGCATGCACCAGTTCTGGGTGGCCCTGCGCGAGGAGGAGCCGTTCGGCAGCCCCACGTGGATTGGGCCCAACATGCTTGTCTTGGCGCGCATGGCGCAGCGAGCCCGCATCCACGTGCGCTCCCCGGGCACATTCCGCCTGCTGCTGGCCCTGGCATACGAGATCGACTGCGCCCAGGGGACACGGCATGCAGGCGAAGATGTGCACCGCATCCTGGCGCTGCGCCCCCCCCCACACACATTCGACGAGGTGCAGGCGTATGACGTGATTGAACACGTGTACACCATGTGCGTGGTGCGGCCCTCCTGCTGTGCCAAGGCCAACGTGATGCTGGCACTGCGGCGACGGGCCCTTCGGAAGCAAGCAGGGGCCCCCCTGCCCCCCCTCACCAGCGCCCAGCTCGCAGAGGCTTGGGAGAACACAAAAAACGTGAAGCCTCGCACGATGGAACACCCGACGCTGTTCGGTGTGCAAGCCCTGGTGGCGCGTGTGAGCTCCCAGGGCTTTGGCTGCTTCACTGTGAAGGCACCCCGCACCCTGCGCAACCCCAGCGCAAAGGGCCTGGCGCGCACCCTGCGACACAAAACCGACTTCATGGCTGCACTGGTGCGGGAGTACTGCAGCTTTCCCAAGCGCTCTAACTTCATCAAGTCTGACTGGGTGCTTCACCGCCAGGGGCAGCAGGTGTGGGAGGGCCCCGCAGTGCAGTTCCTGGCACGGTACGAGAAGGCACACCCGGACAACGTGGTGACCATGGACAACTACGCAGCCATCTCGGACATGGCACACCAGGGGCACCTGCTACCCCCTCGGCTGCCTGGGCCAGTGCCGGCGATACTGCCGCCGTGGGCCGGTACAGTGCTGCCCCTCCCCCCCCCCCGCCACATTCCTGCGCTGGCGGGCAGGCAGCGGCAGGGCGACAGCCCCCTCAGCCCGCCTGCTGCAAGTGGCAGGCAGAATAGCCCACCCCCCGCCGCGTCGCCGCAGCTGGCGCGGGGGAGCAGCGGGGCGGCCTGGGGGCTGGCCTCCGCCCCAGCCGCCCAGGCTGGGAGCGGCCGCCCGTGGACACCAGGCGCATGAAGTGGAATTTCAACACAAGTGGGTTGGCAGAGACTGCACCTCCCATAGCCGCAGGGTGCTTCCCAGCTGCAGGCACATCCCGCCACCGGTGCCAAGGGGGGGGGTAGGAGCCATGTGGCCTTCAGAGACAGCTGCACAGCATGCGACTGGCCTGGCGCTGCGAATGTGCTCATATAGTATTAATGCACAACAATTGCAACACGTAGCCTGCTTGGCTTCGCCCCTACCCCCATCAATGGGGGATTGCATGCTACTGCACCACACAGCAGCCCGCACTCTTGGCACTGCCCTCGTCGATCTCCTCAGGTGCAGCTGCGTGTCGAAGTGCCTGTGCTGCTTGCTTGTCCCTGGCATATGTGGCAGCAGCAGCAGCCTCCTGCGCCTTGGCGGCTGCGGCGGCGGCGCGGTCTGCCGCAGCTGCAGCTGCTGCCGCCCTCTCCGCGTCCTCTTTCTGCTGCTTCGAATGATCCTGCACGCGCTGGGCCCGCAGCTTGGTGGCTTGGATTTGCAGCTGCCGCTCCTGCTCCGCCAGGTGTCTGCTCTGCTGGGCATCATCTGCCGCTGCTGCCGCCGCCCGCCGCTGACTCTGCAATGCAGACACGCGCTGCAGCGCCTGCACAATCTGCAGTTGTGTCGCCGCCAGCTTCTCCCGTGTTCCGGCTTGGGCAGCGTTCACTTGTTGTTCCTGCTCCCGCAGCGCCCGCAGCTGTGACTGCGCCGCTGCATCGCCCCGGGCCACCTCCGCCACCTGCTCCGCCACCTGCGCCTGCAACGCTGCCAGGACACGTGCATGGGCACCTTCCACTTCATGCAACTGATTAAATGCTGCCTCAGCTGTGCTGCTGCACAGGATGAGTCCGTCGGCAGCGCTGCAATGCGGGGGCAGTTTTGAGGTCCCCCAATACTGCGTGCCCCCCCCCTCCCCACCCGTATGGGGGGCCTGGAAATCCTCCAACAGCTGTGCTTGTCTCCTTCCATGTGCGTCGTACACTGCATTCGCCATGCATTTCAGCAGGGTCCCCTGCAGCGCACAGGCCGCAGAGTGGGGGCCCCTCACCGTGCCCCCCTCCAGCAACACTGGCAGCCCCCAAGCCTGCAGCTGGCGCTCCCATGTTGCGCTGTGCAGCTTGTAGTAGCTGCCAGTAGTGCCACTGCTGCCTGCCCCCTGGCCCGGCTGCAGCCTGGGCGGCGGCAGGGCCCCGTCATGCACCGCCCACAGCAGCTGCTCCGCCGCCGGCAAGTGCAGCAGGAGGTCACCGGAGGGGGCACAGCTGGCGGCCATGGGGCGACTCACACGCCACGCAGCGTGGGGGCTGTCTCCACCCCCGCCCCCTGTTGCTGCTGTCGGCTCCCACTCAAAGCCTGCGGTGCCCTGCGTGAGCCGGCTGTGGGCTGCCGCGCAGGCAGCTGCATGGTTGCGGAGCACAGCGACTGCGGCACCACTGGCTGCCAGGGGCGTACTGTCTACCTCCTGTATGGCGCTGTGTAGTGCTGCAGTGCATGCTGCTTGTGTTGCACTGCGCCACGCACTGCCCAGGCTGGGCACTGCACCAGCGTTCACACTGTCCACATACGAGCGTGCAAGCTGCAGCAAAGCCGCCCCCGTGACAGATACTGCGTTTCGATTTGGCATACGCAGAACAGCTGCACGCAACTCCTTCACTTGTCGCTCAAAGGCTGCTCGCGGGGCAGCTGCACCGTTGCTGAGCTTGGACGGCTCGTCGCAGGGCGGAGGCAAAACAGCACAGCGGCGTTCCGGGAATACAGCCGCAATGACAGATCGCGCAGCATTTGCTCTGGCTGCGTCTCTGGAGGCTGCCCGTGTGCTCTGCAGGGCCGCCTGCATGTACTCCTGGGGTGTGAGGGGGTCCCCCTCCTCGTCCACCAGCTCCAGGGAGAAATCACGCAGCACCCACTGCAGACAAGCGGGGGGCGGCGAGGCAGATATGGATGATTGAGAGCTGCTGGACACCTTGTGGGCCAGTTTGCAGGCCAGCGCCAGGGTGGAGATCGCATCTTGGCTGATGGCACCGGTGCTGTTGTACAGCAGTGTGTCACACAGCAACACCGCCAGAGCAAACACCTCCGCATCTTGCTCTGCAGATGCCTCTGATGCGAATAGGCCCTCGGTGTCCATGAATAGTACCGGCATGGTGGCGTCGTCCAAGGAGACGAGCCCGCCCAGCATCCAGATGCCCTTGGTTTGAGCCTGCACCGTGTCACCCACCGCAAAGGCAGAAACGGGCGCAGATGTAGCAGGTGCGGCACCTGCTGCAAGGCGACTAAGAAGATAAGACTTTCCAGTTCGATGAGCCCCTGTGAATTGGGTCGTGTCTCGTTTGTATCACAGAAGGTACGTGAGCATGGGTCGCAGGCGATACTTCGCCTTCCACGCCGAGAGCCAATCTCAGCTCATGGACACGCACCCGCAATTGTAACCACCCGAAAGGGGCGATCCAGCGCTGCTAAGCACCCAGCAGCTTCCTTGCATACTTCAAAATGCCGCTTGCCATCTTTTGTGACTGATTTGATCAAGGGAAGTGCTGCAGGCAAGCCTGCTGCGCAGCCTTCAGCAGCCATTGTGAAGAGGGGAGATGCCGCTCAACTGTTGCAACTAAACTCATATCGAATCGTTTTCGCTTTGACAATTTCAGCATGCTCACATCTCCACCGCGCCAACTTGAACTGTGAGAGGCCCCCCTCACATATCCCTCAAGATGCCACCGTTATGCTAGCTTGAAAATATAAGCAAGCATTTGCGCAGCGACATTCATTATCATCACACAAATGTATCATTCCCATTTTTGCGGATGTGAACTCGGCAAGGTTCCACGCAGGCAGCTGTGGGAGTGGGTTGAAGGGGGCTGCTGCGCCAGCCGCCCCCGTACCACGCAGTCTGCACAATGAGTCATAGTGTCCATGTGGAAGCCATCAACCCCTCAGCAGGCGTGTGGCTGGTACAGGGGGCTTGGCTTGGTCCGGCACATTGAAGCTGTCCTGCTGGGGCTCAATGGAGGCGTAGATGATAATAGCCACCACGCCCGTGACGATGAGGCAGGTGATGGCGATGATGATCTTGTCTGTGTACAGCCGCTTGAGCAGGTTGGTGATGAGGCGCTGGGAGATGACCAGGTCGCTCTCGATGGTGTCCAAGTTCCGGTTCACATTTTCGATGCGGGCGCGGTCCTCCTCCAGTGTGCCCATCACGCCATGCCCCGTCTCCTCGGCCTGGTTCAGCTCCGCAAGCCCCTGCTTTAGCTTGTCCACGCCTGAGTCTGCTGTGCGCTGGGCTTGGTTCAGCTTGGCTGCATTGGGGTCGCCGCCGCCTCCATGCACGGCAGGGTCGATAAACGCTCCACTGGCTTGTCCACCCCGCAAAAGCTCATCACGGTCACCCTGCACGGAAACATGTGAAGAAGCAGCCCACAGAAGTGTTCATCAATCAAACTCACGATGCCAGCTGCCGCAGCAACGCCAATTTCCTTGTACTCAACGCGAATTTTCCTGAAAGTTTCTTTGATCTCCTCCAGCTTTGCCAAAGCAGCCCGCTGCTCTGTTTCATCAGGCAGAAGGTCAATGCTGCGCTTCGCTGATTTCTTCAGGTCGATGTAAGTGTCTTTGTTACCAGACCTGCGTGAATGTACAAAGCGGAGTCGGCGCCATGATATTCAAGCAAGTTCTCGCTCATCACGCACGCTTCAGACTCAATTTGGCGGAGCAGCCGAGATGTTTCGTCGTTGGCTCCCTTTCTCGCACGAATCACGGTTGCATCAGCTCTAATATTCAGCTTGTGCTGCCTTGTGTTGACTTCCCCCAGGCGGGTCTGCGATGTAGCTGCGTGAAAATGTGCAAGCATCCGAAAACACACAAGAGCCGTACCAAATACATATCCACATTTTGTGCGGCAGTGTCCTCTGCAGTGCCGCGCTTCTTCGTGCCAGCAAACCAGCTCATAGTGCACAATTCCGTGGACGAGCTGTCTCGGGAATGTCCTGGACGCGATGCAGATCGCTCACCCAAATGTGTACGGCTGGATGCAAGCGTATAAATGGCAAAGTACAGAGGATTGTGCCGAGTATATTGACTGCTTGGTCAAAAGTAACTGCCCTCGTCATAAATAGTTGCATGATTGTGCCCCAAGTGGATGGACTAGGGGCCCGACGCGCAGGGCGTGCTGCCCTTCTACGACTGCCGCACACTCTGTCCTTACACAGTGATGTTCTGCCCTGCCTTTGCCAGACGGTCCAGCTGCGTCGGCAACAGGGCCACTTGTTCCCGCAGCAGGCTGAGTTCCTGTTCAAACACCCCCCCCTTCCCCCCTGTCAGCAGGGGCGCCGCCTCCAGCAGCCAGTTGGCGCGGCGCAGACTGCCAGTGAGGTCCAGCACACGCTGCTCCACACTGGCCATCAGGCGCCGCTGCAACAGCCGCACGATGTGGAAGTGTGCCGTGAAGTACGCGTGCAGGCTGCCCTCGTCGATGCCTGTGAAGCCAGACAGGGGCTCCCCCACATTGCTCCCCGCGTAGTCCCCGCTGTCGTACTGCGCAGCGGCACCAGCACTCAGCAGGTTGCCCACACTGGGGTATATCACGGCATGCAGAGGGGGTGGGGGGGGGGCGTGCCCCTCCAACCGGTCATCCTTGTAGCACCGCACAAAGTGGTGGAAGAAGCCGATAGCCTTGGCAGCCAGGTCATTCACAGCCTCCACCTCGGCCACTGTGGGCACAGCAGGGCGCCCAGCCGCCCTCTCCACCTCCAGGCGACTCAGCACCCGTGCCCGGCGCAGGTCCATCATGTCAGCTGCAGCGTGCCCGCACTCAATGGAGATCTCCTTGTGGTTGGTGTAGTACATGGAGGGGTTCAACACATCCAGCATGGGCCCCAGCAGTGTGATACGCCGGGCATGCATTGCCTGCCGCCGCTTCAAGTCGCCCTCGTACATGCTGATCTGCACAGGGTTGGGGGTGCAAAAGTGATCTACCAGCCACAGCACACCGGGCCGCCGCCCACACTTACGTATTTGTAGCAAGCAGCTTGTGCCGTTAATATGGCCACATGGTCAGTCACAAAGCCGTTCAGCACGAAGAAGCGTTGGGCTTCAATCAGGGCTGCGTGGGCTAGGCGGAAGACCTCACGTGCGTCCTCGAAAGCTGCGGGGGTGAAGGGGGAGTGACTTCCGGCTGCAGGCATTGGCCACTAATGACTTACTTTTAATATCTGCGGGCAACTGAATGCTAACGATGGCCTTCGTGTCCGCATCCACTGCAGCTGTTCCTTGTTCCTCCAGCTCGTTCTCAGTGATGAAATCCTGGAATGGGGCCCCTGTGGTGGCATACCCGTCGCCCCTGCCCACCATTCCCTGGGCATCTGACAGAAGTACCTGGCCCTCAGGCACCTCGATGTCGGCGCCGACATTGGCCACAGAAGGCACATTCACTGTCGCCGGCACCGCTGCCCCCTGCAGTGGTGGGGGCATGGGCAGGGCCAGCTGCCGGTGCTTCAGGCCAAGGGCCCCCAGCACCCCCTCGTTATACAGTGCTGCATCCTGCAGCTGTGCATGGTGCCCTTTCTCGCTCTGTAGGACCTGTAGTGCCTCTGCTGTGTATAGGGGCTCGGCCTTGTCCTCTTGCGGCATGCCCTCCAGGGGGGCTTGCAGTGCCTCGCTCAGACGGCTGTCACGGGCATCCTTGAGAATGGCCGTGTGCAGCATGCCCCAGTGCATACGGCTCAGAGCTTGAGCCTGTCGGAAGCTCTCTTCCTGCAGGAAACTGCTGTCCTGTGCAGCTGGGACGACAGGCGGGACTGCAGCACCCCCCTCAGACGGGGGTGCAGGGGGGGTTTCAGCACGCTTTTCGTCCACCTTGGCCTGCAGGGCTGTGCGTCGCTGCGTTTCACGCCCCAGCATGATGTCGGCCGCCGTCAGGCAGTACGCCGCCTGGGTGTACAGTCCCCGATTGGAGTAATAGTCACTGAGCCGCATGGCGTGGCGAGACCACTCCAGGGCGTTCAAGGGCTCCACATCCCCTGTACCAGCTGCATGCATGTCCAGATTTTGCGCAATGTGTGCGGGGACATCAAGCGCCTCGTCCCAGGAGCTGGGGGGGGGGGCATCCCCCGTGGGCGCCAGCCCCCCTGCCCCAGCCGCAGCCCCCTTGGACAGCATGAAGGGCAGCTGGTGCTGCAATTGTCGCATGAGCAGCTCCTCCACGGCAGCCGCTGCCGCACGCCCCTGGGCCAGCTGCGACAGCACCTGCACCCTGAAGAAGCAGGAGTGAGTGCAGAGGGCCTCCAGGGTCACCATGGCGCTGCGCATGCGCTGGGCAAGCACACCCAGCGCCGCATTGCTGAGGGCAGGGCCACCTGTCTGCATGTGCAGTTGCACCTGCTGCAGGGCCTGCTGTGCCGCGCCCTCCTGCCGCAGGGGGCGACTAGACACCGGCAGCGTCACAAACGCGTGAAGCTCCGCAGGCAGGCAGGCGCACAGGCACCGGTGTACCGCCGTGTAAGCCAGCTGTGACTTCCGCAGGTGCAGTACAGCGCGCAATGGATTCGACCAGCCGCTTGTGAGCAGAGCTTTGTAATTGCACGCGTCAAGCACGTCAATGCCAGTTCCCAGCACAGTGGTCGCGGACAGCACCTGAGCCACGCTGGTTGCTGGGCCACCCATCTCCAGTGAAGCACATAATATGTGTAAGCGTCGCTCTAGGCGATTCAAAGACCGGCTGAGCGCAACAGATCCGGCTGCAAAGTATCACGATGCGAGCACGCCATGGATTCTCCGCAATTCAGCACGCACCAGCATTCTCCTCAGTCTGCACGTAGTTCACGCCTATACGACGCTCCAGACGAGCAATCATGTCCTTGATTTCCTGTACAGGTAACGATGATTGGCTGGCTGGCCATGATTTACTCATAACTCACCTCTGACTGAGGGAGCTGTACAAGAGAACTCTGCGCCTCCAGCAGCATCTCACGAGCAGCATACTTGTGCAAGAAGGGCTCCTCCTCGGGAGCAACTTTCACCCATTCTTCTTCTGCTGCTTTCACAGCCTTTGTGAACAAATCCACTGCTGTGGTGTGATGCTCTTGGCCCTCGGCACTTGCCACAGGGGTGCCGCTGCGTCGCTGGCGACGAGCCTCCAGTTTAGCGTCGGCTGCCTGCTTCTGTAACAATCTCTGCTGTGTAGCAGCTTGCTCTCGTTTCGCCACTGCATCTAAGTGCTCCTGCAGAAGTGCGTCTTTTTGCGCTACATGCTGCTCCTCAGTGCCTCCCGGAGAAACTTCACCGTTGGTGTGCTGTGCAAGGTCAGCCATGACAGAATGCCTGCGAACACCTGCTTACGTCAGAATAAATTCATGTGATTTAGGGAGCATTTTAAGGGGGACGATTGAGTTTTAATCCTGCCATAATTCAAGCGTGTGCGGAGGATGCGCACGCCCTTCCCCCCCCCCGACTGTCCGTCGCGGGGGGGGGGGCTTAGGTGCACGTCGACTGATACCGCAGCTCAAAAGTCTGTGGACTCAATCAGATTGGGATCAACAGCATACTGACTGCAGGCTGCATAGAAGCCTTTTTCACTAAAAACTCCGAAATTGAGCTCAGGACTCCACACTTGTTTGCTGGCGTACTCGGTTGGAAAATGTTCACAACGAGCGCGGTCAACTGCAATATGAACAACATTGTACAAATGTTCAAACAAAGGGTCCTCGTAAGGATGGTGGCTGATCCAGCAGTGAAAGCAGTATGCAAATCTGTGACAGCCATCCCCAGCACACAGGCGGTCTGCAAACTCGGCGCCACACGACATGCACAGTCGGTAGCCAGCTGGCGGCTCTGTGTTGCGTTGCCATGGCATTCGCCGAATAGTGTATATGCTACCGCCAGTCTCTGGGTCATTCCTGCGCCACGCCATGGGCTGCGGGTGCACCTCCTCCCGGCGGAAGAGTACCGGCTTGCTGCTGCTGCGCAGGCCAGTGCTCACATCGTAGAAGTACACCTCTCCGTTGTCAGGGTCCACAAGCTGTTGAGTCACGGAGCGCAGTTGGTGCAGAATAGCCTTGCGCCACTTCCTGCGCAAGAACGCCCCTTGCACAATGCTGCCGGCCCACCGCTGCTCGTACTGGTCATGATCATTGTCCCGCTCCTGCTGCAGCCGAACCATGGCTTGTGCAAGCAAGCGCCCAATAGCATGCTCTTTAGCAACCTTCTTTGCCTCCTTGTTTTTGAGGCCGTTGGTAGTCACCACTTCGCCGGTGTTTACGTGAGTGAAGACAATGCAGTCTTCCTCTGAGTCATAGCTGGCTTGGAACAAGGAAAATGCCTGCTGCACACTTTCAACCCCACCTGTCCCGGTCAGAATCTCTTGCAAAGTTTCCGCCATGTGCGCCTTGACAGCTTTGTCTTTGCCCTTGTCCACAATGGCTTCGGCAATTGTGCGCTGTTGCACTTCCTCAGTCATCATGCGTGCTGCCCACTTGTCAGCGAACTCCTGCTCCCATTCAGCCTTGTTCCGCTGAACACGGGCGCGGCGGGCATGACGCTGCTGCTGTAGGCGCAGCTCGGTCTCTGCTTCCCGAGCCTGTCTTGCTTGCCGTGCTTGCAGCTGTTTTGTCTCAGCCAGCACTATGGCTTCTTGTTCAATGCGACTCCACTCCAGCTCGGCTCGAATGCGTTCATTTTCCACCTCCGCCCGCTTGATTTCCTCCAGTGCCTCGGCTTGCAGCTCATCGTCGCCAATCTTGAGCATGGTGAGAACCTCTTTGCCCTTGGCAACACTGTCTTGCACAGCTTTTACTTCTGCGTCTTGCTTCCGCTCATACGTTAGGGTCTCCATTGCAGATAACCAACCTTTGAAGCCGCGCCGCTTGCACACCATTGCTTGGTGGGTGTAAGCCTTGGTTGTCAAGGCTGTCAAGTGCCAACCGAAGAATAAGCGTTCCTTCAACGCAAAGCGATACGACGCCTCAGCTTTGGTGCGCTTGAATTCTGTCAGCCGCCTTTCTGTCGCTGTCCTTGTTGCCCACGCATTGAATGTGTTGTCTACAAGTACCGCCTCTGCATGCGCAGCAGCTTCTTCTTTAGCCATTCGTTGGTCGATCTTGTTGCTTGTCCAAGCATTCCATTTGCGCATGGCCCGCAGCCGCCTGAACAAGTTCTCTTTTCGCCGGAGAATTATCTCACGGCCGATCTCTTCCTTCCAGATGCCAAAAAATCTACGCATGGACTGGTGCGACCACATGAGCATTGCATCGCGCATTGCAAGCTCGTGTCGTAGCCTTTCCATGTGCCGTTCAGCGGCTCTACCAGCATGCGCTGCGAGGTGGCGTTGACGCGCTGAACGCAACACGGCAGGTAAACGAGCGACTAACAGGTCGTTCAGCGTCTTGAGTAGCCCCTTGGAGCGCTGCAAAAAAGTCCGAAACTGTCCGATGGACACACCGGACTTGTCTGTTATCCCGCCGTTTGCAGTGTAAGCCTTTCTTTCTGCCAGTTTTGAAGTACGGCGGTGATCCCCTCTTTTGGACTCCACATTGGCAAGGTGCCTTTCAATTCCCAGCAGATAATGTGCGTCGGCATCGTACTTTTCTGCGTCTGCCTCGTTACTCTGCTTGATTTGGCCTTGTAAGTCGAGTGCCTCAGAAGCTCGCTCTGGAACCAGCGACCAGTCCAACTGTGTCAGGACAAGGGAAGCTTCTTCGGGCGCTGTACAAAGTGTCATCAATACCCTCAACATATCAGTGCGCGAAAGCAGTTGCTCCCCAGGGGCCAGCTGATTCCTGAAACATTGCTCAAGATACGAACTTGAGGATGTCCTCCAATCCAACTGAAACAAAGACCACACATTCAGCAGCTCTCTGTAATCAATTTTTCCACTCACACCGACGTCAAATAGCTCCCAGCTTATTCTGAGAAAGGATTCGAACTCTTGTTTGGTGGTAACCGTGTGATCTGTCTCAATAGCATACGTCCAAGCGGCGTAGTACTGTCGCTGAGGTATCCAATACGTCTGATCAAGGTGCGCAATTGAATACATTGCAGGGGTTTCGAAAGCTGTCTGAAGCCCCTGTGCAAATCTCATTTTCCTGAAGCGATGAGTGTACCACCACCCCAAAATCTCAAAGCGTTGCTGAAATTGCTGCTGCCTGCGCTTCATCTCCACTGCCTTGTGAGCCTTCTGCAGTGCAGCACTCTGTGCGTGGTTTCTACAATTTCGAGCATTTGGAAGTACCTTTTCAGCTTTTTGAAGCACATGATCACGCTGCTGCTCAGGCGTCATTGCGTGAAAATCAGACATGTTGTCCTTTTCTCTTGATCTTCGCGAAACGCCGTCCGGTGTCTCAACAAGGACGACAAATACACCAAGCAAACCTTAGTACGTGCGCCCAATAGAGTGATTCTGGATCCGTCTTTGTATTTTCCTGCCTCTTCAGCCTTATTTATATCCTGTTCGACAGCAGCAGCAGAACTATACATTGACTCAGCCGATATTTTAGCAGCCTCTCAAGCGGTTTGAAAGCATACGACCTTCATTCAAAGCCAACAAAATGGATGCATGGTCAACTTATGGCAGTGCGGTTTGAAAGTGGCAACTTGCAATTCTGCAAGGTCGCAGCCATGCACCCCCCATCCAGCCGTGCCGTATTTAGAAACACATATGTGGGGTGTTGCTGCCCTCGCCACGGCCAGCCGGCCAGCTACAGACAGCACCATACTCTACAACCAACAAGCTTCCACATGTGTTTGTAGGGATATGCGCGATTCTCACGATGTCGATGGTTGCCCTGAAGGTGCAGAGGGTGGCGGTCATGGCTCAGCAGGGTTTGTAGAAGTGCAAGCCCACGACCCTGGAACCTGCACGCACATGCGTACTCCAACATGGAGATGACCAATCTTTTGTCAGTCTTCCCAAGTGGCATCGTCCCCATCGTCCTGCTCGATCATCATGGAAGTCGCAGCAGACGGCTCAGCGGCAGGAGCAGCCGGTGACTGTCCCTGCGACAGCAACGCCTGCAGCATGCTGGCCAGCTGTGGGGGCAAGAGATGTAGCTCTCCTTGAAACATGCGTGTGGGGTCGCCGATACTGGCAGGCAGCGGCTGCCCAGGCTGCCAGCTTGCTTCAGCCAGCCGCTGCTGCAGCAGCTGCAGCTTTGCCATAACGCTGGCCTGTGTGGCTGGCTGGCTCGTGGCAGGTTTTGCACTTGCAGTCGATGATCTGTCGCCGGTCAACACTGTTGTGCTGCGCTGCATGCTCTGCTGTGCCACCCCCTGCTGCAACATTGAGCTGGGGGCAGCAGCAGCCTTAAGCTCATTTGCCCTGTCCAGACTGGCCTGCCAAGCTTGTCGAGAGGCATTACTGTCAAATAAAACTGAAGGTTGGTTATCGCTGTGTGTTGCTGTTGTAGATGGCACTGGAGTCGGGAGAAACTCGTAACCTGGGGCAGCCGATAGATGCTCGGAAGCAAACCTCAAATCCCGCATGAAGCTACGAGCCACCTCAAACTGTGGTGCAAAGCCGTTCTCATGATGAAAGTTTCCTGCAGCAGTGAGAAAATTAGGATTGAGGTCCGACGCTTCACGTAAATTGTCATGGGCAACAATGTCCCGGACTTGGTTTGCCGCTTGCATGAAGACTCTTTCTCCATGTTGCGTGCTCAGCACAGAGCCTTCCAGCGCCTGCTGTGAATCGCGCTTCATCTCCTGCACGACATGATCCCGGGCTTCATCCTACACAGAGGTCTTTCACGTGGGCGTATGGTGCGTGCAGAGTTGTGTATCAATCTCACTTACCACCAATGCTCGCAGCGCCGCCTGCGCCTCCTCCAGTACAGGTGCTGTCTCAGCCATGACAACGCACAGCAACTACACGCGCACAGCTTTCAAAATATCGACTTTTTGAATGAATTTGCAAGACCAACAGTTTGACGCCTGCTGGAGGCGCTTTCGAAGGGTCGAGGGGGGTTCCAGGGTCTGTTGGGGTGGCGAAGGCAGCTCCAGACTGCAAGGCCCCACGAACCCTTGACTGCTGCCACGCCCACCTCATGAATGCATATTCGAACACACATGGTGACTTTCAAGGAGATGCAGCTCGGTGGAGGCCTCGCCGCTGTGCTACCGCAGTGGCACAAGCTGCCTACGCTGATGGCGCCCTAGTCTGTCGTTCAAAGCGCCGTCGTGGGCCGCACTTGCTCTGTCAAGGTGTACACCTACCATGTACAGCTGTAAAGGCACTGTCCCATCCCGTGCCTGTGCGGGGTGACAGGGCAGGGCATGTCCAAGGCACGACGTGACGGACCTCAGCTGCCAGCGGATGCGCCGAAAGGACGCCACGCGTGGAGGACACGAGCGTTGAATGGACCAAAATGCCCGTTTCCGAATAGGAATGCAGTGCAGCTGCCCGTATTGCATGCCGGCAGGCTAGAGTGTCTGCCCGCGGCCACAACCGTGTGGTTGACATGGTTCACTCCCAAATTTGCAGTAGTACTGTGATGACAACCACAAAGCTGTGAACATATGCTGAAAATCCATATGTTTGTCACTGGTGAATGCTGCTCTGTTCCTTATGAGCATGTCCAAAGCAGGCAGAAGGGCAACATGTTGCATGTATTTTCTGTTTGAAGAAAGTTCGTTTGCTTTGAATTCCAAGTTTGTCATGCTTTCATCAAAGTCCAAGTGAAAGGAGCAGTAGTCGTGAGAAATTACTCATAATTTAATTGACACAGAGCTTTCAATGCCCCAATGTAAATTTGGCGTAAAATTGGACACACTGGTATTTGGGACGCGCAATTTCCGCACACAGTCTTTGCACGCCACAACGGTGAACCACACTCACAATGAGCAGCAACATATGTCGGAATCGGATCTTTTTGAAAAGTGCATCGCAGCTGCAGGATGTACCAAACATGAACAACTTCTTCTTGGGTGCCTGGAAAACTCCCGCTGTTCGCCCCTGCTCGCACGAGGCGCAGCGTCTCTCCTTCGTGCACTCCACTGCCTAATTCGTGTTCCTTTTTTTAAAGTTTTTGTGCAAGGTTTGCAGATGCTCAGACAGGCAGGGGGAAGTTGTCGCTTTCCCGTACTACCACTCCAGCAGGTATAATTCATACGAGCTCATTAGCTGGCTTGTCTTCATTGCGAAGTAAAAAAATCTTTAAGTGAGTGCCCGTAGGCAACTCAGGTAAGGATTACTACTACTGATGATGCAGCGAGCAAGTCAAAACAATGCGTACATAACCGTTCCGGCGGTGCCCACTGAGACGTTCGGTATAGTGCTTGCCGCTGGGCCCTCAGACCAGCTCCCCGCTCGGGAAATTGCGAATGGCGGCACCATCCAGCTTACCAGCCTTGGCCAGCTGCCTTGCCTTGCTGCGCAGATCAGCAGGGTTCCGCCCTCGGGCCCGGAAGCCCTTGGCGGCGTCGATGGCTGACCACTTGCCCCACCCGAAGTCCTCCAGCCCCTCGCCCAGCAGCGCCACCTCCTCCTGGCTCCATGCCTTGCGGCTGGCATCACCAGAACGGGGGCCACGCTGACGGTGCATGGGCACACCTGGGTGATACGCTGTCAACTCCAGGCGGTCAAACACGCGGAAGAGCTCCTCTGCGCCCGCCAGGGTGTGCGCCCCCTCCCCCGTGATGACACCTGCAGCAGTCAACGGCGTGTCTGCGGCACGCATGGCACGCACTGCAGCATTCTTGGGCGGCCCTTCTATGGCCTCCTCTGCCTCACTACCGCTCTGTGAGTCCTCTTGGCTGCTTTTGACGGCAGGGTTGTCACCCCCCTTGACTGGCGAGGGCGCCCCCCCCTCTGTCGCCGTGGCCCCAGGCTGCGAAGTACCTTTCTCTGCATGGTCAGCTACCACTGCAACAGAGCTGCTATCCGAGTGTGTACTGGATGGCTCTGGTTCTGTCTCCTCCACCTGCAGCAGTGCAGAGTGCTGTGCGCCCTCCGAGGTAGTCTCCTTCCGCGGCGCCTTGCGGGGAGGGGCCCGCCCGCCACGCCTGGGACGGCTGGGAGGGGCAGACATCAGTCGTCCGCTGCGTCGGCTGGGGGCCGGCTCCTCCTCCTCCTCCTCCTCCTCCTCCTGCGTTTCGTCCTCCGAGGAGCTGCCGCCGGAGGGGCTGTTGGGGGGGGGCACCGCAGCACCGTTACGCGTGCGCTTCCCTGGAACAGGTGCAGCCACTGCCTTGGCAGGTGCTTCAGTGCTGCTGTCACTCCCCTCCTCACTGTGCGCATCGCTGTCTGCATCGCTGCCGTCGTGTTGGGCCTGCCTCATGCCAAACGCCTCGGCGAAGGTGAGGCGCCTGCCAGCGGGAGCCGCAGAGGGCCCTGCAGGGATCCCCTCCTCAGAGTCCGAGCTACTTGTTGACGAGGCATCGCTGTGACTGGACTGCTCCTGGGCTTCTTGGGTGCCCTGGGGCGGCTTTGCGCCGCGGGCATTGGGGGGAGGCGAGGCGCCTGCAGCGACCCGCTGCCGGAGGCGCCCAGTGCGGCCGACGACTCCACTGCGCACAGGGCTGCGCCGTGTGTTGCCGTTGTTGTCACTGTTTGCGTCCGATCCAGGGGACGAGGAGCGCGTGGAGGCAGCGGAACCCCCCCCTGCAGCTGCTGCAGGGGGGGGGGCCTGGGCAGCGACAGCCACTGCTTGAGAAGCTTTGGCTGCTGTAGCACCGGTTGCTTTCTTGGGCGTTGCTTGTGTTGTGTGTGCTGGCTGCCCCCCGCTGCATGTGTAGTGCAGCCACGCCTGCTCCAGCTCCGCCAGGCGGGGCAGGGAGGCGTCCACCTGCTGCAGCAGGGCAGTCAGCTGCTGCAGCAGAGCCTGCATGGTGGGCACATCGTTGTTGCTGCACACACCCCACATGAGCTTGGCGGTGATGGTCTGCCACTCGGTCCAGCACTGCTGCCAGCGCCCCCCTGGCAGTTGGCTACCAGGGGGCAGGTTCAGCTCATCATTGGCATCAAAGCAGGGCACTGCGTACAGATGTTCGCTGTTGTTCTCCCTGCTGGCCTGGATGTGCTCAAGGGCGGCCTTGGCAGCAGTGCGCAGCTTGTTGGCAGCTGCACGCTCTGCGTGGGGCATGCGGGCTTCCATTCGTTTGTCGCAGATGCTGTCGCAAGCTTCAGCGACCACACTCAAATCGGATGCCAGGATATGACCGCAACCAGATGTGTTGATGCAAATGGACTGCACCCAGCGCGCCGCAACCTGACACGAGAGCAGCCACACTTGAGCTGCCATGCCCGGAGAAATATTCATCAACTGTGAGGACAGACAGTAGGTTGCGACAAGCAAATAGCAATTTTAAGAAGATTCACATACACCTCGTCGACAAGAACTGATGATTTCGCTGCAGTCACAGTTCTCAGGCCCGGCTTCAATCTATGCACACGAGTGAGGTGAAGAGCTGCTTCGCTTTGGCGTTGAGCTGAGCAGTAACGTCAGCGCGTCCTACCTGCTTCCAAAGCAAAGCCACTGTGACACGCGCATGCGCATCAGTGCCTCTTTCAAGATTTCCTTCTTTTCCATATTCCCGCAGTGTCACTGACAGATCTATGAACAGATACATGTGCATGCACTGCTCAATAGTGCTGTGGACGCTTGAAACTCACTGTCCAGGGTTTTGTACAGTCGGCGCTTAGCTGCCACGCCCATCATGGACTTGACGAGGCGTAAACTCTGTGCTTTATCCATATTAGCTTCGCAGTGGAACACCTGTGGCACAAAGGTGGGCAGGGCGTGGGAGTATTGGCTTGAGTACTAGCACTGTTTGAGAATAAATTGCTTGGCAGGTGCTTGGGACAGCCAAGTGCCTTCAGGGCAGATGGGTGCAAAATCTGCAGATGAGAGCATCAAAGCACCAACTTAATGCATTTCCACGTTTTTATGCTGGCATGTTGGTACGGAGTGATGCACACTGTTAGCATATCACGAAGCTGCCCCCGTCAACCCAGCTGCTGCTCTCAGACAGCCTGTGCATGCATGGGGCTACAGACAGACAGAAATGCATTCTTACTGCTGTGTGATACGCTTGTGCTGTTGTTGGTCTTGCAGCCTCATGGCCGCCCTGGACGCATCCACTGCCAGGCGCTCCGTGTTGTCCTGCAGGCCCAGCATGGCCAGCTGCGCCATGGAGGACTTCTCGCTCACACGGCCGTTCTCCAGCAGCCGCCCCTCCTCCAGCATGCCGTCCCGCAGCGCAAACACCTCCTGCTTGCAGTGCACGATGTCCCCCCGCAGCATGGCGATTTGCTGCTTGAGCTCGCCCAGCTTGGCAGCGGATGCCCGGCGGGCACCCACCTCCGCCGCCGCCAGCCGCCCCTCGTCCCGCAGCGCAAGGGAGCGGTGCATGGAGCGCGCCTCTGCAATCAGGGCGTCATGCACGGCCAGGGCTTCGTGCTTGCGAGCCACCTCCACCCGAATATCGTCCACAGCCACCTCCAGCTTGCGGGCTTGGGAGCGCAGCTTCTTCTCTCGCTTGTCCAGCTCCACACCACGCATGGAGACACGGCCACGTGCCTCAGCCATGCGTGCGCCGCGCCGGGCACGCACCTCCTTGAGCTGCTTCAGCACCGTTGCGGCCTTGTCAGCCCAGGTGCGAGTGGATGCCCGTGCGTTGTCCATGTCCCGTCGTCGGTTGTACGTGTGGCTCAGCGTTGTCTCCCGGTCCTGTGTCAGCTGTGTCGTCTTTGCGTCGCTCTTGTACTTCTTGGTGGTGGTCGCCTGCGTATTGTCCTCCAGCTGCTTCAGGTCCTCCCCAAGGCGCTCATGTTCGCTCTGCAGGGCCTCCCGGTGTGCGGAAGCCAGCTCCACAGCCTTCAGCATGCGCCACATCTTCAACTTAAAACGCTCTTGGGCCTCCCGCAGCTTGCCGGCAGACATGCGTAGGTCGGTTGCCCCTGCACCCACATTGGCAGTGGGGCTCAAGGGGATGCCCCCCCCCCCCCCCCCCCCCTTTACTGCAGCGGCACCCACACGGCGGGAGGGGGAGCCCCGCCGTGCCTGGGGACTGTAGTTGCTGGCTGCAGAGTAGTATTCGCGTGCACGGGCCCCCACATCCCTGCGCTCCACCATGCGGGCAATGACGGCGTCCTCCTCGTCGGCCTCCTGTAGCCCCCCTGCATAGGAGTAGTGCTGCCCCCCCCCACGGCTGGGAGAGGTCATGTGCATAGACTGCGCCAAGCTCCTGTCCAAGGAGCCTGCCAAAGGCGTGTCCTCCTGCCGCCCCCGGTCGCGCCATTCATCAAAGCTCGCTGGCAGCTTGCTGTCAAACTGCATGCCTGATTTACGGGGGGGCAGGGGGGCCTGCAGGCCACGAGTGCGGGGGGACGAGCCCCCCTTGCGCAGTGCCATGTCTGTGATGAACTCCTCCTCTTCGTAGTCAGGGGGTCCGTGGGCCCGAGGGGCGTCTGCACGAAGCGAGCCCATCCAGGGGGCAGCCTGGTCGCTCTCCACGGGCTGCCGGCGAGCCAGCTGGGGGCGGGCACGCCGTGCATCGAACTTGGCCCGGGCTTCCGCTGCGTTTATGCGCTGGCCACCAATCTGGCTGGTGCTCATAGCGACAGATCTGCGAAATAGGCGGGCATGAGAAAGTGCAGCGTGGTTGGCGTGTCGACCAGCGCGCAGTCGCAGCCCTGTGATCGTCAAGGCAACGACATGCAGAGAATAGATCAGTAGAAGAAGACCAGCCAGGTACGATAATATACGATTTGGCCATGCGTCAAATGAACCCCACGCTGGTCAGGTGCAGGAATAGACGCAGGTGCTGCGGCAATTGAAGACTCTGAAGCGGCTAAGCCGCTCACACGACAGCGAAAACTAGCACGGCAGAATAGCAGGATCGCGCCCATAGCTGCCAGGGCTCCAGTGTGACTGTCTGATCGGCCTTCTTGCCTCTGGCCATGGGTGCCAGGTGAGGCTCATGCATCTGTGGCGCATGCAACAGCAAGAAGTCTTGAAGCTACAACATCCACAAACAAGTGGCCTCGCTTCAGGGCAAACACACCCAAGGCACATTCAAATTGAGACATTCGACAATAAACACCGCAGCTGGGCACCTCACACTCACACAGTTGTTTGAAGGAACTGCCTTCACTCCTCGGACTGGCGAGTCGCCCTGCGACAATTGCTCAGAGCAGTGGATGGCAAACTTGCAAGGCAATAGAAGTGGCTCAAATTATGTCCGAACCCTGGTACGATTTTTCAAAAGAAGCTTTTACTGCTTGGTCAATTGGGCCGCCGTAATCTTCCGTTCATGTTGCCATGGCCCCCCCCAGCGCAGCGGTGCGGGGGACAGAAGCTTCTGCACACACACAAGGATTTCTATCTCTTGTGCAGTGAAGATTCAACTCGACCTTGTCTCCCCGAGCCTACAGGCATTCATATTCAGTAGATGGCAAGTGGCCATGCCGCATTGGTGTCTTGCTTCTAGCGTTGCATACATTGAGTGTTCAGCGCCTCCGTGGACTGCAGCTGGGTTTAGCCCAGGATGAGCTTCTTGCCGTCATTGACGAACTTGTAGGGGGGCACCTCCAAGTTCAGAGGGGCGGGGCCCTGTCGGATACGGCCAGAACCGTCGTAGTGGGAGCCGTGGCAAGGGCAGAACCAACCCTTGAAGTTGCCTGCGTTAGCAATGGGCACGCAGCCCAAGTGAGTGCAGATGCCCAGCACTACCAGCCACTTGGGGTCCTGCACGCGCTCCAGGTCGGTCTGGGGGTCGCGCAGGCCGCTGACATCAGCAGACACCTCAGCAATCTGGTCATCGGTGCGGTGCTTCACAAACACGGGCTTGCCCCGCCACTTCACGGTGATGCACTCCCCGATGTTGATGCCGGTGAGGTCAACCTCCAGGTTGGCCAGTGCCAGCACATCAGCCGAGGCAGACATGGTGGCCAGTGCGCGCACCACAGCAAGGCGCACAGCTGAGGCGTACATGAAGCGGGCACCGCCAAGCACGAAGTATGTGAACGCGCGCTTCTCTGTGTGTTGGCCGGGGGCCTGGCGGGCCTTCTCAAAATAGTCATCGGCACTTCCGTAGTCAGCACCGAGCTTCTTGAGCACAGCATCGTTGGACGCAGCGGTGGACATGCGAGCTGCGACTATAGCGGAAAAAGGGTGACGAAACTTTCAAGTGCATGGAGGCGACGCAACGAGCAATAATTCAATGCTTGAGACATTATGCGTGTGTTGTTAAAATCACCCAGCAATAGGGCAACACTAAATATGTTTCAGCATGTTGCCCGCAAAGGCGTCAAGCCATTGGCGAGTGATACGCAGTTTCTAAGTCACGTACCTGTTTGCTGCACAGGGGCAGTAGCGCGAGCCACTAGACCCGCAGAACGGACAACAGATCGCAACATTTTGACGTGCTGCTGAAAAGAGCGAAAGAGCTTCGAAACCTGTTGGCACGAAAACTGAAACGCGGATGATGGTGAGATATCTCACGTCACGTTTGTAGCTCCAGTAAAACTGAACACACAAACACTGACAGACCAGTGGGCAACCACATAAGTTATTCGCAAATGGCACTTATCACCAATTCTTGCAAACTCTTACCATCTGATTCAGGTGCTCAACAATTGGGCACCGGAGTGGGGGTCTTGCGTTCGATGTTTGTCGAGAGCTTGCTTGCCTAAACCGAGGCTTCCAGCATTTACCGAAACTATAGTCGGGCTGATAGAGTATTTAAAGGTGCATTATGTGCATTGATTGGGTTTCTTGTATCTAAGTCTGGTGCAGTAAGAAGCTGAATTGTGTCCTATTTTCACGTTGGCTGAGTGGTCAAAGGAGCAAAATGTGCTGACCGTGCATGTGCATTGTGTTGCACAAACCGGTATATGCAATTGCATGACAAGCGTTAGCAGTATATACGCATCGCTGGTTGGTGAAGCATCGAGTTGCTTTCGCCGCCAGCGTAACTCCTGGATTTCATTCAAGCAAGAATTGTCTTCTTGTACTAGGCATCAAGTGGCCCCCAGCGGCAACCGATTTCATCGCTACCCTGCCAAAATGACGTCTGCATCAAGTTTTTCTGGGTCTTCCCCGACTGCGATAGTGGCTTCTGAAAAACCCCTCATGTTGAGATGATAGCCAATCTGTCACACGATGCAACTCTGTTTGCTCTCGCTCAATGCCATGCCCTGGGCCACTGTGCGCCGGTACTGCTATCAACATATCTCAGCACTGTCACACTTCGTGGCACATGATTGTGGCCACTGCATCCATGCTGGCAGCCGTCAGTGGGTGGAGATTGCCTGCGCAAAGTCACCTCCAACCACCGAGTGGGGTGCCTGGGAGGAGGTGAAAGAGAGCCACAGGAGGTGAAGCAGGTGAAACAGATGAAGCAATCATTGAACAGCGATGAGTGTGAGTGCAACAACATCTTGCTCTCAGATTTGCGTTGGTGTGTGTTTGAGGCAAGTCCTGCATGGCTGACGCTGAACCAGCCAAGCAGCGCGTCAAGCGTTTGAAATTGCGACCAATGACAAGCCACATGAACGCTTTCAAGCTGTGACCTAATTCAAAGCAGCATGCTCCTCATAGTGCGCAACGGTGAGGCCAGCTGATGCAGCGTTTGCACAGCATGTGTTGGCCAGGGGGGCACGCTGTGCACTACGGCCAGAACTTCAGCAGCGAGAATGGCTGGCAAATAGCCCTGGCAATAATATACAAGATTTACAAGCAAAATCCTCGCTGTCATCAAGTTTAAGCGTCCTCAGTGCACATCGCAGCCGAGGCTTGCGCTGTAGCAAACGCTGGCGTTTCGGTCCGAACTGACCTTCACAGCACAACATGGCAACTCAGGCTGCATCATCGTGAGTAAATGACCCTCGGGTTGCGTACACATTCTTGACACACATATATTCGCAGCATGCCTAGCGTCTGGTCCTCTGAAGGTGACCTTGCTCTGGACCAGGGAGCTTCAGCGTACGTCGACACGCCAAAACGATGCCACTTGGGCAGGTCTTCAGCGCCATTAGTTTGTGCAGAGCTGCCTCACACGGCAAGGAACACGCACAGTTCAATCCATATGAGCTCAATGGCGGGTACGGTACAAGTACTTGTGTTTTGCACGCGTCACTGCAGGCACATTTGAGCGTTACAGGACTGCTCTTGGATTGGCTGGCAAGGGATTTGCTGTCGTCGCAGCAGACACAAGACTCTCACGAGGCTACAGCATTTTGTCTCGCAAGGTTTCCAAAATTGCAGAACTGTAAGTTCCGATGCATTCTTTTGAACTGCGTTTGGTCATGTATGATGCGTGCGCAGGAACGAGAATGTGGCCGTGGCCACCGGCGGCTGCTGGAGCGACGTCTCCACTCTGCACAAGACACTGCTCACTCGCGTGGACATGTACGAGCATGATCACGGCGATGCCATGAGCGCATCAGCACTGGCCCAGCTGTTGAGCACCACCCTGTACGGGCGTCGCTTCTTTCCTTACTACGCCTTCAACGTGGTGGCAGGCCTGGACGCCAAGGGAGACGGCGTCGTGTACACGTACGACGCTGTGGGCAGCTACGAGCAGGTGAACTATGCAGCACAAGGCGCAGGGCAGAAACTGATCATCCCTTTGCTGGACAACTTGGTGGGGCACCGCACCCGCCTGGACACCCCCCCCGAACTCACGGCGGAGGAGGCAGTGAAGGTCATCAAGGAGGCCTTCATTACAGCAGGCGAGCGCGATATCTACACTGGTGACTCCGTTGAGATCATCACCATCACAGCGGCGGGCAAGCAGAGCGAAGTGTTCAAGCTGAAGGAGGACTAAGCTGCACAATTGCTGAATGAATTGTTCCATTTCACATCGCCTGCCAAACACATGAGGGCACAGTGTTGAATGCTGCAGCTATTCATGTGATTTGGCTGCGCCTTGCTATCCTCCTGTGGTGGGGTCACAGCCTGAGCAACGTCACGGCAGCTCACCAAGGGGGCCACCCAGCTCAGTTTCACTGCCCAGCGCTTTGGCAACCTGGGAAGCAACTTATTTCATGATGGTCCTCAAAACATTTTGTCCTGTTGCATTGTAATCTTTTGCTCAGGCTTTGACAAATTGAGCCGCCAAAGGCCGCAGCTTTTGCAGAGAATTCACCCCGCCGAGTACGTCATGTTGGCAGCACTGAGTGCTGCAGCTCATCCCGCATTCAGACGGGCAGCAGCAAAATCAACAGCACCCCTGGGTGTGTGTGTGCCAAGTCAGCCTTTCCATGCCTACGGCGGAAGTGGAGGCCACTTTTACGGCTCTCATGGGGAAGAGCAGCAAGGGCATGGCATGCCCACGCGCTACTCCACCACCATCCTCTCCGTGCGCAAGGATGGCAAGCTGGCAGTAATTGGGGACGGCCAAATGACCGCCGGTAACATGGTGGTGAAGCCCAACGCCCGCAAGGTGCGTCGCATCGGCGACAACAGCGTCATCGTGGGGTTTGCTGGGGCCACTGCTGACGCCCTGGCTCTGCTGGAGCGCTTGGAGAGCAAGCTGGAGGCATACAGCGGACAGCTGCCGCGTGCATGTGTGGAGCTGGCCAAGGATTGGCGCACCGAGAAGTACATGCGTCGCCTGGAGGCAGCCCTCATCGTGGCCAACGCGGATGTGACGCTGGAGGTCACTGGCAACGGCGACGTCCTGGAGCCAGCGGATGGTGTGCTGGCTATCGGCAGTGGATCCCCCTTTGCCACTGCGGCTGCCCGGGCGCTGATGCACACGGACTTCAGCGCCATGGAGATTGCAGAGCGCGCCATGACCATTGCGGGGGACATGTGCATATACACCAACCACAACTGGGTGAAGGACGAGATGGAGCTGAACAAGACCAACAGTGAATGATAGAGCTGTGTGTGCTTGCTGCACTAATGCATTTCTTGGCAGTTGTGCTTTGAACTAGTCAGCCTCCGTGCAGTGCGGCTGCCCTGTGCTGGTCCGCGAGGGTGCTGCTCCGCGAAGCTGGAGCCGCAGGGGGGCTGCTTTATACCTGCTTCATGCATGAGCATGCTTGGTGCTGTTTGTGCTGGGTGGGGCAGTCCCTGGTGCTCAGCGCTGGTTGGCGTCTGCGGCGTCCGCGGGCGCCAGCGACACGGCGGCATGGGGCGCCACCTTCACGTGGGGTGCATTGTATGCGACGTATGGCGTCAACTGTGAGAATGTATTTTCAGCACGTGTGGGCTCGCAGCGGCAGATGCAAACTTGCCTTAGTCGTGGCCAGCTGCTCGGGCAAGATAATCTCCATAACCTTGTGCTGCTGTACAACGTAATATCCTGCGCAAATGGTGCTGGTGCAGGCAAGCCAGCTACATGATGCAGAACACATGCATTGGCTCACCTTTGGTTGTGTGGTGGCCAATCTTGCGTCCGCCAGTGCCTTTCAGGTAGTCTGTGAAGGGCGATGTGTGCGTATGTCTGACGGAAATTGGCCCTTGGACAGTGCAACGCACTCTTATTTCCCTGCTTAGCGCCCAAAGGCGCCCTTCTGAACTGTCTCCGGGAAAATTTCCCACGCGATGCGCCAGTGTTGATGCGCAGCATGACCGGAGGGATATGAGGAAATGAATCGCAATTTCCGCAGCAGGGACGGCCCTTTGTCAGCGCACAGCTGAAAGAAACAAACTATTTCGACTTGTTCACAGAAGTTAATATTACCGATAGTGCAATTTTGTATTGTCAGTTTGTGGTCTTTTGGTTTCAGGTACATCAGCATCTCTTCTCCCTATGTGTCCCTTATCATTGAGTATTTTTTTGCGCAGTACACCATCACTCTCCTTACCAACATGGCATCAGACGGCGACAACGGATCAACGTCTGGCAGCGTCCAGAGCAAGCCTCAGCCTCCAGTGGACACTGAGAGTCTTCTTGCATCATGTGAGCATGTGGTTACACAGCTGGGTGAGCTGTAAGTGATGTTTGCAAGATATTCACATTACCATTTGAACCGTGCCCCCCTTCTAATTTCCGCAGGAAGGCAACAGTGAGGCTGATGATGCGCGGCATCAAGCAGCACCAAAAAGAAGAGTCCAAGCATTTGAGTACTGTTGAGAAAGCTCTGACCAAGTCCCAGGAGAAGAGCAGCAAGCAGAAACGCACGCGTATTGCCGGCGCACCGAAGCGGCCTACAACGGCATTCTTCCGTTGGGCTGCCACCGAGCGCGACAACATCAAAACAGAGCTGGGAGATAGCAAGCCGACAGAGATCATGCGCCGTGCCGGTGAGATTTGGAAGACAGTCAGCGATACGGTGCGCGCAAAGTTCCAAGCCGAGTACGATGCAGAGAAGGTGGCGTATGATGCTGCGATGGCCAAGCTCAAGGCTGCTGCCAAAACTGCGCCCCCCGCAGCAGCCGCTGCCGCCTCAAGCAGCAAGCCCAAGCCCAAGCCCAAGGCTGCTGTGGTTGCCCCCGCCTCCCCCGAGGGCGGCGTGAAGCGTGCGCACTCCGCCTCGGTGGCCTCGGATGCCGACAGCGGTACCGACGTGGACACCAGCAGCGTGCAGGACTCCGCCAAGAAGCACAAGAAGAAGAGCAAGAAGAGCAAGTCACACAAGAAGCACAAGAAGTCCAAGAAGTCACACGGCCATGACTCAGAGTAATGACCCCCCCTGACTGCCTCTGACTATGGCGTGTGTGTATTCAGCAATGTACCCCCCCCCCGTTCTGGTAATCAGTACACCAAAATACACCACTGCTACTGCTGCCGACCGCGTCCAGCTGTACCGGCCTGGCCACCTCGTCCCCGCCCGCGCCCTCTACCACCACCACCCCCCCTCGCCCTGCTACTGCCAGTGCCCGCACCAGCAGACCTGGGCTTGCCATCAGTGGACATTTGTCCCCCCCCCCTCCCTCTGGGCTTGCGGTTACGCCCCCCCCACTCCCG